>Ga0007825_1000475_pt1 | contig 11199 bp, 9 predicted proteins | sample CryBogCBE13Jul09_FD_71229 | JGI IMG/M metagenome (GOLD analysis project Ga0007825, IMG submission 71229) | Freshwater microbial communities from Crystal Bog, Wisconsin, USA - CBE13Jul09 | ecosystem: Environmental > Aquatic > Freshwater > Lake | place: Crystal Bog, Wisconsin, USA | collected... | reverse complement strand
TTTCGGCAAGCGTCGGCACTATTTTTCTTATTACCGTTCCAGGTAAACTCACTGAACAACTACAACTAGTAGATTTTTCTGCTGCCCAAAATGGAAGTACCGCCTCATTCTTTAGCAATTCTAAGAATCTGCAGATGGTTACAAGATTGCAAAATACAGGAAATATACATCTTGCGCCAAATGGAAAAATAAATATTACTGATGGTGGCGGTAAGGTTGTTGAAACGATTAATTTTAACAATACAAACCCACGAGGTGAAGTGTTGCCCGGCACTACGAGAAAATATACCTATAATATTCAAAAACAAGATCTTTTTGGTAGGTATTCTGCGACAGCATACCTGGGCTATGGCACACTAGGACAAGTGTTGACAGTTAAAACAAGTTTTTGGGTTATCCCTTTTTGGATACTTATTGTTGGAGGAATAGCGCTCGTATCTATAATAGGTGGAATTACTTACGTCGTAATGCGAAGACGAAATTCGCCTCGTCATAATGCTCATGTAAAGAAATAAGGTCTTAGGGCTGTTAGGCTAACAGATGAATAAAAACTACAGATTTCTCCTTCATGTTATGCTGGCCACGGCCATCACATCATTTATTGTCTTGAATCATGCCCTAGCTCTAACTAACCCACAAAATAATGGAGTTGGACTACAGGGTGAAGTTTCAGCTCCTCCCCCGTCAGTAGCTGCCTCTATCGTAAGTCCTGCAAATGGCGCAAATTTTACTAACGTGCCGATAACCCTAACGGGTTCATGTCCCGCCAATACTCTAGTAAAAATTTTTAAAAATGGTGTTTTTGGGGGTGCGATTGCTTGTCAAAATGGATCTTATTCTATACAAGTTGATCTTTTCAGCGGCCAAAATGAATTAAAGGCTACTGTTTATGATGCTTTAAATCAGGCCGGGCCTGACAGTAACGTAGTGACAATTAATTATTCTAATACTGTAGCCAACCCATCGCTCTCATCACTGGTTACGCTAACTTCTAATTTCGGCCAAAGGGGCGCCAATCCCAAACAAGAGCTCGATTGGCCAATTATTATTAGTGGTGGAACTGCACCATATGCCGTAAGTGTTGACTGGGGGGATCTATCACCGTCAGATGTTTATTCGCAAACCTCCGTTGGGCAATTTACTATACGTCATACCTATCAACAATCAGGGGTCTTTAAAGTTCTCATAAAAGCAGTTGATCAAAACGGAACTGCAGCTTTTTTGCAATTATCGGGAGTTGCTAATGGGCAAGTTGTTCAATCTTCTGTCGCAGGTGCTTCTACGACAAAAACCCCATCTGTATCGTCCGTTACTTGGCAAGTTTTTGCTTTCTCTTTTAGTGCAATCATTGTTACTTTTTGGCTTGGTCGGGGTTTTGGCACAAAAACAGTTAAGTCAAAACTTCAAAGAGGTGAGCATCCTTTCGGCGAGTAGTGTACACTAGTAGTCGATGAAAACAGTTTATGTAGGACTTAGCGGTGGCGTTGACAGTTCTGTCTCTGCAGCTCTTTTGAAAGAACAGGGCTTTTTAGTGGTGGGGGTCTATATGAAAAACTGGAGTAAGGATCTTCCTGGATTTGCTTGCCCTTGGAAAGAAGATTATCAGGACGCAAAAAGAATAGCAGTGCAACTTGGTATTGAATTTAAGATGTTTGATTTTGAAAAAGAATATCAAGAAAAAGTAGTGGATTATATGATAGAAGAGTATAAAGCTGGCCGAACTCCGAATCCTGATATTATGTGCAATCAGGAGGTGAAATTCAAACTCTTTTATAATACTGCCATTGAACAAGGGGCAGACTTTGTTGCTACCGGACACTATGCACGTTCAATAAATGGAAAACTTCTTGTAGGAAAAGATACCAATAAAGATCAAAGTTATTTTCTATATCGCGTAAAAGAATCTGTTCTTGAGAGAACTATTTTTCCACTTGGCGACTTCACCAAGCCACAGGTTAGAAAAATGGCTGAAGAAATGAATCTTGCTACTGCTACAAAAAAAGAGAGTATGGGAATCTGTTTCGTCGGCAAAGTAGGGATAAAAGAGTTTTTGCAGCAATATGTTGATACAGAAGCGGGCGATATCATTGATCAGAATGGAAAAAAAATTGGTCAACATGACGGTGCGATTTTCTATACAATTGGTCAACGGCATGGGCTTGATGTAGGAGGTGGCTTGCCATATTACGTAACGGGAAAAGACATGAAAACAAATACTGTCTATGTAACCTCACGAATTGATGACGAATCTTTATGGAAGAAGACACTTAATCTTACTGATCTACACTGGATAAATGAAGCTCCTCAAATAGGAAAAACATACATGGTGAGAACACGTTATCGTGCGCCTCTCGTCAAAGGTAGCTTCAAGGAAAAAATAACAGAAATAATACTTGATGACCCTGTTCGAGCCATTACGCCAGGTCAGTCGGTTGTAATTTATGAAAATGAGAGAGTTGTTGGGGGTGGGATTATTATTTAACCCCTATAAATCTGATACAATACTAATAATGAATGCACAAGAAATAAGAAAAGCCTATCTCAATTATTTTACGTCAAAAAAACACGTCATTATACCGCGTGCTAATTTAGTTCCTCAAAATGATCCAACCACATTGTTTACTGGAAGTGGAATGCAGCCGCTTTTGCCCTACCTTCTCGGAGAGCCGCATCCTGACGGAACACGACTTGTGGATAGTCAAACGTGTCTTAGGGCTGAGGACATAGAAGAAGTAGGAGATAATCGACATACAACTTTTTTTGAAATGCTGGGCAACTGGAGCTTTGGGGATTATTTCAAGCAAGAGCAAATTGAGTGGTTTTTCCGATTTTTAACTGAAGAAGTACAGCTTGATCCAGCCAGACTATTCGTTACTGCATTTATCGGAGATAAAGAAGCTGGAATTGATAAAGATACTGAATCAGCAGAGGTGTGGGAAAAACTTTTCAAAGAAAAAAATATCGACGCAAAAGTCGTTAATTTGGGTTCAGAGCAAAATGGTTATGAAAAAGGAATGCAAAACGGCAGGATCTTCTATTACGATGCAAAGAAAAACTGGTGGAGCAGAGCTGGCATTCCAAGTAACATGCCCGCAGGGGAGCCGGGCGGGCCCGATACAGAAATTTTTTATGAATTCGAGCATATTGAGCATGACACTAAATGGGGAAAGCTTTGCCATCCTAATTGCGACTGTGGGCGATATATGGAAATCGGTAATTGCGTGTTTATGCAGTATCTTAAAAATGTCGATGGAACTTTTTCAAGCTTACCAAAAGCCAATGTTGATTTTGGTGGAGGACTAGAAAGAATTGCAGCAGCTAAAAATAATAACGATGATATGTTTAAAGTTAGTTTGCTTTGGCCTATAGTTGAGGAACTCGAACGATTAAGTGGCAAAAAATACGACCAAGAACTTACGGCAATGCGCGTCATTGTTGATCACTTAAGAACAGCTACATTCCTGGCAACTGATGGCGTAATACCGAGTAATAAAACGCAGGGCTATGTTATGCGACGATTTATGCGACGAGCAATTCGTTATGCCTTTGGGTTAGGAATAGAACAGGGATTATGTGAAAAAATTGTCCCAATCATTGTTAGTTTGTATGAAAATGAATACCCTGAAGTGGCTACTCAAAAAGAATCCATCATCGCAACATTAATTAAAGAAGAAAAAATTTTCCGTCAGACTTTGAGAAAAGGCGTCAATGAATTACAGAAGATGGCCACGAACGGAAAATTGAGCGGAAAGAATATATTTACCCTTTATGATACGTACGGATTTCCGTCAGAATTAAGTGTTGAAGAAGCCTTTGTTCAGGGGTTTGAGGTCACCGATAATTGGAAGCTCGAATTTGATAATCATATGGATGAGCAAAGAACTCGTAGTCAAACTGCCACCAAAGGAACTTTTAAAGGTGGACTTGGTGGACAGACCGAAATTCATAAAAAATATCATACCGCAACTCATCTCATGTACCAGTCGCTGCGTAATGTTTTAGGTGATCATGTTATTCAGCACGGCAGCAATATTACGGAGGAGCGATTACGATTTGATTTTAGTCATCCTGAAAAAATGACGCCAGAACAGATTAAATTGGTCGAAGATTCCGTTAATGAACAAATCGATAAAGATTTACAAATTACTTGGGAAGAGCATCCAACGAAACATGCGATAGAAGATTTGCACGTTCTTGGAGCTTTCGGTGACAGATATGGAGATGTAGTTAAAGTTTATCGCATGCAAGCCAAGACAGACAAAAAACCCTTTAGTTTTGAAATTTGTGGAGGACCACACGTTAATCATACAAAAGAATTATCTGAAGGTGGTAAAAGATTCAAAATTACAAAAGAAGAATCTTCTTCAGCAGGAATTAGAAGAATAAAAGCTGTACTCATGAAGCACTAGTCTTATCTAATGTTCTGAGCAATTGCTGAAGCAATTGCAATCATTGCATCTGAGTAAGCGCTGAGGTCACTATTTTTGTCTATCAGAGTTGTTTCGTTCGAACTACTTAGAATATCTACTTCAAGATCATGAATACTTGTGGACAAATCTCTTCTTGCTGCTATTTCTACAGAACCTACATTTCTTCCTGTTGCATGAACGGCGCTCATAAATTCAAAAGCAGAATCTTTTTGGAGTTCATTTGTTTGAGTAGTGTGTAGTGTGACAGCTATTCTGTTTCCCGACGGAGTATTAATTCCCGTTCGTTGGGCTACAATACTTTTTTCTCCGGTTCGAGAAATCACTCCTGTGGTCGTTTTTTTAGTGCCTTTACCAGTAAAGTCTGACAAATATTTCATTACTCTTGCTATGGCTTCAGGCTCAGTATAGTTACTAAAAGCTAACTCTTCATATATTTCCTGTAATTTCCAAGAAGATAGTTCTTTTTGGGATTCAAGCATGCCTAAAAGTACTTTTCTTGCAAATTCGGATTCAAATTCAAATTCCAAATCTTTACCATAGTCATTATTTGCAACTATCAAAGTATTGTTTTTATCTGATGACATTACGAAAGTGCAATCATTTAAATTAAATTGCACAGTTACAAGCCAATCAATATCATCAGGATTTTCGAGATTTCTATATTCGAAAACGTTAGCACTTATATTAGTTAGATCAGAAACTGAAGGAAGATAGATGACGTCAGCTATCTCTTTTGGTATAAAATGTTCATTTATACTAAAACCTGATGATCTGAAAATGTGATCACGTGTAACCCAATTTTTTTGCATGAACTCGTAAAATTCTTCATCGTAAGCAAGCGTTTCAAGAATATCAACAGAGTTATTTAATGTATCAAAAAAATTTTGATCATAAAATTCTTCAGGAAGATCACTTGGTTTTTTTGATTCAGACATAAAATATATAGTATAACTTTTATGCAAAATAGTCAATAATCTTACCTGTTGTAAATCTCTGCTTATGGTAAAATAAATACTATATGCTTGGTAAAATAAAACGATTGAAAAAAACAGCTAGAACATCCAAAAAAGATGCAGATGATCAGTTTCTAGTTTCTTTGGATATAGGCACTGAATTCGTGAAAGCACTTATTGCTAGAATTACTGAAGATAACGGCATTGAAATACTTGGCGTAGGCAGAGCTCATCAAACACTTCATGATATGCAAGCGGGCGCTATAGCTGACATTGCTGGAGTTGTTGCTAATTGTGACATTGCCCTCAATCAAGCAGAAAAACAAGCAGGGGTAAGTGCGCGCAGTGCAGTCGTTGGTATCGCTGGTGAACTGGTGCGGGGTAACACGACAACTGTTAAATTTTCTAGAAAGAATCCGAATAAGGAAATTGACGTGACTGAAGTTGATTCAATATTTATGCATGTGCAGGAACGTGCTCTCGAGCAGGCAAAAAAAGAATTATCGGTAGACACAGGCGGTAAGGAAATAGGTATCAAACTCGTGAACAGTGCGCTTATATCAATTGAAATAGATGGCTATAGTGTGACAAATCCAATTGGCTTTCAGGGTAAAGAAGTGAGTGTACAGCTCTATACTGCATTTGCGCCGCAAGTTCATTTTGGAGCAATAGAACGAGTTGCCCATCAGCTTGACCTTGACTTGCTCACTGTTGCAGCTGAACCTTTCGCTGTTGCAAGAGCTGTTATAGGGGATGATCCTAACGCCAATTTGAGTGCGATATTAATAGATATTGGTGGCGGTACAACAGATATTGCTGTTGTCAATGAAGGTGGCGTTGAAGGAACTAAAATGTTTGGTATAGGAGGCCGAAGCTATACCAAGTCTGTAGAGAAAGAACTTGGCACTGACTTTGAAAGGGCTGAATCTCTAAAACTTGGACTTAGTAATGATCGAACACCCGAGCCAAGACGAAAATCTGTTGAAGATGCTCTACGAAAAACACTAACTGTTTGGCTTAATGGTGTTGAATTGGGCTTAGAAGAATTTCCTAAACTGGATCATTTACCGCACAGAATTCTACTATGTGGCGGTGGGGCTGGGCTAGAAATGATAGTTGATGCACTTAATAGAAAGGACTGGTATAGCGAGCTTCCTTTCACTAAAAAGCCTCAAGTGCAACTTATAAATCCAGAACAGGTAATAGGCATTAGTGATGCAACCGGAATAATTGAAGATCATACCTTTATAACGGCAATGGGATTACTTCGCGTCGGGATGGATAGCTTGATACAATATGAGAGTTCTTCGAAATCTGTTCGAGATCGTTTGAACAGGATGCTAAAGATATGAAAAAAGATATAATTTATATAGACAACGATGATGAAATAACTTCAATAACTGATAAAGTTCAGTCTTCTGAAAGCTCAGTCATTGCTCTAGTGTTGCCAAAACGGTGCACTGTTTTACAAAGTACAATTAATATGAAGATTCTTAATCGTGCTGCAAAAAGTGCCAAAAAAAACCTAGTTCTTGTATCGAACGAACAATCTTTGATGGCGGTTGCTGGAGCTGCGGGGGTTATGGTTGCAAAATCCCTGGATGCGCGACCAAGTGTTCCCACGCCTCAAACTGCACGTAAACAAATTGAGGACTTGGATGATGAAGGTGAAGATGACGATGAAATTGATGAAGGTGATTCTAGTGATGACGAAGATTACGTAGAAGTTGATAAATCTAAATCTATAGGCGAACTATCTGATGATGTTATAACACTTGGATCGGATGATGAGCCGTTTAAGGATGAAGAAAATGATGAAGAAGAAACTAAGTCAAACAAAAAAGAAAAACTAAATAAAAAAAATAAAGTTCCAAACTTTGATTCATTTCGTCTAAAACTTTTTCTAATACCAACGATAGTAATAGTACTTATCGGCGGATGGTATATTATGACCTACATACTGCCAAAAGTGTCGATAAAAATAACCACTCAAAATGTGAGTAACGTTATAAATACCGTTGTCACTACAGATGTTAAGCAAACTTCAGTTGACGTCGATAAGATGATTGTCCCGGGTAAGCTTGATACCATTAAAACCAATGCCACTAAAACATTTACTCCTACTGGTAATCAAAATCAGGGAAACAAAGCTAGTGGCACCGTAATACTTTATGATTGCAGTGTAGTGGATAGAACAGCTTACCTGTTTAATGGTACGACAATTACTTTGAGTACGGGTACGCAACTAAGCTCAAGGGGCTTGATTTTCGTAACAACAGCACCCATCACGATAACTCCGAGTAAAATTGCCCTGGATGGGAGTAACTGTCAGAATGACCAACCAGCAAAAGTTGCTGTAGAAGCGCAAAATGGTGGAGCGTCATTCAATCTTGCGCCATCAAATTATGTCGTATCTAATAATCAAAACATTTCAGGAAATGGAAGTGCAATGGGTGGCGGCACAGATAAAATTGTGACCGTAGTAAGTCAAAATGACTGTACTAATGCAGGTAATGCAATTTTAAATGGCTCGACTGATACTTACAAAACGCAGCTTCAAAATCAATTAAATAAAGAAGGCTTTACGCCACTCCTCGATTCATTTGCGGCTAATCCTGGTGCAGTAAGTTGCTCTCCAGCAGTAGGGGAGCAGGGATCAACAGCAACAGCTACGATAGCATATAGTTCCGTAATGACAGGCGCGAGTACCGATGGCTTGACTCAGATTATTACTATGCTTGCTGGAAAAAACCTAGCAAGCACGCAGAGTGTACTTACAACTGGTATAGAGAGCGCTACGGAAACAATTAAAGAGCAGCCAGCGAACGGGACCATAGTGTTTAATCTGAGTTCAACTGCGACAACAGGAATTAAACAAAACTCTCAAGCAATCGCCCAAAGAATTGAAGGAATGAAAAAAGGCGATGCTCAAAATTACATACAAGGACTCCCTGGAGTAACTGCAGTAACGGTTAGCTACAGTCCTTTTTATGTAACTACCGCACCCAAAAACCTTAAACAGATTAATGTTAGCTTTGTTAATAATGGCAACTAATAATGTACTTGGATTAGATATTGGTGAGAGCAAGACTGGTGTTGCTCGCGTCAATATGATTGCCAGAATTCCACAGCCTGTTGCAACACTTAAAAATGATAATAATTTTATTTCTGAAATCACTAAAATTATAAAAGCTGAAAATATAGATGCCTTAGTCATAGGCCTACCCCGTAATATGAGCGGTGCTGAAACAGCGCAAACGAAATATGTAAGAGATTATGTCGGTAATCGTTTATCATCATTAAATCTTCCTATCATTTTTCAAGATGAAACTTTAAGTTCTAAGGCTGCAGAAGAACGTCTTGTTAGGGGTTATAAGAAGACGGACATTGATGCAATGGCTGCAGTCATAATTCTTGAAGATTATCTGGAGGAACTATGAGATATTCAAGTACTTCAGGCGCTAAGAAAAAAAAGACGAAACTTAAAAAATTAATTGTAGTAGCGCTATCACTTTCCATTCCGATTGTATTCGCTCTTGGTTCATATGTATGGTATGAAAATGAGCTCAGTCCCTTAACAGTTAAATCTAGTGCCATTAGTGTCACTATACAAACTGGATCAACCGCTGATCAAATAGCTCAATTATTGCAGGATAAAAAAGTAATAAGAAGCGCCTTTGCATTTAGTATTTACTTAAGAATCCATAATTTAAGAGCCAATCTTCAGGCAGGCTCATATACACTTGACTCCTCAGCTTCAATTATTCAAACAATAGGGATTATCACTGATGGTAAGATAAATGCTCACAGCTTTACAATTTTACCGGCACAAAGATTAGATCAAATAAAAACGGCATTTCTTGATGCGGGCTATTCAAGGGCCGCAGTAGACAAAGCACTTGATCCCACTAGTTACCCTAACGAAGCGATTCTAAATTCAAAACCAGCAGGTGCAACACTTGAAGGGTATTTGTACCCAGATACCTTCAGTACATCATCCTCTACAACTCCAACGAATATCGTGAAGGAATCTCTAGATGAAATGGGTAAAGTAGTGACACCAGAAATGATAAATGCTTATCAAGGTGAGGGTCTGAATACCTTTCAGGCGATAACGCTTGCCTCCATAGTCGAACATGAAGTTTCAAATGACCACGACAGGCAAATGGTTGCCCAAGTATTTCTTAATCGTTTAAAAATTGGCATGATGCTTGGATCGGATGTCACCTATCAATATGCTGCTATTGTGACGGGCCAGGCACCGTCACCATCATTAGATTCACCGTATAACACCCGACGATATGCTGGGCTTCCACCGGGGCCGATAAGCAACGTTTCTCGTTCATCCTTGAATGCTGTCGCTTACCCGATAAAGAATAATTATCTGTTCTTTGTGGCAGGTGATGACGGCTCAATTCATTACGCTAATACACAGGCCCAACAAGATGCCAATACTCAGGCTTATTGCAAGGTACTGTGCAGCACCTACTAACAGATGAAAGTAAGTAGTAATAGTTTGACGAATAAAGTGTTAAAAAGATATAATTAAAGGCGCGATCTCAATATTCTATCTGCCCATTGTAATTAAACATTGAATCGCCAGGAGCTACTATCCGTAAAGTGACTAATATTATTTTTAAAAAGCCAAGTCGTGATGAACTTACCAATGAGTTACTCGATGATGTTGGTAATGAAAAAAAACTTCTTAGAAAAAAGAAGTTAAAGAAACTGAAGAAAAAACTTTATAAAAATAGTTTTACAATTGTGAATGGGTTATTGATTGTTGCAGTTCTTGGAATTATTTCTATCGGAAAAAATTATCAATCAAGTGGTGCAACCTTGTCTATTTTTAACAATTCAACTATAACAAGCTCTACTCCTATTGATAGCATATCCTCAGCTGATATAGCATCAAATATAGCTAATCTAACACGCCTTCCTGAATCCGTTGACGTATCAAATTTAGCAGACTCTCAGGATGCTCAAATTGGATCAGCGACTACAAGCCAAAGTATCATTACAAAACCGCAGTTTGTTAATGGTGGGGCAGACTCTATAACAGCAATTAGAACTTACGTTACTGTTGAAGGAGATTCTGTCTCATCGCTTGCTATTAAATTTGGCATTACTTCCAACACTATCAAGTGGTCAAATAGCCTTTATTCTGACACTTTAAGCACCGGTACTTCACTTTTAATACCACCACGCAATGGAGTTATTTATAAAGTTGTTAATGGTGATACGCTAGCTTCGATTGCATCCAAATTTAGCGCCGATCAAAGTCAAATTATCGCTTTCAATAATTTAGAGATTAAATCCTTAGTTACGGGGCAGACTATTTTTGTGCCAGATGGCACAGTTCCGGTAGTAACAGATTCAGTGAGTAATTTTGCTTATGGATTCTTGCCCCAGTACGGTGACAATGGATATACGTTTGGTTACTGTACGTGGTATGTAGCCTCTAAAATTAGTATCCCTCGTAACTGGGGAAATGCAAATACGTGGGCCTATTATGCGCGTTATAGTGGCTGGACGGTGAGTTCAACTCCAGTAGCAGGATCAATCTTCCAAACTACTGTAGGGTATGACGGGCATGTTGGAATTGTTGAAGCCGTATATCCAAATGGCACGATGCTTATTTCGGAGATGAATGCCTTCGGTTATACTAAACCAGATCTAAAGACACCAGGAGGAGGGTGGTATCAGGTAGACTATCGTCTTACATCAACCAGTTCCTACCCTAGTTATATTTACCGCTAGAATAATTCTTTCTGCTACACTAGACATAACCATGATTACTCTCACTAAACGACATT
>Ga0007825_1000473_pt1 | contig 11216 bp, 20 predicted proteins | sample CryBogCBE13Jul09_FD_71229 | JGI IMG/M metagenome (GOLD analysis project Ga0007825, IMG submission 71229) | Freshwater microbial communities from Crystal Bog, Wisconsin, USA - CBE13Jul09 | ecosystem: Environmental > Aquatic > Freshwater > Lake | place: Crystal Bog, Wisconsin, USA | collected... | reverse complement strand
TTATTGTTGAAATAATTCATATATAAAAAATTAATTGAAAATAATATGGGACTATTTGATAAATTAAAAAAAACTTCTGATAGTTTTTTTGATGGTTTAAAAAATAATGCAATTGAAAGCGCTTTAAATAATGTTCAAGAGGGTAAAATTAAAAAATTAGAAAACGAAATTAGTAAGAAGGAATTGATTGAGAGGCAAATAAGAGAATGGGATGCGGAAAGATATTCAAAAATTTTAATCAATTTTAATTATGAAAACTATTTAAATACTGGAAAACTATTAGAACCCGAATTGGAAGAATTTGAAAAATATAAATTAGAAAAAAAATTACAAAAAGAATTAGATGAAAAAGAAAAAAAGGAAAGAAATGAAAGGATTAAAATAATTGAAAAAGAAAATAGAGAAAAGGTAAAAAATGAATTTATTAAGAAATATGGAGCAGAAATTGGTAAGAAGATATATAAAAAAGAACTATTTGTTGGGATGACATTAGAAATGTTGAAAGATGTAAAAGGTAAACATTCTGAAAAAGTTGAGAATGTGACAAATGGAAAAGTTAAATTGAAATTATACTACGAAAAATCAAAAAATAGATTAGGTAATATATCATATGGTTTTGAAGTCAGTTTAGAAAATGGTTTAGTTGTTGGCTGGAAAGATAGAAAAAATAAAGGCACAAAAGAAGGTTAAATTAAAAATAAAAACTAATTATGATATATAATATTTTAGGGATACTTATTGCTATTGTTCTTATAATATACCAATTACCGATTTTTAAAAAATGGGATATCAAAAACAAAATTAATGATATTGATAATGATCCAATTCTAAATAAAATAAATAAAAATTTAAATGACTTAAATGTACAGGCAGGTTTAAGGTTAAAAAATGACCCCAAAATGGTTCAACTTTTTAAAGACGCTGGAGTAAAAATTGATAGTTTAGTAGATGAATCACAATCAATAGTAGAAAAATCTGATAATGAAGATAGACAACAAACAAGAACAGAATTGCTTACATCAAAATATGGCGAGATAACTGCAAAAAAAATAATTCACAAAGAGGTTTGGATTGACATGTCTTCAGATCAATTAATTGAAAGTAGAAGAAAGCCAAATCATATTGAAAAAGAAATAACTAAAGATTCAATCAAAGAAACATGGATTTATGGTAATAAAGTTTCAGGTTCTTATTTTGAACTAGAAAATGGTGTAGTTGTTAAAATTGTAGATAGATAATCTAATATTATTTTTTACCAAATAATAGATTCAAAACAAACGATCCAACTTTTCTATGCAATCCGCCTTTTGTGGTTGGAATACCTGTTTGTCTTGCAAATCTTTGTTTCGCACTTGAAATTCCAATTGCTCTTTTCAATGAAAAACTAAACCCAAATTTCTTACCCATATTAATAAATTTTATTCATAATCTTTTGGCACTAAACCAGCATCCACCATTTCTTTCCAATCTTCTGGCTTATTATGCTTTATCCATAATAATCTATCTCTATAACTACCTATTAAATCATCAACTTCCTTATCAATCTTCTTAATTACTGGATCATTATTGATGATAGTCTCACGAAAAATTTTTTTATTATTTTTTACAAATTCATATTCATGATTACATTTTTCACATTTAATACTATATGTTACAACTTTATATGTCTTAATAAATGAATTAAATCTCTTGTCGATTCCTCCCTCATTTGTAATTCTTCCATGAATCAACTCCTTTTGCTTCGAAACATTTATAATTTTACTATTAAATTGTTTATAAGCACATTTAGGACAAGTAAATTTTTTAGGATAGAAGAAATAATAGAGAATGGTTCCAACTGATAGACCTATTAATGATCCAATTAAAGTAGAAGTTAACATATTTTTTCATTTAATTTATTCTTTTGATTTTTGATCATACCCTCCAATAATTTCTATTCAATTTTTTTAAATATTGCAAGTGCATCTGTGTCATTTCTAATGTAATCAGCTGCACTTTTATTGAGGTTTGCCATATCTTTAATTAATATATGATTTTTTTAAATATATAATAATTTAGTGATACTTTTGAAAAATTGATTCCAATTTTAAAACTATTTTAATATATCATAATAAATTGGTTAAAATTTGCTTTGATGAGTATTGATGAAAATCAACCACTTATGATTTGTTTCATAGGTGGTTTTTTCTTTTGTGCCAGGTTTGTGCCAGGGTTAGTGTTTTTGGAGGGGAAACAGGGGTTAACATATATTAAAGCGTGGAATTGTTGGAACCTGATTAATTATCTATTTTTAAAGGAATGAATAACCAATTTGACGATAATGACTATTGGAAAGGAGTGATTCTTTATGGGTTAAACCAAGCGACATATAAAATTGCACTTGGTAAATCTTTGATAGAACTAACCTCACTAAATAAAGAAGTTATTGATTGGAGTGAGTTATCTAAATCATTTTTTGATAATTACATTGATAGATTCAAGATTGAACATTTACCTCAACAATCAAATTCATCAAGAATTACAAGAGTAGAGAAGATCTATTTACAACTCAAAACAGGAACAATAGATTACAATCAGGCGATCGAGTTAATTGGGTTAGAAGCATTTGGTGATGTAATCCCAAGATTCCAAACTATTGGTACAGACAAATCAATCATCGGAGAAAAGTTCTACCACTTTGATTTTGGGAATAAATTATATCTACATGATTCCTTATTCAAGATTGTGGAAACTGACAGATTAAATCTACTATCAGAAATTGATGCAAGATGGAGTTTGTTAGAAGGTGCATTTAAAATAAACCAAGGAGATTGGACACTATCTAATGATATACGTGAAATGTATATTACTTCTGGTTATGAGAGAAAACCCTTGTCAAATAACATTCCATTCTTAAAAGGATACCAAGGGAATGTATGTTTCTATTGTGGCGAAAATATTGACGACTCCGATATTCATGTAGACCATGTTTTACCAAGGCAAGTAGTTAGACATGATGAAATTTGGAATTTGGTCTTGAGTCATAGTCTTTGTAATTTACATAAGGATGACTTTTTGGTTGGGAAGCACTACTTAGAGAAATTGATATTAAGGAATGAAAATATAATGGGTAGTAATCATCCATGGAAGAAAAAAATATCAGAAACACTTGGTACAAATAAGAATGAAAGGCTAAAAGCAACTTTAAAACATTATGAAGATGTTAAGGTTGTACTTAATAATAGATTTTGGGAGAATAGTCCATCTTATAATAGAGTGACAGACCCATTTTATAAAAGATTAATAACAGTTATAAATAATAGATAATGTCCGTTTTTTTAGAGATAAGTGATGATGATAAAATTTACAGAGGAGTAAATTTTTTTCTTATAAAAGATAGATTCCCTGTATCACCTGGTCATGTTCTAATTATTTCCAAAGATTTAAAAAAAGACTTCTTTGAACTCAATGATGAAGAACGAATTGAACTGACAATGATGATTCAAGTTGCTAAGAATCTAATAGAAATAGAATATAAACCAGACGGGTACAATATTGGAATGAATTGTGGTGAAAATGCAGGTCAAACTGTTTTTCATTTCCATTGTCATGTAATTCCAAGATATAAAGGAGATATGGAAAACCCAAGAGGAGGAGTAAGACACTGTGTATCAGGAAAAGGTAATTATTAAATATTTTATTAATCTACTAAATTATCCAACTTACCAAACTTAAACATATCAGATTTATCAGTTATAGAAAATGGATTATATTCTTGAGATTTCCATTCTCCATCAATAAATTGAAAGAAATATAATAATTCGTTAGAATGATTAAATTGATCAATATGTACTACTAAACTATCTAGATTATTGAATTTAAATGGTATATCAAAAGCGTCAGACTCTTTTAATCTGTTTAAAATTGTAATTTTATTAATACTATCAAATTCTAAATTTTCAATTACATAAAATTCCCTTAGCAATTTCGGTTTCCTTTTTATCATTATAACGATATAATTTCCAGTAGTTATTGAGTTCATCCGTATCTATAGTGTCTGAACCACAGGTACAAAATTTAATTTTATCAGATACTTTACACATAAGATTATATTATATTTTATTAGTTATTTTCTTCATCATCGGTGAAATACTCATCAATTAAATCTTCAGCTTCTTTTGAACCAAGTTCTGATGCCTTTGATAAATCTTCATAGGCAAGATTGTCATCATATTCACTCTCATTAAAGAGATATACCTTTCCTCTTGATAAGTAATATTCAGGATCTTTAGGTGATAATTCAATTGCTTTATTCAGAAGTTTAATGGCATTATCTTCCTCTTTCATAGCAAGTCTTACTTGGGCACAATAGAAATAGCTATTGGCAAAAGTGGGATTTAAATTTATTGCTTTTGAAAAATATAAAATTGATGAATTATAATTATCTGCCCAAAACAAATTGAGTGCTTTCAAATAATAGGGATAGTATTGAGTAGAATCCAATTTTATACTATAATCAAAATCTTCATTACTTAAATCACCTAATGACATTATTGATCTAAACTTACCTCTCTCAATTCTAAGTTTAGGATCATTAGGAGACAATATAACAGCAGAATCATAATCTTTTAAACTCCCAGTTGAATCGCCAAGTTCTCTTTTACATTCAGCTCTAAAAGAATATGCATCTGGATCATTTTTATTTGTTTTTATATATGATTCAAAATCGTTTATTGCCGATTTGTATTTTTCAAGATATAAATAACATAAACCCCTATTAAACTGTGAGTTAAGATTACTTGGATCTTGCTTCAATGCTGAATCATAATAAGATATTGCTGAATCAAATTTTTCAGAAGTCAATAGACTATCTGCTATGTTGTAATAGTATTCAAATGTCTGAGCTTTAGAATTATTAGAAAGTATAATAAAACAAATTATAACTATTAATTTATTTTTCATTTTTAAACATTTTAATTATCAAAATTGTATCAAAAATTAAAGTAACAATAAGTAATAATATTGTTCCTTTATCTATTATTTGCCAATCATGACGTTTAAAATATACTTTATCAATTGGATTAAATAAAAGCATAGTTATAAAATATAGAATAAGAAAGTAATAATACTTTGAGAAAAGATCAATGATAATTAATGATATAGATCCTGCAAATATTGATAATCTTAATAATTCATAATATGAATAAGGCATCCTATCTAAACCGATAAAAATCATAATGATTAGTACAAATTTGATAGCAATTTTTAAGTATTTCATAAATTGTATTTAATTAAAGGTTAAACTTTCTAATCTTGCATTAATATTTTCCAAATTCCTATAATTATCCTTAGTATTTAATAATCTTTCTTTGCCTATTTTTAATTCTGAATATTTTTGAATTAATAACTTTTCCTTTCTTGACTGGATAAATTCATCAATGGATTGCTTTGAACTAAATTTTATAATTACAACCAAAGATTCAATTAATATTATTAAAAAAGTAAATCCCAGTCTATAAAATTTTAAGGAATTATCCTTTTTAAGTATATTTTCTAAGGCTTTAATTCTAGTTAGGAACGATGTGCTAATTATTTCATTAATATTCTTCATATCATTATTCTGTTGATTTAATGAATTCTCATATTTGATTTTAGCATTTGCATATTCAAGTTCATTAGCATTTGAAGATTTAATTTTTTGTTGAGCAATTTTTCCCAAACCAATAGTTTGACTTCCTGACTTCCCATCCGCTTCATCATTTGCACTCTTTTGAGAAACTTGCCAAATATTATATTTATTCTCCATGTCTTTTCTTAGAACTGGAATATCATATTTTTCAGCAATATTTTGTTTTAGTATCAAGGTTGACTCTTCATCAATTTCATTTTTATATATTAATTGATCAATAAAAATAGATGCAACAAAACTTATAATTAGTCCCAAACTTAATCTTAATATTAAAATGAAAGATTTGATAAACCATCCATCTTTAGGTACTACCAGAACTATTGATTTTTCAATAACATAAATGAAGAAGGCAGCTGAAGACGCACATAAAAATGAAACAAAAGAATTGTTATTAAATAGATTTTTTGAAATAAAAAACATTGTAAAAAAGTAAGTTAAAATTGGGATCAATAAAGTTGTCGCCAAACTCTTAATTTTCTTTTTACTTCCTGGTTGATAATTTTTTACTTCATTATAGTCTTCTCCTAAAAGAAAACAATTAAATTTCATTAAAATATCTTTCATGTTACTAAATGTTAGTATTTAAATTTAAAAATTCATTTATTTCAAAATAATTTGAAATCCCTTGTTCATACCCAAGAATATAATCTGTTATTGACGATTCAATCCACCCCAAACCAGATTTAGCTAATAGTAATTGTTCTTCTAAATCAATTATAAGTTCAATTAGTTTTTCAATACTTAACTTAATTTTTTCTGTTGTTACTTCTGAAATTCCATCAATACTTGCATAATCTTTTTCGAGTTGAAGTTTTTCGATTTTCTTTGTATCTATTTTTTTATTTATCAAAAAAATAAACCTCGTTTTTATTGAATTAATAGCCAAATCTCTATTAGTCTTTGAATGGTACTTATAACCATCTTCAAAGCCAAAATTTTTAAAATCATTTCTTAAATAATTTTGAACATCATCAATTGGAAATTTATCAATTGTATGTTCTTTTTGATTTGGCTCTGAAATATCAACAAATTTTTCAATTGGAAAATTTTTATTATTTGTCGCTTTCTGTATAAAATTTTTCATATTTTTAAAAATATTCTTAGTTTGCATGATTGTTTTATTTTATTTTAAATATTGGAATTTTTACAATTAAATTATGTCCCATTTTATGACATAAACTACAGATTGTTGCAAGATATTTGTCTTCATATTGCCAAGGTGGTACAAATGAATTATTACTCTTACTAAAATGATACTGCTTGTGATGAATCTCTAGTTTATTTTTAGATTTACAGATAACACATTGTTGATTATCTCTTTTTAAAATTTCTAGTCTCCTTTCATACCATTTGGGGTGTTTTAGGAGTTTTAGGTAATTGTTTTTCATTTTGTTTTTGTTTCTCATGTATGTTTATTTTTTAAAAATGTAACCAAACGAACATAACTATTTGATTATCAGCAATAAAAAAAGGAAGGCAATAGCCTTCCTTCTTAGAAACAAAATGAAAATACAACCTAGTTCTCTTTTTCTAATACTGCGTTTATATTGTCTTGATCTAAACGTTTCCAGCTGCCTGTAGCAGCATCAATAATAACGGGAACTACCCCACCTAAAACATCTAAAATAACCCAACCCGCTCCAACTTTGGTGTTAATTTTTTGTCCAATTGTTTTAAATCCTGACTTTCTAAATTCCAATGCATACTCTTGATTAGGTTTTAGATTTAACGTAATTGGTGTAGTACCCATTCTTATACCATTAACGTATAAATCAGCTCCCTTTGGATCTGTATTTGTAAAAACAGCTTGTTTTTGAGAAGCAAACAATGTTGCACAGCTAGAAAATAGAATTGCAGAAAATCCAAATAATAAAAGTGATAGTTGAAGGTATTTTTTCATGTTATAAATTTTAATTGAAATTCTATTAATTTACTATTTAATAATTTTCTATTTATCAAACGTTCATTTTGAAAATCAAACGTTAAAAAAATGATTCAAGTGCAAGAAATTATATTACAAAAGTTTCGAGGTTTTTCTTTAGTCTAATACTAACAGGTATAATCTTCTGATTAACCATCATAACCTGCCTTTGTTTTAAATCAAAATAATAACAAAGATTGATATTCAATACATAAGATTTGTGAACCCTAACAAATGTATCTGGCAGTTTTAAATGGACTTTATTTAATGTTTTAGAAATTAATATTGATTCATTAATAGTTATAATATTTGTATAGTTCCTATTACCTTCTAAATAGATGATTTCATGGATATTATACATTTTAATTACATCATTAACCAATAAACCAATCTTATTAACATTAGTAAAAGGATAAAATGGAAGATTTTTAATCATTGTTGGAGTGTTCATAATATTATTTAACTTTATCATGGATGTTATGAATTTAAAAATGTAACCAGAAGGTTACATTTTATTTCAAATTGCATATATGAATAAAGACAAAATAAATAGAGAAGTATTTTGGACAAAGAGTTTAAGAGAACTAAGGCCAATGGTTTCCAAAATTGTTAATAACTATAATAAGAATAATTATAATTGTTTAAATGAAGATGATATTGATGACATTTTACAAGAATCAGTAATTGTACTTTATGAAAAGACAATTGATCCAACATTCAATTTAACTGCTAAGTCAAGTACATATATATATTCTGTAGCTGAAAATAAAACTAGAGAAAGAATTAGGAACTATAAAAAAAGAAATAATAAATCATTTGAGGATGGTGATGAAAATATTTCTATTTTAACAGAAGAATATGATAAAGAAAAAGATGAAAAAGACGATTGGAGATTAAAAATATTGAATGAATGTATCCAACTATTAAATAAAACACAAAAAAAGATTTTTACTGAATTCTACTATCATAAGAAAAGTATGGAAGATTTATCAGAAGAATTAAATTCAACAATAAGAACGATGATTAGCCAAAAGTATAAAGCTACATTAAGTATTAAAGAATGTGTTAAAACAAAAAATTAAAATATGGACGAAAACATTGACAGCATTATTAACAAATTTGTAAAATATAAGTTTAACAAGTCTGAATTGGAAGAAATTGCTCCATTAATTGGCTCTGAAGAATTTAATACACATTTCGAGCTGATTCAAGATATTAATACATTAATGCAAGATGAAGGTAGAAAGGAATTAAAAAAAGAAATTCAGGATATATTAGAAAGGGAAAAGCAAACAGAAAAAAAAGGGCAAATAATTCGATTGAAAGAGTATAGATTACAAGCCGTGGCTGCTTGTTTTCTAATTGCTTGTGCAGTTGGAATTATAAAATCTACCACAGGGTATAATAACGAATCTAAATTTAGAAAAAGCTATATAGAAAGATATGAAGGATAATAATTATATAAAAAATATTCTATTAACATTATTTATTATAGTAACTGCTGGTTTGTCATTACTATATATTGAACTACACAATAATAATTCTATTCAAAAAAGCAAATTTTCTCAAGAATTAAAAGTTTATTTTGAAAACAATAGAATAGATAGTGCAATGGAAGACGATATATATATGAACAAACCTTTGTTAATAGTAAATAAAGGCAGATGGGATGATAAAGATTTGAATTATTATATTGGATTTTTTGAAACATTAAGCGACTATGTGGATGCTGGGTCTTTAAATTATAGAGATGTATTTGATGAATATAGTGATGATGTTTTATTAGCTTATCACAATAAAGAAATTCAAAAATATATTAATAGTCTACGAAAAGATTCAAAGGATAATACATATTATGAAAAGTTTGAAAGGCTTTCTTTAAACTTTGAAAAATCAAATAATAAAATAAAATAAAAATATTAAAATGAAAAATTTTTTTATTTTATATAGCATAATGGTTATTTGTATTTCTTGCAGTAGCAAGCAACAGGTAATATATAGTAATATAACAGATACAATTAAAAACAATAGTTCTCAAATTATTTTAATACAACAATTAAAACAGAATATAAAAAATAAGGATACTTCATATAACAATGATGGAAGAATAATATTTTATTACCCAAATTCTAAACCAATTACAAAATTTGAATTTAAAGATGATGTGATGATTGAAAAAAGTAATTATAATGAAGATGGACAAATTGAGTACGAATGGAAAGATTATGGAGCATTTAGCGAGTCAAAAACATATACAAATGGAATACTAAGTAGCGAGGACAGAGGAAATAATATGTCGAGGACTGATTATCTAGGTGATACAACTTATGGTACTATCTATTTTAAGAAAAAAAAGTTTTTGGTATATCGACTAATTGAAAATGAATATGATGAAATTGATTTTTATGATACATTGAATTTCAAAACACTTAGTTTAAAGAATATTAAAGGCAAATTGATTAAGAAATAAAAATGATTCATCATCAAAAGTTTTATAGTAATTATTATCGCAGTATTTACATGATTGAAAATTTACACTTTTATTCAAAAGTGAAGATTTTATGAAATTATATTGATAATCAATAATTTATAAATTAAACCTCTAGAATTTTGTTAAAAAATGTTCAAAAATTCCGGATCACTGACCAAACTGAATATTTTAGCCAGAACACTAAAATTATTCAAAATGGAACGTAAAGGTATAAAAACAACAACCTACTCACTTGACTGGGATACAATAATGAACCTTGAGTCAAGATTATTGAGAGATTTTCAAACAAATAAAACCAAGGATAAGGCGCGTGCCTTACTAATGGTTTCTATAGGGGTAAGATTAGGTATGAGGGTTATAGACAATCTAAATCTCAAATGGGAGGATTTATTAGGGGTTCAGGTTGGCGAAAGATTTATCAGGATTGAGAAGAAGACTGACAAGGAAAGAATTTTGGTAATGTCTACAAAGCTTAAAGAGGTATTAGATATCGTATATGAGGCGCAGGCCTCAGACCCCTCAACTTACATCCTATCCTCACAAAAGACAAATGGGTTAAAACCAATGTCAATTCAATACTTCAATCGAATTTTAAAGGGGATTATGAAGGATTATAAGGTTAGATACATTGGAAACCCAAGTAGTCATATGCTACGTAAATCATGGGTTGTGGGTTCAATAAAAAAAGGATTTCAAGAAGGAGACCATCTAAGCTTAATAAAAGTTTCAAGATTAATAGGTCATTCAAACGTATCAACAACTTTGAGATATACAAACTTTGAAACCAGTACAGCATTAGGCTTGTTTGAATTAGATTAATGATTTTATTTTGTATTCAACTTTTTTAAAATGACTATATTAATTGTCCTTTTCAATATCCCTGAACATAACGCCAATATATAGTTGAATAATCTCAGATATTAAAACCTTCATTGACTCAACATCTCCGATTAATCCTATATTGTTTGGTTCTTCTGGTGCAAATCCCTTCAATTTTTCAATTATATTTTTAGAAAATTCATACGTTGAACATTTCTGGTGCTCATAGTTAGCACCTATACTGCTTTCTAAATAAAAAAGAGCTTCTTTATCTTTGGTGTACTCAAATTTTGCATCTTCTAATTCCATAATATCTC
>Ga0007825_1000458_pt1 | contig 11395 bp, 10 predicted proteins | sample CryBogCBE13Jul09_FD_71229 | JGI IMG/M metagenome (GOLD analysis project Ga0007825, IMG submission 71229) | Freshwater microbial communities from Crystal Bog, Wisconsin, USA - CBE13Jul09 | ecosystem: Environmental > Aquatic > Freshwater > Lake | place: Crystal Bog, Wisconsin, USA | collected... | reverse complement strand
ATGCTTATTCTCAAGAACAGCTGGAAACTTTATAGGGAGTAAACCACCCAAGTGAGCGAGTATAAACGTTGTGTTTGGAAATGCTTTAATCAGGTCAACAAACGCTTCTAGAGGCGTTTCTACATATCCTGGGTAGCGTTTACTCTCAGGATCACTTACATGAAGATTAAGTGTTAAATGATATTCCGTAGCACCCTCGACTAAATCAATAAACCGAGAATCCTTAAGCGTAAGCCCCTGTGATTGAGGTGACAATTCACCCAAGCCACAAAAGCCGTCCTCTTTTAGCTGCTTAATACAGTCCTTTAGATTCTTACTTGATGGATGAATACTTGCAAAAGCACTCAAACGGTCCGGGTACACTTTGATACATTGTTTGTAAAAAGCGTTTTGACTATCGCAGGAACTTTGCGTCTCCCAGTACCACCCAAGGAGCACACTGCGCTCAACCCCTGCTTCATCCATACTCTTGAGTAGATCACTCACCGAGGGAAATAGCTGCACCATGCTGCCATCTTTTCTTTTTCTCGTGCACAAAACTTCCCAATGATTCTCACCGTTTAAACGCGCCCACCCCGAAGGATCCTGATTGATTTCAGGAGGATACAAATGAACGTGCGAATCAATGATTGAGTGCATACTTTTTAGAGCAAGTCACTCACAGTAAAACTAAGTTCAATTAACAGCTGGATAGCTTCCAAGCCATTTAACGACCGGACAGAATTTGCGAAGATCAGCGATCGCTTCTTTCATCTTTGGATCATCGAAGTGGCCACTCACATCCAAGAAGAAGTTATATTCCCAAGGACGTTTCTTACTTGGACGTGATTCTATCTTGGAAAGATTAATGCCGCGTTCAGCAAGTGGCATTAACATTTTAAGTAGAGCCCCAGAATGCGACGCAGCCTCTTCTCCTAAGGAAACAAGATAGCTACTGACATCGTTACCACCACCAACTGGTCCAGCTGGTTTACGTGCTAGGATAAAAAACCGCGTTGTATTATCTGCCTTATCTTGAATGTTACGTGTGATAACAGGCACACCGTAATGAGCAGCTGCTAATTCTCCAGCAACTGCAGCAGCTGTTGGATCCTCTTTCGCTATTTGAACAGCACGCGATGTACTTGGTGCGTCAATAATTTGTGCGTGAGGCAAATGTCTTTGTAGCCAATGACGACACTGCGCTAGAGCCTGATCCTTCGAATATACACGCTTAATATTATCGAGTGACGACTGACTAATTAAAGCATGAGAAATCTCCATGTAGAGTTGCCCAACAATCTTTAAGTCACTTTCAACAAAGCTATCGAGTGCTTCTCTCACACTGCCTTCTGTAGAATTTTCGATAGGAATTACTGCAACGTCTGCTTCTCCTTTTTCTACAGCAGTAAAGATATCACTGATAGTCGCCATTGCATGATAGTCCACACTTGCTCCGAATTTCTTTATCGCAGCTGCATGGGTATTACTTGCTTCAGGTCCTAGGTATGCGACTAAAAGAGCTTTTTCTAACGCAATCGCGGCTGACATGATTTCGCGGTAGATCGCTCTTAAAGCGTCATCCTTGATCGGTCCTTTATTCTGACCTGTTACTTTTCTAAAAACAGCATCCTCTCTTTCAGGAACATAAATTTCTCCACCCGACTCCCGTTTGATGCGTCCAATTTCTGCAGCCAAGGTCAGGCGCTTATTAATAATGTCCACTAACTGCGCATCATGTATATCGATCTGCTTTCTTAAAGAATCGAGGTCCATAGTATTATTCAGATTTAGGTGCAGCAGCTTGATCAAGCGATAATTGTTCCACAGGAAGACCGACATCCTTATCGGTTAGTTTCTGAGTTTGAGAATTTGTGACTAGCCACTGGTCAATTTGCCTAGAGCTTAAAACGTCAGAGGCAGGAAGTTCGTCCAAGGATTTAATACCGATATATTCAAGAAACGCATCGGTTGTCCCATATTGAATAGGTCTTCCCGGTTGATCTGCTCTTCCCGTAATCGTGATTAATTCACGCTCCATCAGCTTATTAATACCCGCTTCAGCAGAGACACCGCGGATCGTTTCGATTTCTTGGCGAGTGACGGGCTGTCTGTAAGCTACGACTGCCAAGGTTTCGATTGAGGATGGGCTTAGTTTTACGGGAGGTGGTTCTTGGCGAAGTGCTCTAATCCAACGACCAAAACGAGGATGAGTGACTAAGCGGTAACCAGAGGAGCCTTCAATCAGAAGTAGCCCATCGTCTTGAGCTTTAAGTTCAGCCGAAATCGCATCCATAGCCTCTCTTATCTGAGAGCCTGTAATAAGAGATGGCACCTCTTGATATAATTCTGGGTCATCTAAAGGATCTGCTCCAAGGGGAGCCTCTGCAGTTTCCTCCGCAGGTGGCTGAGGTTCAGCAGCGGGTTGAGCTTCTGCACTAGCAGCCTGCTCCACCAAGTCAGGTGTCGCTTTAGCGAGACGTTCATGGAAGCGCGTAAAGGTATCCTGAATATCTTTAATAGAAAGAGGCTGACTCGTAGAGAGCAGTAATGCCTTAAGAACTCGTTTTAAATTAAAAGCCATGGGTTAATATTAAGGCCGGTATTAGCGGCTATACTAGGTTCTAGCGTAAAAGCTATGAAGCAACCAAGAAAATCTTGGACACCCCCACTTAGTTTTGGTCATAATAGGCCCCTTAACCATGAAAGACACCCAGGATTCGATGCGTAGCTTCTCTTCAATTGTGGTAGATGGCCCCGATAGGGCTCCAAACCGCTCTATGCTTAGAGCCGTAGGCTTTACCGATAAGGACTTTAAAAAGCCTATCGTAGGCATTGCCTCTACCTGGAGCATGGTCACGCCATGTAACATGCACATCGACGAATTAGCCAGAGAAGCGGGTGCAGGAACAGACGCTGCAGGCGGAAAATCGATCATTTTCGGGACAATTACGGTATCAGACGGTATCAGTATGGGTACCCCTGGTATGCGCTACTCACTTGTTTCCCGTGAAGTCATTGCAGACTCCATTGAGACCGTAGCTGGCGCAGAAGGCTTTGACGCTGTGGTAGCGATTGGTGGCTGTGATAAAAACATGCCTGCCTGCGTTATGGCGCTCGCTCGTTTAAATCGCCCAGGCGTATTCGTCTACGGCGGTACGATTCTTCCTGGCATTCATCCTGGCACCGGTCACGAATGCGATATCGTTTCGGTATTCGAAGCAGTCGGTAAACACGCAAACGGTGCATTAGATGATAAAGGCTTAAAAACAGTAGAATCTTGCTCTATTCCAGGACCAGGTTCCTGCGGTGGTATGTACACGGCTAACACCATGGCATCCGCTATTGAAGCACTCGGTATGTCTTTACCGCATAGCTCAGGACAAATTGCTATCAGTAAAGAAAAGAAGGAAGACTGCCGTAAAGCAGGTGCAGCTGCCCTAGCCTTACTTAAGGCGGGTATCACACCTAAAGACATCATGACTCGTAAAGCATTTGAAAATGCAATTACGGTATCAATCGCTTTAGGTGGTTCCACAAACGCGGTGCTTCACTTACTCGCTATGGCGCATACGATTGGCGTAAAGCTAAGTATCGATGACTTTGAGCGTATCGGCAGAAAAGTTCCTGTCTTAGGCGACTTAAAGCCATCTGGAAAATACGGCGTATCTCACCTATGCCGCATCGGTGGTATTCAGCCGCTCATGAAAATGCTATTAGATGAAGGCTTACTACACGGCGATTGCATGACAGTAACTGGCAAGACAATTGCAGAAAATCTAAAAGAGGTAAAACCGTATCCAAAAGACCAAGACGTAATTAGACCTTTCTCAAACCCAGTTAAGAAAGACAGTCACTTACGTATTCTTTATGGTAATCTTGCTAAAGAAGGCGCTGTTGCAAAAATCTCTGGTAAAGAAGGCCTCATGTTCAGCGGCAAAGCAATTGTGTTCGAATCCGAAGAGAACGCGCTTAAGGCAATTCTCGATGGACGTGTTAAAAAAGGCCATGTGATTGTTATTCGTAATGAAGGACCACGCGGTGGCCCTGGTATGCGTGAAATGCTATCTCCTACGAGCGCAGTCATGGGTAAAGGCTTAGGTAAAGATGTAGCCCTTATTACTGACGGACGTTTCTCTGGTGGTAGCCATGGTTTCGTCGTTGGCCACATTACACCTGAAGCAGCAACGGGTGGACTCATTGGTGTCGTGAAAAATGGAGACCCGATAACAATCGATGCTGTTAAAAACAAAATCACGTTAGACCTTCCTCAATCTGAAATTTCCAAACGCTTAAAAGCATGGAAACCAAAGAAGAAGACTGAAACACGTGGCGTACTTGCGAAGTACGCAAAATTAGTCACGAGCGCTTCACACGGTGCTGTAACAGACAAAGACCTTTAATAACGAGTGATCCTATGAGTACCTGGAATCGGTTTAAAGCCAACTACTACACCAATGCTAATCTAGGCGTTAGTTTAGATATAAGCCGGATACCGTTTCCAGATACCTTTCTAGCGAACATGGAGAGTGCCATGCAAAAAGCGTTCGTCGATATGGCAGCACTTGAAAAAGGTGCTATCGCCAATCCCGATGAAGCACGCATGGTAGGTCACTACTGGCTACGCACGCCAAATCTTGCAGCAACGCAGGGACTAGGCCTTGAAATCACAAAAACGCTCGATTCAATTACCGATTTCACAAGTCAGGTTCATCAAGGAACGATTCAGGGACCTAAAGGAAAATTCACCGAGGTACTTGTCATTGGCATTGGTGGTTCTGCGCTTGGTCCACAATTTGTTTCTCAGGCGCTTGGCCACGGATCAAAAGACAAGATGCGTGTACACTTCTTCGACAATACAGATCCTGATGGATTTGATAATGTCTTAGGTGCCCTAGCTCCTAAATTAGCGCAGACACTGGTTCTTGTTATTTCAAAATCAGGATCAACACCTGAAACGCGTAATGGTCAGATCGAAGCGATCAGTGTCTTTAAAAAAGCAGGCCTTGATCACACAGCTCACTTCGTAGCCATCACGGGAGTAAATTCAAAACTAGATCAAATAGCCGCTAAAGAAGGTTGGCTCGCTCGCTTCCCTATGTGGGACTGGGTTGGTGGTCGTACCTCTGAATTCTCAGCAGTTGGACTTCTGCCTGCTGCCCTCCAAGGAATTGATATTAAGAGCATGCTCTCTGGTGCTTCTGCGATGGATGCTGAAACACGTAAACCTGTTACACAAAATAATCCGGCAGCTTTGATGGCACTGATGTGGTATTTTGCGACTGACGGAAAAGGCAGTAAGGACATGGTGGTATTACCTTACAAAGATCGTTTGCTTCTTTTCTCACGTTACCTGCAACAGCTTGTCATGGAATCCCTAGGCAAGGAACTCGATTTAAAAGGTAATCTCGTTAATCAAGGCATCTCGGTTTACGGAAATAAAGGCTCTACCGATCAGCACGCTTACGTCCAACAACTACGCGAAGGTGTTAATAATTTCTTCATGACATTTATCGAAGTACTTAAAGACAGAGAAGGTACTTCACTCGACGTAGAACCAGGAATTAGTTCGGGCGATTTTCTACAGGGATTTTATCTAGGAACTCGCCAAGCCTTAAGTGAAAAAAATCGTTCATCTATTACTGTTACCTTAAATGAAGTTACTCCCTACTCCGTTGGAGCACTCATTGCCTTATATGAACGTGTTGTAGGCCTTTATGCTTCACTCATTGGCGTTAATGCTTACCACCAACCTGGTGTTGAAGCTGGAAAGAAAGCAGCCACAGCTATTTTAGCACTTAAGCCTCAGATATTAGGAGCCTTGAAGTCATTCGCAGGAAAACCTGTCACGATCGAGACCCTAGCCTCCCATATTAATGCAGATCCAGAACTATGCTTTAAGATTGTGGAACGCTTACAGCTTAATGGGGTCGTTAAAAAGCAATCTCAGTCGCCGTGGTACAACTCTACTTATACCTTGTAAGCTGACTTGCCACAGCCACGTAATTTCTTTACCTCTTTTATCTACTTAACTCATGCAATCGATCAAGACCCTCATACTCACCGCACTCCTTGTATCGATCGGCGCCCTCATCAGCGGCTGCTCGATTCAGACAGCCAAGGATTCCTCCATTCCATGGAACCGTCCTGCTGATTGGGAAGGTCAAATTCCAGGCATGGGTACAGGTAACAGCCATTGATACGCGACAATCCTTCGCTTAAACCACTTGCGGGCCATCTTTATGTGGTCGCAACGCCGATTGGCAACTTAGCCGATCTGACTGAACGCGCTAAATCGATTTTAGAATCGGTTGATTTAATTGCGTGTGAAGATACTCGTACGACTGGTGGCTTACTCACCCATTTAGGAAAGCGCGCCGAACTCATTGCGTATCACGAACACAATGAGCTCGAAGCTGCTGAACGCATTGCCGATCTCTTAGTGAGCGGTAAATCTGTAGCTCTTGTAAGCGATGCTGGAACACCAGCTATAAGTGACCCTGGCTTTCGCCTAACCCGCGCCTGCCGTAAGCGTGGGATTCCCGTTGTGCCAGTACCAGGACCGGTTGCATTTGCTGCCGTACTCAGCGCAAGTGGTTTACCCAGTAACGGACTCTTATACGTTGGCTTTTTACCACCTAAGACCAGTGCGCGTGTGTTATTTTTTAAGAAACATAAAGAGTTTCCTTACACGATCGCTCTGTATGAAAGCTGTCACAGAATTAGCGCAGCTGTAGATGAAATTGTTCAAGAACTTGGCCCAACACGCGTCATCACAGTTGCAAAAGAAGTAACCAAACTACACGAAACGTTTTTAGTAGGAACAGCGCTTGAGGTACAAGCAAAGCTAGCAAAACTTACGATTAAAGGAGAATTTGTTCTACTTATCGCTCCAGAAGACTTTGTAATTTAATTTATGTCTACCGCAGCAGTAATTGATATCGGAAGTAATACGATTAAAGTACTGGTAGCGAGCAAGACTGAATCCGTAAGCACCCCTACCTTACTCAAGACAAAAACGATTGAAGCTAGAATCAGTAAAGGCATAAGCCGTACGAATCCGCTTCTCACCACGGAGGCCATGCAGCGTGGACTTAGCGCTGTGAAAGATTTACTCCAAGAAGCGAGCGTTTTTAATCCGAATCACATTTTACTTGTTGCAACCAGTGCTGTACGAGATGCCCAGAATGGAGCTTATTTCCGTGACTTAATTTTAAAAGAAACAGGACACCCAGTTCACATCTTAACGGGTGATGAAGAGGCAACAGGGATTGGCCAAGGACTACTATGTGACCCCAATTTAAAGGACCTGACGCATTTCATGGTCTTTGACTTAGGGGGTGGCAGTTTAGAATGCTTAAATTTTCTAGACAGAAAAATAACGAATCAAGTAAGTCTCCCATTAGGCTGCGTACGACTGACTGAACTGTTTGTTAAAGATAGTGCGCTTGCATTCAATGCACACAAGGCCGTCCATGATCATGTTGTTAACACGGTCCAAGTAAGCGGCTTTAAGTTCAGCCCCCATTCAGTCGCCATTGGTACCGGTGGAACCTTAACGACTGCACGCTTAATTTTAGCAGCAAAAGAAGGTAAAACCTTAGACAATTCCTCCTCTCTCATAACTTTATCTCAGCTTAAACGATTACATGCCGAACTTAGTTGTTTGCCTTTAAAAGAAAGACTTTCAACTCCAGGACTTCCTCAGGGCAGAGCGGACGTATTTCCAGTAGCACTTCAGACACTGATTAGCCTAGCAGAACTTGGTAGATTTGAAACCTACCACCACTCCCTATACAATTTACGCTGGGGACTCGTAGCAAAACTCTTAGCTTGAGCGAAGCGCCTTAATCGCTTTCTGAAAATCTTTAGGTAAAGGAGCTTTAATATCCATGACTTTACCAGTCTTAGGATGTACGAACTTAAGATGCTCCGAGTGTAGCATGACGCGTTTTATTTCTGGTAAATTTTCACGCTGCTTAAAACCGTACACGGTATCTCCCAGTAGTACATGACCGAGCGATTTCATATGCACACGGATCTGATGGGTTCTTCCTGTAAAAAGAATACAGCGAACTAGGGACGCTAGTTTACCAAATTTTTCTACGACTACCCAATCTGTACGCGCACTGCGTCCACTACTCGAAGCAGCTTCAAAGGTCATCATGCGGTGACGGTGACGTGTATCACGACCAATATTTTTACGTATACTACCGCTCAGTAAATTAGGAACTCCATGTACGAGTGCTAAGTATTCTTTATCAACTGTGCGTGCCGCGAATTGCTCAGCAAGGGAACGGTGCGCTTCATCATTTTTAGCTACGACCATAGCTCCCGATGTTTCTCTGTCTAAGCGGTGAACAATACCAGGTCTTTCTACCCCACCGATTCCACTTAAACTGCCTTTGCAATGAGACAGAAGTGCATGCACTAACGTGTCATCTTTCGTTGCAGCACCGGGATGCACTACCATGCCTACTTGTTTATTTAAAACCAAGATATGCTTATCTTCATACAATACATCGAGTGGTATATCGCGCGCCGATAAATCAGACGCAACAACGTCAGGAAAAGAAAATGAAATGACATCCCCTGCGTTTACGTTTTGCTTTTGCCCAATCACTTTATCGTTTACACGAACACACCCTGCAGCAAAAGCGCGTTGAAAGGCAGCACGGCTATGTTCCTGAAATGTGCTCGCAAGAAACTTATCCGCTCTTTGGCTGCGAATACCTGTAGGGATAGTATGGCGAATTTCTTTCACGTGGCTTGATACTGCTTAAGCTTACTACGCAGGGTTGCAAGAGTAGACGCTTTTACTTTTTCCTCAACCTGTGCAACTTCCCAGCCAGATTCGATAAGCTTCACGAGTTCCTCGACTGAAAAACCACCTTCTTCGTATAAAGCGAGGTATTCATCAAGTAAGGTATTAGCAAAGCAAAGTGGATCATCTGTACTCACCGTACATCTGATTCCCGATTTCATAAAGGATCTAAGGGGATGCGTCTTGATCGATTCAACGACATTAAGTCGCACATTACTGATTGGACACATATCAAAGGTAACACCCTGATCCCGTGCTAGTGCAACGACGGCTGGATCCTCAATTGCTCTCACGCCATGCTGAATACGTTTAACACCAAGTAATTCAATTGCTTCACGCACCCGTTCAGCTCCACCAAATTCACCCGCGTGGCATTTAGTAATTTTTCCTGCAGCCTGTAACCGTTTCCACACACCAGCGGTCCAAGGCAAGGTTGGCATACCCTCAAAACCATGAAGATCAATACCTGCTAAATCATCCCAATTTTCTAGATCATCAATCACTGTTTTAAGCGCTCCCTGATATGCGTCGCGGGGCATACCAGTAAAAATCTTTACGGTAAGACCTTTTGGAACTGCAGAGCGAATAGCTGCAATAATCTCTTTACCAGGTATTCCTAAAAACTGCGTTACTGGCAGATGGAAACTGGTTTCCACATACGTCACATTAAGAGCTGCGTGTCTCTCAAACATAACACGTGTTGCCTCATAATAACGCTCAGCTGTATTAAACCAAGGCAGAGCATTATCTAAGAGTATACGCTCAAAATCTGGAAACGTTTTGTAACGATAATGAGGTGCTCGAAAGTCTGGATTTAAGGGATAAGTCTCAGGTTTCCAGGCATGCAACAGGTCGTACGGAAGAGCCCCTTCAACATGCAAATGCGTCTCTGTTTTCGGCAGAGACGTTAAAAATGCACGCAGTTGTGAAGAAGCAGGCACTACCCTTTTTTACCCAAGAGGTATTCTGGGTTTAATTTATGCAGTGATTTTGGAACAAACATACCGTCTTTACGGATCAGCTTTCCATCAAACCAAATTTCACCACCGCCGTATTCTGGACGTTGAATACAAACCATATCCCAGTGAATCTGAGAACGGTTTCCGTTATCACACTCTTCATACGCTTGTCCTGGAGTAAAATGGAAGGATCCTGCGATTTTCTCATCAAAGAGAATATCACGCATTGGCTCTAGAATATGTGGATTAAATCCAATAGCGAATTCACCGATGTGACGTGCTCCATCATCGCTATCCAAAATTTCATTCAACTTCTTAGTATTATTAGAGGTTGCTTCAACAATCTTACCCTTTTTGAAAACAAGTCGGATATTATCAAATGCAATTCCCTGATAAACCGTAGGTGCATTATATTGAAGAACACCTTCAATCGAATCACGCACAGGGCAGGAATACACTTCGCCGTCTGGAATATTGCGTAAACCACCGCATTCTTCTGCGCCAATACCCTTAATCGAAAACGTTAAATCAGTGCCTGGGCCTTTAATCTGCACGCGGTCTGTTTTCTTCATCAGATCCGAGAGTGCTTTCATTCCAGGAATCATGCGTGAGTAATCAAGTGTACAGACTTTGAAATAAAAGTCTTCAAACGCTTCTGTACTCATGGAAGCTTGTTGCGCCATGGCAGGAGTTGGCCAACGTAGTACTACCCACTTTGTTTTACGAACGCGGTAATCAAGTACCGGTTTCATATGACGGCTAACGAGTTTTGATTTCTCAGATGGCACATCGGAAGCTTCAAAAATATTTTCAGAACCGCGTAATGCTATATACGCATCCATTTTCTGCATACGTGCTAATTCAATTAGAGCATGCGGTGCAACCTGCTCATCTACCGCTTCGCGATTTAATTCACGTGAAATACGGGCCTTATTCAAATTCACGTAAGGATAAGCTCCTTTACGGCGAGCTGCACGGATAAGAGAAATGACTATGGCGTCAGGTACATCAAACGCATCGATTAAGACGCGTTCTCCTTTTTTTAATTCTGTAGAGAAATTAATGAGTCCTTCTGCAAGATCGTTATAGCGCGTATCTATAATCATAAGCTAATACTAGACCCGATTTTAGCCCTACCGCGCAATAATAAATACGATGCTAAAGACTCCTTTTTAAGCCTTATCTTGCGGGAAACAGATACGACCTACGGCTTCATCAAAGTCGGAAGCACCTCGAATAATTTCAATCTCCAAGCGCAAATAGTAAACAGGTAACGGGCCATTAAGGGTTGAGGTTAATCGCACCGCATCTTTTTCGGTCGTCACCAAACATTCTGCACCCTCTCGTATCGCTGCTTCATAAAGATGCTCTAAGTCTTCTGGTTGGTAGCGGTAGTGATCTAGGTACCGTTCACGTCCCATCACCAAGGCACCCAAATCACGTAAGAACTTTTCAAAACTTTCTGGAGTAGCAATACCACTAAAAGCAAAAATCTTACGGCCCTTAAGCCAATCGAGTGAATGAAGACCCAGTGGATCTTCTCCTTTTAAATCACACCTTTGAAGATATTTAGGCTTATGCGCACACTCGATAATATCCGCATCTGGATTGTGCTCAGCAATCAGGGCTTCTA
>Ga0007825_1000451_pt1 | contig 11560 bp, 12 predicted proteins | sample CryBogCBE13Jul09_FD_71229 | JGI IMG/M metagenome (GOLD analysis project Ga0007825, IMG submission 71229) | Freshwater microbial communities from Crystal Bog, Wisconsin, USA - CBE13Jul09 | ecosystem: Environmental > Aquatic > Freshwater > Lake | place: Crystal Bog, Wisconsin, USA | collected... | reverse complement strand
GCAAAGCCTCATAAGCCACTTGGTTTGATCCTCTCCCCAACCCGCGAATTAGCAGTTCAGATCAATGATGTCGTAGCTCCTCTTGCTCGCAAGATTGGTCTCTCATCTCAGGTAGTTGCCGGTGGCCTTTCCTACATCGGTCAGATTCAATCTCTCAAGCGCGGTGTGCCGGTAATTGTGGCTACACCAGGTCGCTTGATGGATCTCTTAGAGAAGAAGCACATCGATCTTTCAGATGTCATGATCACCGTACTTGATGAGGCAGATCAGATGGCCGATATGGGCTTCCTGCCAGTTGTGAAGGAGATTCTCTCCCTTACGCAAGCTGGTGGACAACATCTCTTGTTCTCTGCAACCCTCGATCGCGACGTTGATTCACTCGTCAAGCGATTCCTTAAAGATCCAATCACTCACTCTCTTGAAAATGAAAAATCTCGCGCAGCAGATATGACTCACCATCTCTTGCTCCTTGATCAACAACATAAAGATGAAATCTCGGCTCAAATTGCAGCTCGTGATGGACGCACAATCTTCTTCGTTCGCACAAAGCACGGCGCTGACAAGCTCGCTGAGAAAATGCTTCGCAGCGGTGTCCCAGTCGGAGTTTTGCACGGCGGAAAATCTCAAGGCCAACGCACCCGCGTACTTAAGGCATTTAAAGATGGTCGCGCTTCAGCACTTGTAGCAACAGATGTTGCCGCTCGCGGTATTCACGTTGATGACGTTTCATTGGTCGTTCACGTTGATGCTCCTGCAGATCACAAAGATTACCTACACCGCGCTGGCCGTACCGCTCGCGCCGGAGCAACAGGAACCGTTGTCACGCTCGCAACACACAAGCAGAAGAAGGCGGTCTTTGGTATTACAAACCGCGCTGCAGTGAAGTTGATCGAGAACCAGGTTCGTCCCGGTGATACAAAGCTTCAAGAGATTACTGGCGCACAAGAGCCATCAGGAATTCCAATTGAAGTAGAGGCTGAGAAGCCATCTCGTAATGATCGTAAGCCTGGTAGCCGCAGTCGCTCAAATGACCGTGGAAATCGCGATGGCAATTTCAAACCACGTAAATCTGGCGGAGGTCGCTTCGAGAGCGCCGAGAAGAGTGAGGCACCTGCTGCTCGAACCGAGCGTTTCGAACGTCCAGAGCGCACCGAGCGTCCAGTTCGCGGCGAACGCACCTTCCAAGCGCCACGCGAAGAGCGTCGTCCAGCTTCACAAGCCTCAGGACGCCCATTCAGAGCCGCTCCAAAGAAGTGGGAAGATAAAGCACGCGAATCACGCACCCGCGAAGAGGGCGTTACCCCAGCTGCCGGAAACCGTGGTCGAGTTGAATCTGCTCGTCCTCCAAAGAAGGCTCCACGTATGCCCCTTGAAAAGCGCATCGCTTTAGAAAAGGCGGAATCTCGCGCTCGCGCTGGTGGAAAGCCTGCAAAAGCTGGATCCGGACCGAAGAAGTTTGGCAAGAGTGGCGGAAAACCTTTTAAGGGTGGAAAACCAAGCCAAGCTAAGCGAGGCTAATTTCGCGATCAAAGTATTGAGAGATGGCGTCCTGATTGTGAGAAATCACCAGGACGCCTTTCTCCTTCTTAATCTCGGCGATGAGATGAAGAATTCCCTCTATCGACTGTGAATCTTGTGCGCTAAAAGGTTCATCTAATAGGTAGAAATCAGCAGCTTGTGTCAATGCAAGAGCAAGACTCACGCGTTCCTGCTGTCCAATTGAAAGCTCTGTTACTTTCTTCTGCAAGAGATCGCCAAGTCCTAGCTTGTCAATCACCAGTTCAGTATTTGTGATCCGCATCTTCTTCGGTAAAAAGTGCAACACTTCTTCTACCGTGTAAGCGAGGGTAAATGAACGTCTTTGTGGAGCGATTGAGCGAAGCGATGACTGCTCTTTAGAATTAAGAGTCGAAAGATCAACCCCGTTAATTTCAATCTTTCCAGATTGAGGTTTTAACAGACCACCGATGAGCGCCAAGAGCGTGCTCTTACCCGAACCATTAGGTCCAGTAAGTAATACTGATTCGCGAAGTTGAATTTGGGCGCTGAAACCTTGATGGACCAGATGGTTGTGGTGGGAGAAAGTAACTTTATTAACGTTAATCATGGCTCACCCACGATGCTCGCTTTACTTTGAGCAATACGATTAAAGCTGGTGCGCCAAGTAGAGATGTTAATAAACCGAGTGGAATCTCATTAGGTTCAAAGAGAGTGCGCGCCAAGAGATCGGCAAGCAAGAGGACGATCGCACCTATCAATGCGCTCAGCGAGAGCATCCTGCGGTGTGCCGGACCGATTAATAATCGAACAATATGAGGAACAAGTAAGCCGATAAAGGCAATCGCCCCAACCGCGCTTACTGATGCGCCTATAAGAAAGGCCATTCCAAGAATCGCATAGAGCCGCAATCGCTTGGGATTAACACCCATGTAATGAGATGAACTCTCACCTAGTGAATAGGTATCTAGGCGTCTTGAGACGAAGAAACAAATAATGATTCCGATTTCAATGTAAGGCGCAATCATTCCCACCGTAGCGTTATTTAAGAGAGTGAGAGAGCCGAAGTCCCAGAAAGTAATGGATTGAATTCCAGGCTTGGGGGACATGGATATGAGCAGTCCTGCGACGGAGGTGAGAATCGCTGATATCGCGATACCAGTGAGCAGGAAGCCAAAGCCCTTGCCTGGTGCTAGCCATTGGACAAGGAGAGCTGTGAGAGCGGCGGCGAGGACTGCAGCACCAATATTTGCTCGAGTTCCATAGACGGAGGCGCCTGAAGCAATGAGGGTAATTGTGCCAAGGGTTGCACCGCTCGATAAGCCAATAAGCGTGGGCTCTGCGAGTGGGTTTCTGAAAATACCTTGGGCAACTGCTCCAGCTACACCTAAGCCTGCGCCGATGATGACGGCACCAAGCGCACGTGGGAAGCGAACCTGCCAAACAGTGGTTGCATCCACATCATGCTTGCCGATGAGTGAGAAGACTGAAGAGTGAAGGCGCAAAATACCGATATCTAGCGAGAGCCAGAAGAGAAAAAGCAGGACGAGCAAGCCAGAGGAGTAGATCGCTACCTTCTTCATTTCACCGCGCCCAAGAGTAGCTCTCTTAATTTCTTTGCCATGGGAATTGTTCTTGGCCCAAATGAGAGAAGGAGTGAGTCATCCACGGTAACTACACGTTGATGGATTCCCGCCGGCGTTTGTGCGATTCCGGGAAATTGCACTAATCCTTTGAGGCCCCCGACTGATTCCAACCCTTTTGTCATCAAGAGCAGTACATCTGGCTGCAAGGCAATCAACTCTTCCGCAGTTAGCGCATTAAAAGGATATTTTAACTTAGCTGCGCCGACATCAACGAATCCATCAGCGGAAAGAATTGAATCTGCTCCCGAACCAGGTCCGCCGATGAGGTAGATAGAGGCGGTTCCCCGCATGTAGAGAAATGCAACTTTAATTTTTGTGGGAGAGAAGTGCAGCGAAGAGACTTGCTCTGCGAGAAGTTTTCCAGCCTTTGGAACACCTAGTGTCTTCGAGATGACCGATTCTTTGGCTTGGATATCTGCGAGAGTGAATGCACTTGGGACGCTCACCATACGGATCTTGGCTGCTCTCAATGTGGAAAGCGCTGTCGCCGGTGAAGTATTTGAATCAACAAAAACGAGATCAGGGTGTTGGGCGAGCACTGCTTCTGCAGAGACCTGCATAGCTGATTCATCAATAGGAATATTTTTTAGCTCTGGCATAGTAGATGCGATATCTCGACCAACCAATAAATTCTTATAACCCAACGCGGCGACTATCTCTGCAGAGCCGTTAGCCAGAGCCACGATTCGTTTGAAGATAGGAGTCTCATGCGAATGCACAATTGGGAGGGAGATAGTCGTGGCACTTATGTCCGACACGGCCGCATTCGCTGTAGGGAAAAAAATGGATGAGGCGAGAAATGTTGTGCCAGCAATCACACCTCGCAATCTCATTTGCGTATTCTGACACTTACTTTTCCGACGTGGGAGCCAAAGTTGTCGGAGCGAAAAAACCCATATTCTCTTAGATTTACCCCATGAAAACGCGGTTTCTATTAGTCCTTTCACTCTTTCTTGTTGCGGGAATTACCTCAGCTACTGCAGTTACTGGCCAGCACGGTGAAATCTTGACTGCATCAAAAATGTCAGGGATAAAGAGCGGAGAGACAATCACGGTCAATGGAAAAGGCTTTGATACCACCGTCGGAATCTACGTGGAGATGTGTCAGATAGTCCCAGCCGGAACCCTTCCTAGCGTGTGCGGTGGAGGGGTCAATATGTCAGGAGCTGGAGCTGCCTCTTTCTGGATCTCTTCTAACCCTCCTAACTACGGCAAGCACCTAGCAATACCTTTCAAAGCTAGAGGAACTTTCTCTGTCGGCCTCAAAGTTCAACCACAAATAGGAAAAGTTGATTGTCGTAAGACGGTTTGTGCCATCTACGTTCGTGCCGATCACACCAGAACCCAAGATCGCACGCACGACATCAAAATTCCAATTACTTTTGCCAAATAAATCACCTACAACGAAGAAATGAGAAAAATGAATAAGAAGCTAATTGCCTCACTTGCAGTTGCACTTGTCGTCGCTGCGGCTCCTATGGCAAATGCCAAAGCTAAGGTCACAGCAACTCCAACTAAGAATCTCTCTCAAAAGGGTGCAGTCGTCACCTTTAAGTTCTCAAAGCTCCCTGCTAAGAACGGTGTTTACATCGAAGAGTGCATGGCGCCAGCAACCAAGGGTGCAACCCCAACTGTCTGCGATTCAAATCAGAACGTTCAGGCTTGGGTTTCCAATGTAAAGGCAGATATCGCACAAGGCGCTACTTCTGGCGCTGGCAAGGTCACCTTCAAGCCGGTTCCATATTTCACCAATGGCGATTGTGTTCACACTACCTGCGTATTTTTCATCACCAACGATCATAATGCAGCTGGCGATAAGTCACAGGATCAGACGATCCCATTTACCTTCTCTGCGAAGTAATTAACTAACTGACAGAGCTCGGAGTCCAGCTAGCGCAAATGAAACTGCGCTCTGGATTTCGGGCTCTGCTTCATTTCCAGCTTCAATACGAATAGAGGCAGCATCGGTCACGCTAGCAAGTAGAGCCGCAGCTGCCCGGGGATTAGCCATCCCAGTTTCGATGAGAGAGTTTTGCAGAGGTGCGATCATCTTGCGGTGACCTAGTGCAATCTCTTCTTTGCGAGAATCAGGTGTATTGATGGTGTTTAAAGATTTAACAAGCATGTGACGACCATCTGCGACATAACGCAAACTTTCGGTAATCCAAAGCTCGATCCTGCGGAAAGGATCAGAGACCCCTTCGATCGCATCTGCTAAACGGTTGGTGTAGTAATCGAGTTCTTCGAGAACTAAGTCTGCGACCAAATCTGCGCTTGAAGCGAAGTACTCATAGATTGAACTGCGTGCCAATCCCGCTTTCGCCGCGACAGCTGCCACGGTAATTGATTCCGCTCCATGGGCAAGCGCCAACTCCAGCGCAGCATCCATGAGTTGCTGGCGACGCAGCTCGCGATGGAGCGCGACAGTAGGAGCTTGAATCTTTGGCATAAGGGATGAAGTATCTCACTAAAGGTCGCACAAGCAAGATTTAGAGAGATTTAGCTGGAAATACCTTTTCGTGCGCTGATAACTCGAGAAGCGACAACGGCACAAAAGGTCATAGCGGTTCCTGAGAGTAGGTATCCGCTGACCGTAGTGTGTGCTGCAGGGGCTAGCCAGTCGAAAAGAATTGCACCAATTAGTTGTCCCGTGATACTGAAGGTGATGAAATTCAGAAGTCCCACGTGCTTAAGGGTGTAGGCAGAGACGGCGATAAATGTTAATCCAAAAACTCCACCTAGGTATAGCCAAGGACTTGATGGCAAACTTCCAACAGACCCTCCACGTAGGAGGTTGATTCCCAGTGCAATAAGCAGAAAGAAAGTGCCAATGATGAAATTGAAGAAAGTGGTCGCAAGTGGTCGTTCAGCCACAATGTTAACGCGCGCGTTAACTGCCTGTTGAAATGCGACAACGATTCCCGCGACGATAGCAAGAATGATTGGCAAAAACTTAAATTTTGCGTTGTTTAAGTCAGGATAGACGGCAAGCGTCACGGAAAAGAGTGTGACTGCAGCAATGCAGATTCGAGCAATAGTCACAGGCTTCTTTCCAGAAGGCGTCAATCCAATCTTGTCGACCAATAATGAAGATGCGGTTTGTCCGCTTACTAACGAGATCGTAAAGAGGGCAACTCCGATCTGTGGGACGGTGACACCTTGAGTACTTAGAAAGATAGTTCCTCCTAACCCGCCAAGCATCTCCCACCATGACAATCGCCGTGTTTTCACTGCATGGAAAGTCTTCTTAATACCATCGCGATCCTTTCTCGATAGAAGAGCGATGACAATGAGAATCACGGATCCAACAGTGTTAGAGATTAATCCAGCACCAATGCCATTGTGGATGTAATGTGAAAGCTCGCCATTAAACCGCGACTGTGCAGCGGTAAGAGCGCCGACAAAAACAGCAAGAAGAATAAACATTAGTTAACGCAAGGGATACCAGAACCAACAACTGCAGTTCCGTTAGCCAGGTGAGCGAAGTTAAATTTAGTTGCCTTCGGCTTTGGTGTTGCTACGGCGCTCGTGCTGGCACCCGGAGTAGGCGAGGTTGTGACCTTTGGTGCTGGGTAGAAAAGATCGTGGACAAATTTACGAACAGTAGGAATATCAATGAGATTTACCGATTGCTTATTGCGAAGCGCATAGCCTTCGATTGGAAGGGTGTGGAAGGTGATGTGACCGCCGGTCAAAGCTTTCGCTTGTGGCAAGAATCCAAGTACATCCCACCCGGAGTCGATCACGACATCCTTCTTGGCTACGGTGAGAAGTGATTGCAACTTACCGAGGTCTCCAAAGATTCCTTGACTGCGGAACTTTGTGATCACACCTGTAATGAAAGCCTGCTGGCGGTGAGTTCTATCCAGATCGCCGTTAGGAAGTCCATGGCGTTGCCGTACGAATTCAAGTGCTTGTACTCCAGAGATTGTCTGTACGCCTGCAGGGAAAACAGCCCCGGAATATTGCGAATCATTTACTGCTCGGTTGAGACAGACCTGAATTCCGCCGAGCGCGGTAGCGATATCGTAGAAACCAACGAGATTTACCTCTGCGAAGTGGTCAATGGGAATACCCAAGAGAGTTGAGATCGTAGAGATGGTCGCAGCTCGACCAGCATCTCGGCTCTTCTGTTCACGCAATGGATTTTGGACACCCTGCTTAACGAGAGCGTTCTCCGAGGTGTACTTAGCCAGGCCGTACGCCTCTTTAATCTTCTGCATTCCCCAACCAGCGACCGCAACATAGTCATCGCGCGGAATGGAGATTGCAACAGCATTCTTCCCGTTTGCCGGGATATGAATGACGATCATGGTGTTGGTGTTATAGCCACCGACCGCCGAACTCGAGCCAACATGCATAAGGTCTAGAAGCTTGCGAGGCAGATTATTTCCATTGTTATCGCGACGTGAATCCAGGCCGAGGAGCAAGATATTGGTATCTCCGCCGCCAGATTGCTTGCTTCCACTCAAAACGTTAGAGCGAGGAATTGCGCTCCCAGCGGTCTTATCGAAGAAGTAGAAGCTGAAAGAGAGGAGGGTGATTGCGATAGAAATGCCCGCCGTTGTTCTCCTCAAGTGCATGGCGTGAATCTTACCGACTAGAGTCTTGGCATGGACCACGCCTCCAGTCAGACTCTTGGACCCCTCGCCCTCGTTGGTTCTGGCGAGTACCTACCTGGAATGGCTGAACTTGAGGGGAATTTACTGAGAAGCGCTCTAGAGCGTGGAAAACTCAATCGATACATCCAGATCCCTCTAGCAGCCGGTCGTGAGAGCGAAGAGCGGCTCACCTATTGGAGCAATCTAGGCGCGGCGCAAGCGGAGCGACTTAAGAGCGAGCAGGTATTCCTACCTATTTTCACGAGGCGCGATGCAATGCGTGAGGATTTGGCGCAAGAAATTGAGAACGCGGGCCTGATCTACCTTTCAGGCGGTGATCCTTCCTATTTGGCCACCGAATTGATTGGAACTCCCGTGTGGAGTGCAATCGAGAGAAACTGGCGATCTGGCAGTGCGCTCGCAGGATGCAGCGCGGGGGCGATGGCGCTCTCTGCCGATATTCCCAATTTTCGAAAGCAAAGTGCCCCGGGTACTCCTGGGTTGAATCTGCTCCCAACACTGCGAACCATCCCGCATTACAACAAGTTCTTCGGATGGATTCCAGATAGCGCAGCTAAATTGATGGTGCGAGCCCCAGAAGGTGTCTCCGTGATTGGTATCGATGAGATGACTGCAGCGGTCTATGGACTCGATACCGATACAACTTTTTCACCCCCTCGCTTAAAGGTCTACGGTGTGGGTGCAGTACATGTTCTAAGAGGCTCAGCGACTCACAAGTATCATCACGGTGAACTAGTTCAACTTGATTAAACTTGGGCCATGCTCAAGAAGATTAATTCATTCAACACTGCACTTGCCTCCAAAATTACCGCTGGTGTTTCAACCATGTGGTGCGCCTATGCATTTGCACTTATCGCATTAATCTCACTGCCATCTGCCCTTAAAACCGGTGACCTCATCACGATCGTGGCCTGGGTAGCACAAACATTCTTACAACTCGTCCTACTCTCCATCATCATGGTCGGACAAAATGTTTCTTCTGCTTCTGTGGAACAGAAGATCACTGAAACCCACACCGCCTCCCTTGGTGAATTTGAGTTGGCAAAAGAAGCTCGCGCGCTCAATCAACAAGAGATCCAAGAATTGAAAACTATCGCCGCAGATATTCATCGCCTCCTGCGCGATATAGAACCTAAACTTTCTCAATGACGATTCGAAAAACCCTCTCACACAAATATATAAAGAGGTTTTATCTAGCTCGGCTCATCTCCAATTTCGGAAATGGCATGGGGCCGATCGCTTTGGCATTTGGAATTTTGCATCTCCCCCATGGAAGTGCGAAAGAACTCGGATTCGTCCTAGGAGCGCTTACCGTCGCACTCTTATGCATGCTGCCTTTTGGTGGAGTTATCGCCGATAAATATGGGCGATTAAAGATGTGCGCAACCTCAGATATTCTCGGTGGAATCTTCCTTCTCTTCCAGGTTTACTTCTTCTTTAAAGGGAGCGTCCCAGTTGCGGCGCTACTATTTTCAAATATCGGTTTCGGATTGATGTGGGGAATATTTTGGCCGGCGTTCTCCGGGGCTCTACCCGCACTACTTCCTGAAGAAGAGTTGCAGCAAGGCAATGCCATCAATCAATTCATTGCTAACTTCGCACTGATTACTGGTACGGCGGTCGGTGGGTATTTGATTAGCGCCTTCGGAAGTACCGCTGCTCTCTTCATAGATGCAATTACATTTATTATTTCGGGTTCTCTCGTTATTACTCTTCGGCACCTCACGCCAGCACGTGCCGAAACTGGTGCATCTATCCGCGCCGATATGCGAGAGGGCTGGAAGGCCTTCTCCTCATTCCCATGGATTGTGATTACGGTAGCTGGATTCTCTTTCGTTGTTATGGTCTGGGCTGGAGCGCAAGATGTTCTGGGTCCTGTCATCTCACTCAAACATTTTCATGGTGCGAAATCATGGGCGGTTGTAATTACCTGCGAATCGATTGGATATGTAGTTGGTTCCATTTTGGGAATTCGTATCAAGGTAAAGCACCCGATGCGTTTTCTTACATCCATATCTTTGACCCTGACTATCTACCTCCTCGCCCTTTCTGGTCCTCTCCCTCTCACGGTTATCTGCCTCACCGCCTTCTTCTGGGGCGTCACACTGGATCTATGGGGAACGATCTGGGGAACCGCCTTTCAACGCACAATCCCGCGTGAAGCGCTCTCTCGGGCATCTGCATTCGATGGGCTTGGAACGATGTTATTGCGCCCGGTAGGCCTCGCTATCGCCGCTCCTGTGGCTTCTATCTTCGGAGTGGGCCACACCATGCTCATCTTTGCTGGGGTCTCATTTGCTGTGATCGTTGTTCTGCTCATGATTCCCGCGGTCTGGTCGATGGAGCTCAAAGATTCTTTCTCAGAGAATTCTTAGGAAGCATTGCGTATTCTTTAGGTTCTTGAGGTTTGAATACTGACTATCTATTTTCGTGGCGAAGGGATTACTGTGATGTCAATTTTCCAGAAGATGCGGGGCGTGAGCACGATTTCCAAGCTCACCATTGGTTTCGTTGCTGGTGCAACCGTAGTAGGTGGCGTTGCAACTGCAGCAAATAGCCTCACTAGTTCAAGTGTTGTGACCGCTTGCGCAGATAATCGCACCGGCGCGCTTTACGCAAGTACAACTGGAACCTGCTCAGCAGGACGCACGGCCGTGAGTGTTGGCTCCGGCTCGATTAAGAATATTGTTAACAAGGTTGAACCTTCTGTTGTAACAGTGGATGTACTTGCTGCAGATGGTTCGGGAGATACTGGATCTGGTTCAATTATCAAGTCAGATTCAACGGGTTCATATATCGTGACAAATAACCACGTCATTGATGCAACAACTGTTGCTGGTAATTCCTACACACTCTCCATCGACTTGAGTAATGGAACCAAGATTCCTGCAACCGTAGTTGGTCGCGATATCTCATACGACTTGGCTGTCTTGCACGTAGACACTCCTAACCTTCCGGTCATCACCATGGGTGATTCCTCTGCGATCTCTATCGGTGATCCAGTGATCGCATTCGGCTCACCGCTTGGCTTGAGCGGAACTGTGACTGCAGGAATTGTCTCCGCGCTCAATCGCCCTGTGACCACACAGAGCGCCAACTCAACTACACAGTCCTACGTAGATGCGATTCAGACCGACGCTGCGATCAACCCTGGAAACTCTGGTGGCGCATTGACCGATGCACAGGGTCGATTGATCGGTATTAACTCTGCAATCGCCTCTGCAGCTTCCTCGAGCAGCCAAGCCGGATCCATTGGTCTTGGTTTTGCGATCCCTATCAACGAAGCACAACGTACGATCAATGAAATTATTACCAGCCCTACACATACCTCGACCCGTCCGCTTCTGGGTGTTTACTTCGATCAGAACTTCACCGGAGTAGGTGCGAAGGTTTCACAACTGGTTGCGAATGGAGCGGCCGAGAAGGCTGGTCTTGTCGTTGGATCGATCATCACCGATATCGGTGGAAGCCGAATTCCAGATGCCGAGACCGCGATCGTTCGTATTCGCGCCTACGCACCAGGTACCACCGTTTCAATCACCGCTACCTTGCCAAGTGGTTCAAGCAAGGTCTACAGCGTCACGTTGGGATCAGCGCCTTCAAATTCATGACAGACTGTAAGTAGTGAATTTACTTAACTTAGAGTCGGTCTCCAAGGCCTTCGATATCCGCCCGCTCCTGGACGGCGTCTCTCTCGGCGTCGCCCAGGGCGAGCGGATTGGCATTGTTGGACGCAATGGGGATGGCAAGAGCACCCTCCTCAAAATCATGGCGTCCACCCTGGAACCCGATGCT
>Ga0007825_1000450_pt1 | contig 11567 bp, 10 predicted proteins | sample CryBogCBE13Jul09_FD_71229 | JGI IMG/M metagenome (GOLD analysis project Ga0007825, IMG submission 71229) | Freshwater microbial communities from Crystal Bog, Wisconsin, USA - CBE13Jul09 | ecosystem: Environmental > Aquatic > Freshwater > Lake | place: Crystal Bog, Wisconsin, USA | collected... | reverse complement strand
ACATACAAGGCCGCGATTCAGAGCGCACTCGATGGCGCACATAAAGCTATTGCTGATGCGCAGAGCATCCGTGATCAAGCTTTAGCGGCGGCTCCAAAAGACAAGAACGTCCGCACACTCGCATATTCAGATTTTAAGAATAGCTCAACTCAAATTTGGGATGCCTTTAAGAGTTCAACTGCCGCTGCAAAAGCAACCTATGACGCGGCTATCAACTCAATAAAATCTACGCGCTAAAACCCATTAAGTGCTCGATCGCTAACTGATCGAGAAGTTCATAGCCAGAACCACGAAGCGCTGCGCTCTCAACATCAAAGCTTGGATCTTCTAGGTCGCGCCAACTCTCTCCTGATGAAAGTGTCGGTACAGAAAGTTGATCTAGTCGCGCCGCCTTCATAGCATCAACGACTCGTGGATCTGCACGGAATGCCTTTGCGCGTTCGCGGAGTCCGAGGTAGGTACGCATATTGTTCGAGGCTGATTGCCAGACACCAGCGTCATCTTCATTACGCATTGGCTTGTAATCGAAGTGCTTAGGTCCCTGGTAGTTATTGCGCTCAAGGAGATCGACGAGGAAGAAGGCGCTCTTGAGATCGCCGTGACCGAAGACCAAATCCTGATCGAACTTTGGACCATGCTGTCCATTGAGATCGATATGGAAGAGCTTTCCTTGGAAGAGCGCTTGTGCGATTCCATGAACGAAGTTGAGGCCAGCCATCTGCTCGTGACCAACTTCTGGATTGAGGCCAACCATCTCAGGATGATCAAGGGTCTGAATAAAGCCAAGTGCGTGACCAATAGTTGGAAGATAGATATCGCCGCGAGGTTCGTTTGGCTTTGGTTCGATAGCAAACTTAAGGTTGTAGCCCTGATCAATGACGTATTGGCCCAAGATATTGAAGCCCTCACGGTAACGCTCGAGTGCAGTAATCGGATCCTTGCCCGCATCAGTCTCTGCACCTTCGCGGCCGCCCCAGCAGACGTAGATCTCTGCACCTAGATCGACGGCAAGATCAATATTGCGCATAGCTTTGCGGATTGCATAGCGGCGGATGTCGCGATCATTTGATGTGAGTGCACCATCTTTGAAGACAGGGTGCGAGAAGAGATTTGTTGTCGCCATTGGCACTTTCATGCCGGTCTCTGCAAGGGCCTTCTTGAAGCGTGCGATTTGCGCATCGCGATCGGCATCATTGGCACCAAATGGAATGAGGTCGTCATCGTGGAAAGTCACTCCATAAGCGCCGCGCTTGGCAAGTTCATTGACAGTCCGAACAGGATCAATGGGTGCGCGAGTGGCTGAGCCGAATGGATCCGCTGCCTGCCATCCGACGGTCCATAGGCCGAAGGTAAATTTGTCGGAAGGTTTTGGCGTGAGATCTGCTGAAGTAGTCATGCCCTTATTCTCTATCTATTTGGCTCGGTTTGGAAGAGTGGGGCTGATCACCTAAACTGGGGGAACTAAGGTTTTCGAGTTGAGAGACTCACTTAGTCGCTCGCGGGAGTGGTGAAATGGCAGACACGCAGGTCTTAGGAACCTGTGCTTCGGCGTGTGGGTTCAAGTCCCACCTTCCGCACAAGCAAGAGGGCTAACCGAATTCGGTTAGCCCTCTTTTAGTTCTTTGAGATTTGCAGTTAGCTCCGAGAGTTAGTTTCCGCCACCCTTACGAGAGAGCGCATCGACACCGGCGGAAATGAGAAGTACTAAGCCAGTCACGATGTACTTGATACCAGCTGAATAGCCGAGAAGGCCCATGCCATTATCAATAACGGCAACTACCAATCCACCCAAGATTGCATCACGCATCTTGCCTTTACCACCGAAGAGGGAAGTTCCACCGATAACTGCGGCTCCTACTGCGTAAAGGAGTGTTGCATTTCCACCGGTGGATGGTGAGACCGAGTTTGCCCGTGAGACAAAAATTAACCCGGCAACTGCCGCAAGAGTGGAGCAGATAACAAAGGCCATGAGGCGAACTCGCTTGACGTCAATACCAGAACGACGCGCCGCTTCGGCATTGCCGCCAACCGCATAAAGGTGGCGACCAAAGGAGGTTCGGCTCAAGAAGAAGGTTCCAACGACCAAAATTGCAAGGATAAGAGGAACGACATCTGGAATGCCTTTTAGTGAAACAAGTTGCACGTTATTGGAGCGTTCTAAGTTCAGTGCGTAGACCGCACCAGCACAAATTATGAGCAAGCCAGCAGTTTTAAGTGCCCAAAGTTGAGCAAGCTCAGTTTTCAAGCCGGCCTTTCGACGCAATGCCATCTTGCGAAGACCAGAGAGAATGTAGAGAGCGCCAGCTCCGAAGAAGAATGTCCAGCTCAAGATCGGGGTCATATTGCTATTTTCAATTGCGACAACGGTCTTATCGTTAATCGGAATAGTGCCACCTTCACCTGCCAGTAGGAGAAGAATTCCCTGGAAAGCCAGGAACATGGCCAGGGTCACAACGAATGAAGGCACACCAAGGTAGGAGACGAGCCAACCTATGAATGATCCCATAACCATTCCAGCAAGGATTGAGAGAGCAAGCGCCGGAATCCAGTTCCAGTGATGATTGCTCACAAGAATCACAAGGACAGCGCCAGATACACCTGCGGAGTAACCTGCAGAGAGATCGATATCTCCGAGTAGAAGAACGAAAATTAAGCCCATGGCGACGACAATGACGCCGGCAGCTTGAGTGAGAAGGTTTGCGAAGTTCCCAGGGGTAAGGAAAGAGCTGCTCATGGCGGTGAAGACTCCACAGAGCACAACAAGGCCAAGAACGGCAGGAAGTGAGCCGATATCACCCGACTTCACACGTGACCAGTAGTCACCCATTGCGGTCTTTAGCGTCGGCGTAGGAGTATCAATAGACATTATTTATTTGCCTCCGTCTTGGTCACGCCAGCAGATTTTCCTGTTGTGATGAGTTCAATAACCTGATTCGTGGACACTTCACTGAGTTTGACCTGGGCGGCCATTGTGCCGAGGTAGAGGGCAGCGACATTATCGGCAACTTCAAAGACATCGGTGAGATTATGGGAGATAAGCACCACCGCTATACCCGCATCTGCCAGGCGGCGAACGAGGTGCAGGACTTGCTCTGTCTGTGATACACCGAGCGCTGCGGTTGGTTCATCCAAGATAACTACTTTGTTATTCCACAGGACCGCACGAGCGATAGCAACGGTCTGTCGCTGACCTCCTGAGAGGGACGAGACCGTCTGACGAATTGATTTCACAGTACGCACGCTCAAGCCATCGAGTGTCTGGCGAGCAAGCAATTCCATATTGGACTCATCGAGGGTCACGCCTTTTTTCTTCTCGCGTCCCAAGAACATATTATGAACAATGTCGAGGTTGTCGCAGAGAGCGAGGTCTTGATAGACAACTTCAATGCCAAGTGCAGTCGCGTCTCGTGGACCATTCACGCTGACAGGTTTTCCTTCGAAATGATATTCGCCACTCTCTGGTGTGTAGATACCTGCAATACATTTAATGAGCGTTGACTTTCCGGCACCATTATCACCTACGAGAGCTGTGACTTGTCCAGGGTAGATATCGAGATCAACCCCTCGAAGCACATGGACGGCTCCAAAAGATTTGTTGATATTTCGTAGCGATAGAATTGCTTCAGACACCGGAGCCCCTAACGATTAAGTGTTCGAACTTTACTTGATTTCACCCAATGAAAAAACCCACCTAACCGAAATTAGGTGGGTTTTTTCATAAGGTTTTAAGACCTTATAACGTCCTTTGTAGGGATGTTATTAGAACTTTGCTGCCTTACACGCTGCTTCAGTTGCGATTGCGCAAATCTTTGCACGTGTTGTGTATCCATCAGCAGTTACTGCGCTGACATTGGCCTTTGTGATTCCAACTGGTACGAGAAGTACTGAAGGAATATTGTTTGTGCCAGTCAACTTAGCTGTTGAAGTTCCTGCATTTGTCATGCCTGTTGCAGCAGTCGCCTTCTGACCCTTGAAGAGGGCTACAGCGAGAGCAGCTGTTGCATTGGCTTCCTGCTTAACTGCCTTGTAGACAGTGTTTGAGAGGTCGCCTGTGATGATTGCTGCAAGACCTGCGTCAGAAGCGTCTTGACCAGATACGCAGACCTTACCGTTAAGACCGTTCTTCTTGAGAACAGCTACTGCAGCAAGTCCAAGTCCTTCGTTAGCTGATACAACTGCATCAAGCTTTCCGCCGGCCTTTGTGAGCATCTGCTCGAAGATTGTTCCACCCTGGACGTTATCCCAGTTTGGTACAGCCTGGTCAGCTACGACAGTTCCGCCGTTTGCCTTGAGGTATGGGTTAACAATTGACTTGTATCCCTGAGCAAAGAGTGTTGCGTTGTTATCTGTTGGTGAACCGTTGAGGTAGACAATGCGAGGTGCCTTAACACCCTTTGCCTTCAAGCAATTAACAATGCCTGTTCCCTGAAGAACGCCAACAGCAACGTTATCGAATGAAACGTAGTAAGACTCTGAACCACCAAGTGTGAGACGGTCATAGTCAATTGTTGGAACACCCTGCTTCTTGGCCTTATCTTGAACAGCCTTTGAAGATGGTGAATCAAGGTTGACAGTTACAAGGACCTTTGCGCCCTGTGTAAGCATCTGATCAGCGATGGTTGCGAAAGCAGCCTTGTCGCCATTTGCATTCTGGATCTTGACTGCAACACCGGCAGCAGCGAATGCCTTGGTAAGGAATGGACGGTCAGCACTTTCCCAACGGTTTGATGATGCAGCATCTGGAAGGATGACACCAACGAAGCCTGCAGCAGCATGTGCTGGGGTTGTTGCTACAAAACCTGTTACTGCGAGTGCTGCGGCAGCGAGTGCTGAGACAGCGTTACGGCGCTTGAACATGTATGTACTACCTTTCGAAAGGTGCTCAGTAATCGGGCCAAATCTTCATTGGCCATGGGATCGACTGATGAGCGTGGTAAATCTAGTGTGGGCGGCCGAAATTCACTAGGGGAAAAGATCAAAATGAGCCACCGCTGAGATAACGTTTTGGTAACGGGGCCTAGAACCCACAGGGGGACAAGAACTTCTAGCGGAGCAAGAAGGGGCGAAGATCCCGGTCGTTTATGTAGTGCCACTGAATATTGAGGACGACGGCGGGGTGGAGGTCATCGTGACCCTTCCACTGAGCTTCCTCGCCCTCATGTGAGTGATTGCGAAGCTCGTGGTGGTGCATCTCTTCGTCTACAAAGAACCATTCCTCCCATAAAGCGGGGGCATCTGTGACTGAGAGCGGCGCCGCATGAAGGACTCCAGGCTTAATAGTTGGATGCTGGAAGATGACCCACTCATAGGCCGCATACGGGTCATTCTGGGCAGGGGAGTGGAGAAGTGGAGCTAAAAATGAGCTCTCAAAGTCCACGCCAATGGCCTCAAGGAGTGAATCCGCACCGATCTCGAGCCAGCGCTGGGCTAAGGCAAGTTTCCAGCCGCTGAAGCTGGCGAGGTTATAGGTACTACCGGTCATGGCACTCCTTATTGAGGCGGCTCTCGTGGAAATCTTGTTACCAGATCGTTATACAAGTTAAGCGTAAACGATCTTGTCCTTCTTGAGTAATCCTACTTTAATACGTCGGACAACGTTGTCAAGAATTCGGATAACGATGTCAGAAAATCGATGGCCGCACACCAGGGGTGGCCACCTTCGAAAGGGAAATAATGTCTTCATCAATTAAGCGCCGCAGCCTCGCTGCTGTTGCAGTTGGTGCTTCAGCGGTTCTTGCAGCTGCTGTCGTTCCAGCTACAACACACGCTGCAGCTAAGCAGCTAACAATTGCATTCGTTATGGGTGCAGAGTCAGATCCATTCTTCCAGGCCATGAAGGTCGGAGCAGTTGCAGAAGCAAAGGTTAAGAATGTAAACCTCGTATGGCAGGGAGACCCATCGGTCTACTCACCAGCAACACAGATTCCAATCGCTGATGCAGTTCTTGCTCAGAAGCCAGATGGATTGGTCCTCATCCCAACAGATCCAACAGCTCTCCAGGCAACAGTCACAAAGGCTGTCGCTGCAAAGATTCCAGTAGTGAATGTAGATACACACGTTGGTGACCTCACAAACGTTATTTCATTCATCACCGGCGACAACGCTGACGGTGGATCAAAGGCTGCTGATGCAATTGCTAAGGCAATCAAGTACTCATCAACAAAGAAGTTCCAGGTTGCAGTTGGTCTCACATCAGCTACTGCCACCACAAACGTTGCACGTCTTGAAGGCTTCAAGGCTCAGATCGCTGCTCAGTATCCAAATATCTCAATCGTAGATGTTGCATACTCACAGTCACAGCCTGCTGTTGCAAACACAAACGTCAGCAACTGGTTGACTAAGTATCCAAAGCTCAACGGTATCTTCGCAATCGACGGCACAAATGCTGACGGCGCAGCTTCTGCAATCCAGGCTAAGGGTCTTGTCGGCAAGGTTGCTCTCGTTGGATACGATGCATATAAGAAGAATGTTGACTTGATCACCAAGCGCGTCATCACAGCTCTTATCGCTCAGGATCCTGCACAGGAAGCTAAGCGCGCAATCGATACTCTCGTCGACTACATCGGTGGAAAGACAGCTGGAATACAGAAGAACGTTGTGATTCCTAACTTCACAATCGACATCTACACCCACGCTGCAGATAAGAAGAAGTACACATACGTACAGAATTAAGTTACCTCGCCTCTGAGTTAAGAGGCTAGGGCTTAAATCACACATCAAGTCGAGCCGGTAGAAATCTAGATCATCAAGGATTACTACCGGCTCTTCTCGTTAGTAGTTAGTAGTTAGTAGAATGTACGAACAACCGCGAAGGAAGACATGACTACTCAGATCACGCAAGTTCCAACGACCGCTTCTAGGGTTAAGGGCTTACTCAAGAATCAGCAATTTATTTTGCTCGTCGTCCTTGCGGTCATGGTCGCTTTTTTCTCCCTTAAGAATCACATCTTCTTCTCAAATGCGGTCTTCGCAAATGTGCTCTCCGATTGGATCCCAGTCGTCCTTATGGCGATTGGAGAGACCTTCGTTATTATTACTGGTGGTATCGACCTCTCGGTTGGATCAGTTGTTGGCTTTTCTGGAGTAATCGCGGCCTTTGCCATGCGAAACCTGACAGCGCATAACGTGGGTCAAAATGAAACCATCGCAATTGGTCTTCTCGTATGTGTAGCGGTCGGCGCAGTAATAGGCCTTATAAACGCGCTCTTGATTACGCGCGCTCGAATTGTTCCGTTCGTTGCCACACTAGCTACGCTCGGCGCATTCCGCGGACTCTGTATCGTCACCACAGGTGGCGGACCAGTCGGTGATGGACCCGACAGCGCTATCTCTCTAACCGTTCCAAAGTATGGTCCCTTTAATGGCCCAGGACTTGTGGTCGTAGTGCTCGTCGTAATTATTGGTTTCTATCTTCACAAGTCGCGTTTTGGTCGCTACACGTATGCGATTGGTTCGAACTCTTTTGCAGCTCGCTCTGCCGGTATCAACGTCAAAGCGCACCTCACAAAGGTTTATATTCTCTCTGGCGCCCTTTCAGGACTCGCTGGTTTCTATCTGTACCTACGCCTTAGCGTGGGCTCACCTTCATCTGGCCAATCTGGCGAACTCGATGCGATTGCTGCAGTTGTTATCGGTGGTGCAGCGCTCGCCGGTGGAATCGGAAAGATCACCGGAACAGTTCTTGGATCACTCATCCTCACGACAGTGACGAGCGGTTTGATCATCATCGGAGTTGCTCCAAACTGGAAGCAGGTTGTGGTTGCGCTCTTGATTGCAGCGGCGGTCTTCTCTCAAGGGTTACGTAATTGGACGAAGGGTGGCGATCTCTAATGGCGTCAGCATCTACTTCTATTTCAGCTTCCGCAGCCTCTTCAGCGGAAGAAGTTCTCTATGAAGTCCGAAATATCTCTAAGAATTACGGTTCAGTGGTTGCTCTCGATAATGTCAGCATGAAGGTCCACGCTGGCGAAGTTGTCGGACTCGTCGGCGATAACGGGGCGGGTAAGTCAACGCTCGTAAAAGTTCTCTCGGGTGCTCATCGCCCAGATTCAGGACAGGTCTTACTTGATGGCGTAGAACGTACTTGGCACACTCCGCACGATGCGATCGAAGCGGGCATCGAGACGCTCTATCAAGAGTCCGGCTTAGCGCCACACTTATCGGTTTCAGCGAATGTCTTTTTGGGCCGCGAAGAGATGAAGAAGGGCCTGCTTGGAAAGCTTGGCTTCCTCGCCAATAAAGAGATGGATACAAAGGCATTCCAAGACCTTAAAGATGTGGGAATCGCAGTTCCTGAATCGAATCGTGCAGTCTCACAATTATCAGGTGGACAACGCCAAGCGGTGGCAATTGGTCGTTCAGTTGCATGGGCTTCAAAGGTGATTCTTCTCGATGAGCCAACAAACCATCTGGGTGCACGTCAGGCCGGAGAAGTGCTCAACATTATTGAGCGCGTAAAGTCGAAGGGCTTCGGCGTTATCTTCATCTCGCACACGCTCCCGCACGTACTCAAGGTCACCGATCGCATCGTTGTGCTCCGTCTTGGAAAGATCGTTGCTGATGCTCCGACATCTACCTTTGATGCTGAGAAGCTTCTTGGAACGATCACTGGGTTGATCTAGTCTGTAACGCATGAATCGCAACCGTCCAACGATGTTGGATGTCGCAAAAGAATCTGGGACGAGTCTTAAGACCGTCTCGCGAGTCGTCAATGGCGAATCGGGTGTCAATCCGGTTCTCGTTGCGAAGGTCGAACGAGCCGTTAAGAAACTTCATTATCGTCACAATCTGACCGCAGGATCACTCCGTCGACTTGGTGGCAAGACAAAGACTATTGGGCTATTGCTTGAGAATGTCTCCAACCCCTTCTCTGCCGCACTTCATCGATCAGTGGAAGATAGTGCTCGCTCACGTGGAATCGATGTACTCACGGGAAGTTTGGATGGCGATTCGCAACGTGAGCGCGAGCTCATTAATGGACTCGTTGCCAGGCGTGTAGATGGCTTGATCGTTGTTCCATCATCTGACGATCACAAATATTTAACGACCGAACGTAGAGCCGGAACCCACTTTGTCTTCATCGACCGTCCCGCTCTCAATTTCAATTCAGATACCGTGACGGCAACCAATAGCGCCGGCGTTGAAGAGGCGGTTACATCACTAATAGGGCTTGGTCACAAACGAATCGCCTACCTTGGTGATGCTGAGAGTATCTATACCGCGAAAGAACGTCACGGCGGTTATCGAAAGGCACTTCGAACAGCGAAGATCCCCGTCGATAAAGACCTTGAAAAACTTGGCTTTGCAGATGAGAGTGAGATCGAATCCTTCTTAATCGGATTACTCTCACGTCAGAATCGCCCGACCGCTATCTTTACTGGACAGAACATCATTACCTTGGTGGCGATTCGCGTTCTACGATCAAAGAACTTGCATCACAAGATTGCACTTATCGGTTTTGACGATCTGCCCTTAGCCGATCTACTCGATCCAGCGATCGCTCTGGTCACGCAAGATATCCACGTGATGGGAAGTATCGCTGCCCAGCTGCTCTTTGATCGCATTGATGGCGCCAAGACCCCATTTGAAGAGCGAGTTGTGCCCACCACCTTTGCGCAGCGAGCATCTGGACTTATCAAACCGTAACGTCAGCCAGAAGCCACGGCGTAGGCGTAATTACAGGTAAACTCTCGCCAATGAGCATTCAAGAGGAGTTAGAGGCGGGGATCCTGAGAGCCCTAGCGACCCTCAAGCAGAGTGGCTCACTCCCAGAGCATGTAGAACTGCCCACTTCGTTGACGCTCGAGCGTCCAAAGAATCGCGATCACGGAGATTATGCAACTTCGATTGCACTTGCTCTCGCTAAGTCCGCTGGTCTTGCGCCACGGGAGATTGCGCTAGCTCTTCAGGCGGCGCTCTTAGCCGACGACTCCGTGGCTAAAGATCTCTCTGCAATCGATATCGCTGGACCTGGATTTCTTAATCTGACACTTGCGAAAGCGAGCCAAGGGGGAGTGATCGCCAGCATCCTGACTCAGCAGGGTGAGTTTGGCAAGAGTTCGACTCTTGCTGGAACGAAGATCAACCTTGAATTTGTATCAGCGAATCCAACGGGCCCACTTCATCTGGGTCATACCCGATGGGCTGCAGTGGGCGATGCGTTAGGCCGAGTATTAAGTGCTGCGGGGGCTGATGTCACAAGAGAGTTTTACGTCAATGACCGCGGCGTTCAGATGGATCTCTTCGGAGAATCGATTCGCTCATCGGTACTTGGGCTACCTCGTCCAGAGAATGGCTACCACGGTCTCTATATCGACGACCTTGCACAAGCGATTGCTGCATCACACCCAGAGTTCAAAGATCTTCCAGAATCAGAGTCGATCGCGGCCTTCCGCGATGCGGGATATGCCTTGCAGTTGGCGGATCAGCAGCGAGTCCTCGACGATATGAATACACATTTTGATGTCTGGTTCTCTGAGCGCTCACTCTATGTTGATAACTTCTTCGACCATTGTCTGCAGACGCTCAAGTCCAAAGGTCATGTCTTTGAACATGAAGGCGCAATCTGGCTTCGCACCACAGACTTTGGTGATGACAAAGATCGCGTCATGATTAAATCTGATGGTTCATTTGCCTACTTTGCCTCTGATTCGGCGTATTACATCTCCAAGCGTGAACGCGGCTTTGACGTCCTTATTTATATGCTCGGTGCAGATCATCATGGGTATGTACATCGCCTGAAGGCACTTGCATCCTGTGCGGGGGATGACCCAACCAAGAACATCGATATTTTGATCGGGCAGCTCGTCAAGATTCTCGAGAATGGCGAAGAGCTCAAACTATCCAAGCGCGCCGGAACAATCATTACTCTAGAAGAACTCATTGAAAAAGTTGGCGTCGATGCGGCTCGCTATACCCTGATTCGTTATCCCGTGGATACACCGATGGTGATGGATGTTGATGTATTGCGTAGCCGTACAAACGAGAATCCCGTCTACTACGTGCAATACGCCCACGCCCGCATCTGTGGCGTTCTTCGTAATGCCGCCGATCTTGGGATCACCTATGGCGTAAACGAGATTCACCCCGAACTTCTTGAACATGAGCGCGAACGCGAATTGATTGGGGCACTTGGTGAGTTCCCACGTATCGTTGCAAGCGCAGCCGAACTTCGCGAACCGCATCGAGTCGCTCGATATGTAGAAGAGCTAGCCGGCATCTACCATCGCTTCTATGCAGATTGCCGCGTCTTACCGCTGGGAGATGAGGCACCAAGCGCCCTTCACTCAGCGCGAGCTACGCTTTGTCAATCAACCGCTCAGGTCATCGCTAATTCATTAGCGTTGCTTGGAGTCAGCGCACCGGAGAAGATGTAAATGAAACTATCGCAGCCATATTCAGGCAACGCCTCCTTCGACGGAGAGTTCGCTATTGCAGGCGTGAGTGCATCTTCGCTTGCGCAAGAATTTGGCACCCCACTCTTTGTTATCGATGAAGATGATTTTATGGAGCGAGCGAACGCATGGAAGGCGGCGCTAGAGAAGAACTTTGGGGAGAACGCCGGAACG
>Ga0007825_1000448_pt1 | contig 11605 bp, 13 predicted proteins | sample CryBogCBE13Jul09_FD_71229 | JGI IMG/M metagenome (GOLD analysis project Ga0007825, IMG submission 71229) | Freshwater microbial communities from Crystal Bog, Wisconsin, USA - CBE13Jul09 | ecosystem: Environmental > Aquatic > Freshwater > Lake | place: Crystal Bog, Wisconsin, USA | collected... | reverse complement strand
CCTTTCGGGAATGTGCGCCGCCTGCGCACGAGTGTAGAGTCACAGATATCTCATGATTACTATCGACCATCTCACCAAGCGCTACGACGACGCCGTCGCGATCGACGACCTAAATTTTGAGGTCAAGCCCGGCGTCGTCACCGGCTTCCTTGGACCAAACGGTTCGGGAAAGTCCACGACCATGCGCATCATTATGGGGCTCGACCATGCCACCAAGGGTGCGGCCACCATTAATGGGCGGCACTACCACGAGCTCGCCACACCGCTGCGTGAAGTTGGCGCGCTTCTGGACGCCAAAGCAGTGAACCCACGTTTGAGCGCGCGAAATCACCTCCGTTCATTGGCAGCATCGAACAAGATTCCTTATTCGCGCGTTGATGAGGTGCTCGAATTCGTGGGCATCGCATCCGTTGCCCACAAAAAGGTGGGTGGATTTTCGCTTGGCATGAGCCAGCGACTCGGCATCGCTGCGGCGCTACTCGGTGATCCTCAAATTCTTCTCTTCGACGAACCGGTGAACGGACTTGACCCTGAAGGAATTCGCTGGATTCGTGACTTCTTTCGCTCGCTCGCGAAGGAGGGCCGCACGGTTTTCGTGTCATCACACCTGATGAGCGAGATGGCCGTCAGCGCTGACGAAATCATTGTTATTGGGCGTGGCCGCTTCATCACGTCTGGGTCCGTCGACGACCTAACGAAGGACGCCAAGGGTTCAGTACTGGTCCGCTGCAGCGACGGCGACGCCTTGCGCGCCACTCTCGGCGACGCCACCGCGATTGAGGAACTCAATGATGGCGCCCTTTCCATAACTGGACCGAGTGCGAAAGATATTGGTGAGATGGCCCTGCGTGCCGGTGTCGCCCTGTGGGAACTCACACCGCAGCGCGCGTCCCTCGAAGAAGTTTTCATGGACCTCACTGCTGATGCAGTGCAGTACGGTCATCACGTAGGAGCCGCCCAATGAACGCCACACTCTGGTCCGCCATTAAGTCCGAGTGGATTAAGTTCCGCAGTGTCCGGTCGACGTGGATCGGACTCGCCACCTTCATCGTGCTCACCATTGGTATCGGACTCCTCGTGACCTTCACGATTAGTGGCCACATCAACGACCACGGCGGTGAAAACCGAATCGGCTTCGATCCCACCGTCACGAGTTTGGTGGGACTGTTCTTGGCTCAGTTCGCAGTTGGTGTCATTGGAATCGTGATGATGACGGGCGAATACGCTTCTGGCGCGATTCGCACCACCTTGACGGCCATTCCTCGCCGCCTTCGGCTAGTCGCCGCCAAGAAGGTCATCCTTGCGCTTTCGATGTTCGTCGTTTCTGAAGTCACCGTCTTCGCCGCATTCTTGATCGGCCAGGCGGTTTATCACCGCGTCAACATCGGCACGTCGTTGGGCGCACCGGGCGTTTGTCGCTCCGTCTTTTTGGCCGGTGTCTACTTGACCCTGCTCGCACTGTTGGGCTTTGGTATCGGCATCATTTTGCGGACGACGGCGTTCAGCATTATGGTCTACACGGCCATACTGCTCATCATCCCCATTATCGTAAATTTTCTGCCACAAAGCTGGAAGAACGCCGTGACCAAGTACCTGCCCTCCGAACTGGGTCAGTCCATGTTCACGCCCCACGGCAGCCCTTCCGGATTCTCCTGGCTACCGGCACTCCTCGTCCTTTTGGCCTACGTCGGTGTTGTCCTCGTGGCCGGTATTGCGGTCCTGGAGAAGCGCGACGCGTAAGCAGGGCTACCCCGCAAAATAGTTACTACAGGGTTACCGCGCAATACCTGTTGATTGCGCCACCTGCGTCTCGAACTACCAATAAAAATAGGGGTTCTGTGGCATAATTGACCTTCATGATTGATTCTCCTTCGGCCTCTGGCGCCACACACGACGAGTTTGATTCGCAGTTCTACGGCGAGGGTCTCCCCCTTGGTCTACCTACCTTCGAGCCCAAGGTCGGCGCTCACCTGAGTAACCGCCGTAAGGTAAACAGCCCCAAAGAGCTCCTCGAGCTCCAAGGGCTGATGCAGTTCAAGCCCAGCCATAGCAGCTGGTCCATCCGCAAGGACCTTATTGGCCTGATCCGTCGCGGCAACGCGGGCGAGAGCGACGAGTCCTACCTCGACAAACTCCGTCGCGAAACAAAGCGTGGCAAGTCCGAGTCCTCGACCTACGGCATTGCCACCGTCGGCGGCCAGCAGGTCGTGCTCTACGCCATGAACTGGGACTTCTTTGCCGGTTCGCTCGGCGTCGTCTCCGGTGAAGCCTTCCAGGCCGCCGCCGACTTGGCGATTTCGAAGAAACTTCCGTTCGTCAGTGTCTACGTGTCGTCGGGTGTGCGCCAGCACGAGAACTTTGCTGGTTTGACCCAGATGACGCGCATGGTGGAAGCCATCCGTCACTACAAGGAAAAGGTCCAACTCCCACAAGTCGCCGTTCTCCTCGGCAACGTGTGGGGTGGCGTCTCCGCCTCCGCGGTACCAAACGCCGACCTCATTGTCGCCACCTCGGGTACCGACTACGGCTTTGCCGGACCCAACGTCATTGAAGCCTTCGAGGGGGTCAGCGTCCCCACCGGCTCACAGAGTGCCGAGGCCAACCTGCTCGACCGCAACATTGACGTCGTATTGCGCGATGTCCCCGAACTCGTCGCCTATCTCGGGGAACTCTTCCAGGCCACCCGCGTCCCCGACAAGCAGCACCAGTTACCGACCGACGCTCGCTCGCTGGTGCGCAACGTCGCGGCACCCGACGCTCGTCGCACCTTCGACTTCGGTTCCGTCGGCATCCACGGACCCGCCTTCGACATTGAACCTGGTGCCGAGTTGGTACGCCCCACGGCCTCACGCACCCCGAGCGAAGACCCCGACGATGCACTCGTCGAGCGGTACCAGGACTTGATGACGGATGCGAACCGCATCGACCTCGAGTTCATTGCGCGCTACGCCTTTAGCGACACGCTCGCGATCTACAACTACGTCGCCGAGCCCAACTTCAAGCGCTACCCCGCCGTTGTGGGCGCCATCGCTCGTATTGGCGACCAGCCGTTCGTCATCGTGGGCACCCAGCCCTCCTATCAGCGCATTGGTGACACGGTCGTCAAGCGTCCGTCGAATCCAGCCCCGGAAGACTTCGACTACATGCAGCGCATGCTCGAACTCGGCGAGCGCCTGGGCCTCCCCGCAATTTTCGTCACCGACACCTTGGGTGCCAAGCCCACGCTCGAGAGTGAGCGCCGTGGACAGTCGCGCGCCATCGCCAAGGCCATCTTCAAGGGCATTGACTACTCCCAGCCCGTTATTACGGTTGTCGCTGGTGCCTTGGGTAGTGGTGGTGGACTCGCCACCACCCCGATGGCCGACCACGTCATCATGCTGGAAAAGGCCATGGCCTTCGTAGCGGAGCCCCGCTCGGCCGCGTCCATTCTCTACAAGACGCCCAATCCAACGCACGAGCAGGTAAAGATCACCGTTTCGACCATGCGCTCAACGGCGGCCGACCAGCTCGACTTGGGTCTCGTGGACGAAGTGGTCCCCGAGGATGTCAACCCCTTCGTGACCGTGGCGCACCTGCACAAGAGCATTCTGCAGTCCTACGTGACACTGTCGCAGATGTCGGAGAAGAAGCTCCGTCAGCGCCGCGCCGACCGCATTCGCGGTCTGCGAGCGTTTGAACTCGTCTCGAAGTAACTACTTCGTCGCCGCGACGAAGGCGGCCATGTGGGCCGCGACGTCATCGAGAATGTCGAGCGCGTCGGGCACTTCGTTGCCGTGGCGCAAGAACCCGTGCAACATGCCCTTGGCTTCGAGCACTTCCACGCGCACCCCACTGTGCTCCAGGAGTCCGGCGTAGGTAATACCTTCATCGCGGAGCGGGTCGAACTCCGCCACCACGACGATCGCCGGTGGGGCACCAGCCACGTCACCGTAAAACAGCGGCGTAACGCGAGGGTCGGTGTGGTCGGTGACGCCCTGTAGATACTGCGCGTAGTCGGCGCGTAAGTAGTCCATCTCGAGGAGGAAGCCTGTCGCGTAGTCGTGGGACGACTTGGTCACGACTTCGGGACCAAGTGTCGGGTACGCCAGCACTTGTCCCACCACGCCGAGATCTTCGTGTCGAAGTTCCACGGCCGCCACGGCAACGAGGCACGCACCGGCCGAATCTCCCATGAGTAGTAGTGGCGCATCGAGTACGTCGAAGGCATCGTGGTTCCGCGCGACGTACCGGACTGTGTCCATGATGTCGTGGAGCCCAGCGGGAAATGGCGACTCGGGCGCCAGGGCGTAGTCCACGGCCAGAAACCGCATGTGGGTGTCGCTGGCGAGTCGTCGCACCAAGGCATCGTGGGTGTCGAGGTCACCTTCGACGAAGGAGCCGCCGTGGGCGTAGATCACGAGCGCGCCGTGGGACTCGTGCTCTGGTACGTAGAGTCGGGTGCGCACCTCACGACCCGGCAGCGGCAAGGTGATGTCGCGGACCTCGGCGATGTTGGCCGCGAGGGGTGGTTGGTGGAGGTAGTAGTCGCGCGACGCCTGACGTCGTTCGACGTACGAGATCGCCGACGGATGTGGCAGTGCGGGCCACTGCGCCAGCATCTCTCGATAGCGTTCGTGCATGTCTACCCCCTGTGTTCACACTAGGAGATTGGCTACGAACGAGCTGGTTATTCGTCGGCGCGACTCACGACACCACATTGGCGACATTGATAGGTCATCGCCGCCCAACACACCTGATTCTCGGTGCGACAGAACGGACACGTCGGGTAGCGAAATCGTGGCGTACCGCAGGTGCAGCGCCCGTTGGGAGAGCACGGAATGTTCATAACTCGTACCGTAGGCACCGACTGTTACAGGGAGATCACGAAGTCGGCGAACGATGATCCGACACCTTCACTGATGCGCCACCACATCCACCGTCCGCGTTTTTCGCCGACAATCAGGCCAGCGGCGACCAGGACTTTGGTGTGGTGCGAAATCGTTGGTTGGCTCTTTCCCACCGGTGCTTCGAGGTCACAGCTACAGATCTCTCCCGCACTCGCTATCGCCACGAAGATGCGTAAGCGAACAGGGTCACCGAGTGCCGCGCACCGAACCGCCAGTGCCTCGATCTGCGCCTGCGACGCACGCGCGGAGGCAAACGGGAATACCCCGCTCGATACCGCAATTGAGGCGCGTGGTGCCATGGCGACTCCTTATGTATTGACTACTATCAATGTATCAGTGTGCGCCGCTCGCAGACGCCGCTCAGGAAGAAAGGTCGATTGGTGTCAACGTCCGCGTCACCCCTCGCACACCACGACGTCGCACTGCGCCAGCGCGTCATCGCAGAGTTTGTCGGAACACTCATCCTCGGGGCCATTGTCGTCGGTTCAGGAATCGCGGTGGCGCAGATGTACGCCGCAGGGACGCTTGCCAACTTCAATGAGTGCATCGTCATCACGGTGCTCGGTCTCTTCGTCCTCATTTCCACATTTGGCCCCATATCGGGTGCTCACTTCAATCCGATCGTGACGCTGGCCGCGGCCTGGAACAAACGGCTGGACTGGGCAGACGCGCTCCCCTACATCTCGGCCCAGATCGTTGGTTGCACCCTTGGCTGCGTGCTCGCCAACGTGCTCTTCGGTAAGCCAGCAATCTTTCTCGCGACGACCCCGCGTGCGTCGACCTCTCACGTCGTGTCTGAAGTCGTGGCGACTGCGGGCCTTATCCTCGTGGTCTTCACCCTGACACGGGCCAATATTGTCCAGCGCGGTCGATTCGTGGTGCCCGCTTATATCGGCGTCGCGTGCTTCTTCACGAGCTCAACGTGCTTCGCCAATCCGGCGGTCACCATCGCACGAATGTTCTCGAACACCGCGAGTGGCATTGCCCCCGCTTCCGTGCTCCCTTTTCTCGTGGCGCAGATGGTCGGTGGCGTCATCGGTGTTGCCGTCGCCGCGTTGCTTACCCCGCATGCCCACAAGGAATTCCAATGACCACCCCGCCAATAATCATGTTTCTGTGCGTCCACAATGCCGGTCGCTCCCAAATGGCGGCAGGGTATGCCCGCCAACTCGGCGGGGACCGCATTACCGTCTACAGCGCCGGTTCGGCCCCCGGTGAGGCGCTAAACCCTGCGGCCGTCGCCGTCATGCTCGAAGAAGGCATCGACATCTCGCAGCAAAAGCCTCAGGTATTAACCGCGGAAATGGCGCTCGAGGCCACCGTCATTATCACGATGGGATGTGGAGATGCATGTCCGATCTACCCAGGCAAGCGCTACGAAGATTGGGAACTGACCGACCCAGCGGGAAAAAGTATTGATGAAGTGCGCGTTGTCCGCGATGACATCAAGCAACGAGTGGCGGCACTCCTTACGGAAATAACGCAGTAAGGACACTCGCGAGGTCCACTCGTGCTGGGCACGATGTGGAGCGGACGACCGGGCTCGAACCGGCGACCTCGACCTTGGCAAGGTCGCGCTCTACCAACTGAGCTACGTCCGCGAGGAATACCTACTATAGCGGATGAATCGGCCGTCGAACAAACCTTGGCCAGGACTAAGCGCCCGACGACCCAAAGCCACCGACGCCGCGTTCGGTTTCGTCCAGCGCGGTGACTTCGTGGAAGGCGAAGGCCGGCACGGCGAGTATGACCAGTTGGGCGATGCGGTCTCCGGCTTTCACTTCGTACGTCGCAGTGGGGTCGAGATTGACCAAGGCGACCTTGATTTCGCCGCGGTAGCCAGCATCGATGAGTCCTGGTGCGTTCGCACAGGTCACCCCGTGTTTGGCGGCCAGCCCCGAGCGAGGCAGCACGAATCCCGCGTAGCCCATTGGTAGCGCCATGGCGAAGCCTGTGGGAATCATGACGCGATCGCCGGGGGCCAGGGTGGCGTCCGCCACGGCCACCAGGTCACTGCCAGCATCGCCCTCGTGCGCGAAGGTCGGTAACACGGCGTCGGGATGAAGACGAACGACGGGAATCTGCATGGCAGCAACGATAGTTGCTCGTTTCCAATCGAGTCGGCTCGGTAGGCTTGAGCGATGCTCGCTTGGATGGACCTCGAAATGACCGGTCTCGAACCCGATCGCCACGTCATCGTGGAAATTGCCACGTTGATCACCGATGATGAACTCAACATCGTCGCCGAAGGACCTGACCTGGTCATTCACGCCACGCCCGAAGAACTCGCGCACATGGGTGACTTCGTTACCGAGATGCACACCACCTCGGGTCTCTTGCCCCTTATCAGCGCGTCGGCTATCACGCGCCGTGCGGCGGAGGAGCAGACGTTGGCGTTCCTTCGCGAGCACATCAGCGAGGCCCGCACCATTCCGCTGTGCGGCAACTCCATTGGCACGGACCGACGATTCCTCCAGGAGTACATGCCCGAGCTCGAAGCCTTCTTTCACTATCGCAACGTTGACGTTTCGACAATCAAAGAACTCGCGCGGCGGTGGCAACCAACGCTCTTGACGAATAGAGCGGAGAAGGCCACTACGCACCGTGCGATGGACGACATTCGTGAATCCATTGCGGAGCTTCAGCACTACCGCGACCACTTCTTTATCGCCCCTTCGTCATAAAACAATTCGGCGGCCACCCGAAGGTGACCGCCGAATAATTGTCCGTTAAGGATTGTGTCTTACAGGTTGGGCTGTGGCGTGGTGCGCAAGTACGGCTTAACGCGCGTGAAGCCCTTGGGGAACTTCGTCTCAGCCTCTTCGTCGCTCACCGAGTTCACGATGATGACGTCGCCACCGTTGGTCCAGTTCACGGGCGTGGCCACCGAGTAGCCAGCGGTGAGCTGCAGCGAGTCAAGGACGCGAAGCACTTCGTCGATGTTACGACCGGTCGACGCAGGGTAGGTCAAGGTCAACTTGACCTTCTTGTCTGGTCCGATGATGAAGACGCTGCGCACCGTCAAGGTGTCGTTGGCGTTGGGGTGGATCATGTCGTACAGGTTGGCAACAACCTTCTCTTCGTCGCCGATGAGGGGGAAGTTCAGGTCCGTACCCTGGGTCTCGCCAATGTCGCTCTTCCAACGGTTGTGGCTTTCGACATCGTCGACCGACAGGCCGAGGATCTTGGTGTTGCGAGCGTCGAAGTCAGCCTTGCGCGCAGCGAAGCCCCCGAGCTCAGTGGTGCAGACCGGCGTGAAGTCCTTGGGGTGCGAGAACAGAACGCCCCAGCTGTCGCCCAGCCACTCGTGAAAACTGATGGTACCTTCCGTGGTCTCCGCAGTGAAGTCGGGGGCCACGTCGCCAAGACGGATTGCCATGGTTGCTCCTTGTAGAAGTTTGTTAGTTACCCACTTGGATAACTAGTGCTTAGTGTAGCGCAAATAATTCAATTCCTGTAAAAATCTATAAGATTTGTAGTAATTAGGTACAACCATAAGTCGCGGGTCTGGGAAACTAGAGACATGACTACTCCCCCCGTTCTTGCCGCGTTCGACCTTGACGGCACCCTGACCGAGGGTGGCAGCGTCTTTTACTGGCTTCGTTTCGTTGCAGGCAATCTGGCGGTAGCCAAGGCGGCCGTGCCCTTAACAATCCCGCTCACGATCGGAGCCATTCGTGCGGGTCACTGGGCCGACGACGCCAAACAGCAGCTCTTCCACCGCGTCCTGGCCGGTCGGGACCTGGCCTCGGTGCAAGCGGCCTCACGCACGTTCATCCTCGACCACATGGCCCACGAGGGTCGTCCTGACGTGATTGGCCGACTGCGCTGGCACGTCGAACAGGGCCACGACGTCGTCATCGTCTCGGCCTCGCCCCAGATCTACGTCGACATTTTGCGCGAAGAGTTCGGCATTGCCGGCGGTCTCGGGACCCGTTTAGCCGTCGACGAGCGGGGCAATCTCACCGGCTACTACGACGGCAATAACTGTCGCGGCACGGAGAAGATGCGGCGACTCAACGAGTGGATCGCCAGTCGGGGGTACGACCAATCCCCCGTCATTTACGCCTACGGCAACTCTCGGGGCGACCGCCGCCTCTTGGCGGGTGCTACCCACCCCAACGACTGCGGCAAGGTGGGCCGCTTTGGCGCGCTACGGCAGTACCCGCGGTTTTCGGGACCAATTCCTCAGTCTTGACGAATGCGGGGGGCGAGTTCAACCACGCCGCCCTCGCGACCGCCGTACGTGACCTGCATGGTCCCGGCTTTTTCACCCCAGGCCTTGACGTTCGAGCCACGCTCGTCAACGATGCCGAAGTTGATGTCGTAGACACCATCGAGCAGGGGGACGCTGGGAAGTTCGACGTGGACGACGTTGTGCCCCGGGCGCAGCGACACTGGCGCCGACAGCCGGTCCGAACGACTCACCAGCACACCAGCACGAGTGAAGATCTCGAGCAGCGCGAAGCCGTTGTAGGGCGTCGCCGACGTGATTTGCACGTCGAACGTAATGCCCGCACCGGTCTTGACATCCAAGGTACCGGTTGGCGTCGTAATGGCGTCGATCGAAATCTCGCTGGTGTCACCAGCGGCTTGATGCGCCACCGTCTCTTGCATCATGGCTTCGCGGAATATCGACAAGGACTCGGCCACATCGCCGTTCGCAATCATGAGTCCGCTGTCGAGAACCACCGCACGGTCGCAGAGTGCGCGCACCTGATCACCCGAGTGGGTCACCAACAAAATGGCGCGGCCTTCTTCTTGGAAGCGGCGAATACGGTCGATGCACTTAGCCTGAAAACGCTCGTCGCCAACAGCCAGCACCTCGTCCACCACAAGAATGTCGGGATTGACGTTCACGGCGACCGCGAAGGCCAGACGAACATACATGCCTGATGAGTAGAACTTGACCTGGGTATCGATGAAATGGCCGATTTCGGAAAACTCGACGATTTCTTCGAAGATTTCGTCAATCCGCTTGCGCGAAAATCCGAGCATCGTACCGTAGAGGTAGATGTTGTCGCGCCCCGAGAGCTCTCCCTGGAAACCGGCACCCAGCTCAAGCAAGGCGGCCAGATTGCCTCGCAGGCGAATCTCGCCCGACGTGGGCTGCAGAACACCGCAGATGCACTTCAGCAAGGTTGACTTGCCCGAGCCATTGTGGCCGAGGATGCCGACAGTTTCACCTTCTTGCACTTGGAAGGAGATGTCTTGCAGTGCCTGAAAGATTTCGACCCGACCCGAACGTGGGTGCAAGATACGCTCCTTGAGCGATTGGTTCCGCTCGTGGTGAATCTTGAAGGTCTTATTTACCTTTTGAACGTCAATAACTGTGGCCATTTAGAGCTCCGACTCGAAGTTGCCCTCGAGGCGACCGAAAATGGCCAGGGCGATGACGAAGAGCACCAACATGACCCCGAGGCACTCGCAATTGCGAATGAAGAACGTACCCAGCGACCAGGTAGGCAGCACGCGTAGTGGTGTGTGGGTGACGGTCGAAATAACGGTCGATGATACGTAGAAGGTTCGCTGGAAGGTGAGTGCGATCAACGAAATGGGGTTGAGGAAGTACAGCCCCGTGAGTCCGTGCTTGTGTAGTGCGGGGGCCAAGGAGTTCTCGTAGGAGTACACAATTGGCGTCAGGTAGAACCACAGCTGGAGACCCACCGCGGTCAGGTGTCGCAAGTCTCGCAAGTACACCGTGAGTGCTGACATGACGACCGCCACGGCAGCAGTGAAGAAGTACAGGCAGGCAAACGAAATGGGCAGGACCACAAAGAACGACCACGCTGGCGCGTGATGCGTGGCCGCCAGAAATAACAGCAGCACACCAACCTGGATCAAAAAGTAGACCACGGCCGAGCCAACATTCGCCAGTGGCAGAATCTCGCGAGGGAACGAGACCTTCTTCACCAGGCCACCCCGATCAACGATGACACTTGTGGCCGACATCACGCCGGTGAAGAACATGTTCCAAACCACGAGGCCCGAAAACAGGTAGACCACGAAGTTCGGAATACCGTTCTTCAGGAAGATCGAGAAAACCAGGAAGTAGATGGCCAGCGTGAAGGCGGGCGACAACATCGACCACAAGATTCCCAGCACGGAACCCTTGTACTGGATCCGAATATCAGAGACGACGAAGTTCGTTAAGAGGTCGCGTCGAGCCCAGAGGTTAACCAGGCGCAGCCCCAGTGGTACGCGAGCGCTGACGATGCGTACGGGCGCATCGTCGAGGTGCGACGCCGGTCGAGGTGCCTGACTCGCGTCAGTCACTACAGGCCTGAAGGCAGAGAAGAGCGCTCGATGACGGCGTCAATGAAACCGTACTCAAGTGCTTCTTGCGCGGTGAACCAGCGGTCCCGGTCGGAGTCTGCAGTGATGCGCTCTACCGACTGCCCCGTGTGAAACGCGATGCGCTCGGCCAGCATGCCCTTGAGGTACACAATCTGCTCGGCCTGAATCGCAATGTCGGACGCCTGACCCTGCATGCCGCCCATGGAGGGCTGGTGCATCAGAATGCGTGAGTGAGGCAACGAGAAGCGCTTACCCTTCGTGCCCGCGCACAGCAGGAACTGCCCCATTGAGGCAGCCATACCGATGCAGATCGTGCGAATGTCGCAGTTCACGTACTGCATGGTGTCGTAAATGGCGAGACCGTCAGTCACTGATCCGCCAGGTGAGTTGATGTAGAGCGAGATGTCCTTGGTGGGGTCTTC
>Ga0007825_1000446_pt1 | contig 11614 bp, 12 predicted proteins | sample CryBogCBE13Jul09_FD_71229 | JGI IMG/M metagenome (GOLD analysis project Ga0007825, IMG submission 71229) | Freshwater microbial communities from Crystal Bog, Wisconsin, USA - CBE13Jul09 | ecosystem: Environmental > Aquatic > Freshwater > Lake | place: Crystal Bog, Wisconsin, USA | collected... | reverse complement strand
AGGCTCCATCTCGCGCTCTAAGAGGTTTCCGAGCACCTTCGGCTCGACGCTTTTCAAAAGGGGTTCGAACATAGCCCCATCACTTCCACTCGTTGTGTGCAACACGCCGCCGGTCGGGAAGCCACGTCTGTTTTAACATGGCGGTATGGCGACAAACTTTGGTGAACAAACCGAAGAAGCTCAAATCGCCCTGATGAGCACTTTGGCTGATGAGATCATGACGAGATTCGATCTCGAGGTCGCCTCCATTGACTCGTTAAACCATGGCTACAACTCGACCTTTGTTGTGGAGACGGTCACTCGAACGAAGTACGCGCTTCGCATCAACGTGAACTCTCCACGTACACCGGAGAATCTGCGTGCCGAAATCGCGTGGATGACCGCACTGCATCAATCTGGTCGCGTGTCGCTCCCTCAACCGGTCGCTAACTGCAACGGCGAACTCTTTACGACGATATTTAGTGAGGCACTGGACCGCCAAACGTCGGCGGTCCTGTTTACGTGGCTTGCGGGAACGGAAGTTGCTGCGTTGGACGACAAGTCTGATGCGCTGCTTGCCACCGGGCGGTTGCTCGCCACGCTGCACGAGGAAGGTCGGCACTTCGTCCTTCCACCGGACGCGGCATTGCCCTCCTTTGAATCATTGTTTTGGGGCTTTGACGACCTCATCACAGCACCGACATCACTGCTCGACCACGGCGACCAGGTGCTCCTCGGTCGTGCCCTCGGCGAAATTGCCGACGTGGTTGCTCGTCATTACGCGACGACTCGCCCCCACATCATCCACGCCGATGCCAACATCTACAACCTCATGTGGCACAACGGGGCTGTCTCCATTCTCGACTTTGATGACTGCGGGATTGGCCTGCCGATTCAGGACATTGCGACGGCCCTCTACTACCTTCGTCAGCCCAGCGACCGGCAGGCACTCCTGACGGGATACCAGCAAGTGGCAGATGTGCCAGCGAGCGATGTCGACGACCTCGAGGCCCTTCGATTACTGCGCCGAATACAAATGTTGAATTATGTGCTTGAGTCACAAAACCCGCGACACCGCAGTGAGCTGGACGACTTCCTGCCACTCGTGCGTCACGAGGTCGAGGATTTCCTCGCTCGATAGAAAGCCGGGGAACGCCGGCGGATCAATCGGTGCTGCCCTCAGTGTTCATATTGCAACGCCGTAATTTCAAGAGTTGGCGTCTTGGCTAACACTCGTGTGGACCAGAAAACTTCAGCGCAATGGTCACGATGGGGATCCTTGCTCTTCAGAAATGGAGAACCAGAACGCAGCGTGGCTGTGAGAAGTCCCTAGCCTTCAGACATGAGCTCTTCCCGCGTCCTCGTCACCGGTGCCTCTGGGTATGTCGGAGGACGGCTCGTTCCCGCGCTGCTCGAGAGTGGGGTTCGCGTTCGCTGCCTGGTGCGCACCCCGGCCAAACTCGCAGCCGCGCCGTGGGTTGATCAGGTCGACGTGGTGCAGGGTTCGGTTGGTGATGACCTGACGACGGCCATGTCGGGCGTTGATGTTGCCGTCTACCTGGTGCACTCGATTGGTGCCGGGAGTGACTGGGTCGAGCAAGAGCTCCGCGACGCGCAGAACTTTGCCGAGGCCGCCCAGGCGGCCGGCGTAGGGCGCATCGTCTACCTCGGCGGACTGGGTGCTGGCGACGAGACACTTTCCCGGCACCTGCAGAGTCGCCAGAACGTGGGCGCCGCACTGGCGTCAACGAACGTGGCCACGGTTGAGATTCGGGCCGGTGTGATCATCGGATCGGGCTCGGCCAGTTTTGAAATGTTGCGATACCTCGCCGAAGTGCTGCCCGTCATGGTCACGCCGAAGTGGGTCTCGACAAAGTGTCAACCCATCGCCATCGCCAACATCGTCTCGATCCTGGTAGCTGCAATTACTACGGATGCGGCGATCTCGGGCGTCTACGAAGCAGGTGGTCCCGAGGTCATTACGTACGCCAACATGATGGAAACCTACGCCGAGTGCGCGGGCCTGCGCCGTCGCATTCTGATTCCCGTGCCGTTCCTCACGCCACGACTTTCCTCACACTGGATTGGCCTGGTGACACCGGTGCCGGTTCCCCTGGCGAAGGAGTTAGTGAACTCACTGGTCAACGAAGTCATCGTGACCGGACGAGACGCCAGCAGCGCCTTTGGCGTAACGCCCACGCCACTGCACACGGCAATATCGAGAGCGCTGGATGTCACCCAACGAGGGGCAATTCCGACCACGTTCTTCGATGCTGACCTCGTGCACTTTCGTGCGACTGAACTCGACCCCGCGTGGGCCGGCGGCACCGTCTTCTCCGACCAGCGCCGTCTGACCTCAGCGCTACCGCCCGACGAGATCTTTGCGGAACTTGCCACCATTGGTGGCGAGAAGGGGTGGTACGCCGGCGAACTCCTCTGGAAGGTGCGCGGCTTCCTTGATCAGCTCATCGGCGGTCCGGGTATGCGTCGTGGCCGTAAGGCCGAACTAAACGTTGGCGACGCGCTCGACTTTTGGCGGATTGAGGCAGTGGAGCGCCCCACCACGCTTCGTCTCCGAGCGGAGATGCGCTTGCCGGGTGACGCGTGGCTGACGTGGCAACTTACGCCGCGCGATGGTGGAACACTGATCACCCAAACGGCCGAGTACCGACCGCGAGGACTACTGGGTCGTCTGTACTGGGCCGTCGTGTGGCCCTTTCACGGCTTCATATTCCCCGTGATGCTGAAGCGCATTGTGCGCGCCGCTACGCCTCGTTCGTAAAGGCGTCGTGAAAACGTGCCCGGGCACGTGAGAGGCGAAGGTCGACGGCGTTCGTCGTGATGTCGTAGAGCTTCGCGAGTTGCTCGGTGGTGAGTCCATCCCACACGGCAGCCAACAGGATGTCACGATCGTCGTCACTTAGGGCGCCCAGGGCGCGGTGCAGGGCGTCGTCGGCGCCGACCATATCCTCGGCCGAGGCCTGGTGTCGTGGTCGGAGCTCACGCAATCCGTGCGTGCGTCGACGATGACCTCGTTGGGCATTGGCGAGTACGCGACGGGCGACGCCGAGCATCCAGGGCAACGCTGCATCTTCGGGAACGTCCGCAATACGCCGCCACGTAATCGTGAGCGTCTCCACTAAGAGGTCGTCCACCACGCTGACGTCCATGGGTGAAACCCGGCGATAGAAATATCGCCGGATCGCCTCACCGTGTTCGTGAGCCAAGGACTCAAACACAGTCTGCACGTTTGATGTGTGGCTGAGGTTGGTCATGGTCGCATGACCGATCCCACCACCATGCGCGTACCGGCGTACGGATAGAAGTAGTAGGGCTCCCAGGTATCCGAGAAGGTGGCCACCGAAGGGCTCAGCGCTGGGACTCGCCAATCGTTACCGCCGAAACTAAACGTGACGGTTGCGGCGTGCAGGTCGTAGACGGGAATGATGGCCACGCGTCCGTCGGCCACGTTAGTCAGATACCAGTTGATGGTCGCGCTGGTAATCGTGACGTTTTGCAGCGCGGCCATAGACCGAACGACCGGCGTGGTGGTCGTTACGGGTGACGTGGTGGCATTGGATCCCGTCGTGCCGCTTGGTACGGCGGTGGTGCTCACGCCTGAAGCACCGGTCGCACCTGAAGGTCCAGTGGGCATGGTGGTCGTTGGCTCAAGCGAGCGCGTGGCGACGCCGCCGTGCACGACACCACCGCTGGTCGAGGGTGTCGACATCTGACTACGGGCACTGTCGGCCTCGGCGTTCAAGAGATCCACGGCGCTTGCCGGACTCGCCACGGGGTACGAGGTCGATGACGCGACCTGGAAGATCGGCGCACTAAAGAACGTGAGATCACCCGCGGTCGTGAAGTCGGCTTCGACGTTGAGATTGGTGATGGTGTGACCATCGACGGCCACGCCGTAGGTCACGCTGAGTCCGACCGAGGAGTCCTGACCGCTCACCGTGGGATCAACGAGTTGGTAGTCAACCTGTCCGGCCGCAACCAGGGCCTGCGTCGCCGCTTCGAGGGCTGCGTCGTCGGTGCCGTGGGCTCCCGGGAGCGCCACACCGGTCGCGTCGGTAATAACGACGGAACCAACCGGCTGACCCTGGGTGTCAATGGTGGTCGTGCCACTGGTGGCGGTCGCAACATCCGTCGACCCTGAGGTGCTCGACACGTTCAGACCGAGGTACGTGGTGTAGTCCGAAGCGATCTGCGACGCGTCCTCGCTCTGGAGCATGTAGACGGGCTCGGTGGAGGCGTCTGTTGGAATGTCTCCCGCAATGAAGTGGTAGGGGGTCAACATGCACGACGTGCAGATCACCATGGCACTTGACGCGCCGTGGGCCGATGGGCTCACCCTGGACTGACTGCTGAGGGCGAGCGGTGCGAGGGCTGGCCCACTCGAGCCGAGCGTGGCAATGGCCCCGGCCACGACCGCACCGGCGACGGCAACCGTGCCGGCTGCTCGTACCCGCCACGAACGCCAGACGCTCAGACGGCGCGTCATCACCCGCTGGGTAATGGCGTGCATGTCGGTGGGGGACAACGCACCTGCGGGGTCGGACTGTTCGAGTTCGGCAAAGGGATCGATGTTCATAGTTTCCTCACTTGGTATCTTCACCTCACTAATGTCCGGACCAGCTCGTTTCTGTCAGAAATCTTTCCCGGCCTCCGTGAGCCGACGTGAGCGAAACGTGTAGTTTCGGAGCATGAGTCGCCGTTCCAGCGCATCACTGCGCGTCAGTCTGTTTGTTGCCTTATTCGTGGCCTTTTGTGCGGGTGTTGCGGTGGGTCACCACCAGACGTCTTCGAAGCCCCACACGATTGTCTTATTGGGCGAAAGCACGGAGTTCTTCGTTGGCGGCAATGCCAGTGAGATGAACTGTGAACTCGATAACGCGCACGCTGCGGGATCGCGTATCCCTACCTTGGACTATTGCCAGACTGTCTACCCCGCCCAGTCCGTGGAGCTCAAGACGACGGGAGCTGCCAAATTGTGCGTCGGGATGAACTGCCTCGGAAACCCGGGTATTGAGACGCCGACATTCCCCGTGGGGGACAACGTCGTTCTCGGCGCCACGACGTGTGCGTTGCGTTCGACCTACGTGCGCTGCACCATGGGCCCACACGGGTTTGTCTTGTCAGACCACCAGGGGCAGTCGAGGGCCTGGTAGCCCTACTTGACGTTGGCCGCCGCGGCCGCGCGAACGAGGGCAATGAAGGCCTTCTTGTCGATGACGTCACCCTCGTGGAAGTCGATGGCGCGTCGGACGTTGCCCTCGAGGCTGGCGTTAAAGAGTCCGGTGGGATCAGGTAATGCCGCGCCCTTGGCGAACGTGGTCTTCACGGCTGCCTTGTAACTCTCGCCGGTGCAGATAATGCCGTTGTGGTACCACGTCGGGACGCCACGCCACTTCCACTCTTCAACAACGTCAGGAAGCGCGTCGTGTATGAGTGCCCGAATCTGCGCGAGGACGGGACCACGCCAATCGTCGAGTTCGGCAAGGCGCTGGTCAATCAACTGTGAAGGGGTGAGTTCCGGAGTAGCCACAAGTCAATGGTAGGGCCGGTTCGGTACGATGCGGAGGTGATGTATTCGTTCACCGCCCCGATTTGGTACTGGCGGGGTCCGTCACCGTTCTATTTCGTAACGGTTCCCGCCGAGATCTCAGAAGAACTGCGGGAACTGTCGACCGCCGCGACCTACGGCTGGGGCATGATCCCCGTCGAAGTCGACTGCGGGGGCGTTGGCTTCACCACATCACTGTTTGCCAAGGATGGCGGGTACGTCATGCCGGTGAAGAAAGCAGTTCGTACAGCGGTGGGGCTCGACCAGGGTGATGTCATGGATGTTGCATTCAGCGTGTCGTTCCGGACAGAAGGCTGAAGCGCTTACACTTCTCCGCTGCAAATTGCAGTGCAAGATTTTCACCGGTTAACTGCAAGGGTTTACAATACATATATGAGTACCGCCGCCTCCGCCCGTAAGAAGCGCTCGACGCTCACGTCGGCCTCCATCGAGGACGTTGCGAAGCTCGCGGGCGTCTCGAGCGGCACCGTATCACGGGCGCTGCGCGGACTGCCCAACGTCTCGGCCGCCACGCGGGCCAAGGTTGCCGCCGCCGCAGCGGAACTGAACTACATCGCCAGCCCCAGTGCGTCGTCGCTCGCGTCGGGTCGTATGTCGACGGTGGGCGTCGTAACGCCTTTCGTGAACCGGTGGTTCTTTGCCGAGGTGTTGAACGGTATCCAACAGGTATTGCAGGAGAGCTCGTTCGACCTCGTCCTCTACGTCGACACCGACGGCAAGCTCTTCGAAAAGCTCCCCATGCGTCGACGCGTCGACGCGGTGTTGCTCTTGAACATTCCCTCAGATGTACCCGACGTCGAGGGTGTGAAAAGTCTCGGCGTTCCGGTGGGATCGCTCGGTGTCGAGATTCCCGGTTTCTCCAGCGTGACCATTAACGATGTTGCCGGCGCCGAGATGGCGGTGAACTACCTCATCGGCCTGGGCCACCGAAAGATCGCCATGGTGACCTTGGACAAGGACGCCTCAATGCACTTCCGTCCACCAATCGAACGCGACGTGGGTTACCACCAAGCCCTCGCGGCCGCCGGCATTGAGGTGCGGCCAGAGTTGGAAGTGAACGGCTACTCAACCATCGAGGGTGGCGAGCAGGCCGCCGCACGTCTGCTGGCCATGCCCGATCGCCCCACGGCCATTTTCGCCCAGTCTGACGAGATGGCCATGGGTGTCTTGCTTACCTTGCAGCGCGCTGGCGTGCGCTGCCCAGAAGATATTTCCGTGATCGGTTTTGACGACCACGAATTCGCTCGTGTCCTCAATCTCACGACCGTGGCCCAGCCGGCCTTCCAAGAAGGTGAAGTATTGGCTCGTCGCGTGCTGAATCAAGTGCTGCACGGCGATGAGCCCTCCACGGTCCAGCTGCCCACCGAACTGATTATTCGTGGGACCACCGCTCCGCCGGCCGCGAAATAACGCTACGACGCCGCGCTTCGTATGCTTAGGGCCATGACGGATCCGCACCCCTCTTCAGCCGACCTGGCCTACGCCACGGCGGGGGAGATTATGGACCGCTTGGTGCAGGGCACCCTGACCTCTCGTGAGTTGGTCGCCACGTTGCGCGAGCGCATCGAGTTCCTCGAAGAACATCTCGAACTCAACATCGTGGCGGGCCTGAGCGAGGACGCCCTCGCCGTCGCCGAGGAACGTGACGACGAGCGCACGCGCGGAGAGATCCGCGGCAGTCTGCACGGCCTGCCCGTCTTGTTGAAAGACAACATTGAGGCCGTGGGCCTCCCAGGTCTCTCTGGCTCCACCGCCCTCATCGGTCGACCAACTCGTGACGCCACCCTGGTGACGCATCTGCGCGAGGCCGGCGCCATCATCTTGGGCAGCGTGAACATGAGTCAGTGGGCCAACATGCGTTCGACGAACGCGACGGCCGGCTATTCAGCCTCCGGTGGCCTCGTGGCCAATCCGTGGGCCCTCGACCGTTCGGCCGGTGGTTCCTCTTCCGGTTCTGGTGCGGCCGCTGCGGCTGGGTACGCCCCCCTCGTCGTGGGAACCGAGACTGATGGTTCGATCACGTCACCCGCGTCACTCAACGGTGTTGTCGGTCTCAAACCGACCGTGGGCAACGTCTCGAAGCAGCACGTTATTCCCATCACCAACGAGCAAGACAGCCCGGGTCCTCTGACCCGGTGTGTCGCCGACGCCACACTCCTCTACGCCGCCCTCTCTGACACAACGCCCCCGGCCGCGCGCGACACGCTCTCGATGACCGCGGTGACCAACTGGCGTTGCGGGCACCTCGCCACCGACGCACTCGTCGCCGCCGTTATTGAGGACCTCCGAACCAGTGGCGTCGCTGTGTCGTCACGTGAGGCGCAAAAGCCCGGCTTTGACGAGGGTGGTGACGAGCTCTACGCCATGCTCTGTGAGTACCGCGACGACCTTGACGCCTACCTCGCCGGCCGCCCCGGTGAGGGACCACGCTCAATGGCGGAGGTACTCCGTTACGAACGAGATCACTCGGACGTGGAGTGTCAATACTTTGGCCACGAGCAGATGATCGCCGCACTCGCCACTAATGGTCGGGCCAGTAGTGACTACGCCGAACGCCGAGGTCGGGTGACGACGTGGGCCCAGGGAACCATTCTCGAAGCGTTGGGCGATAGCGACGTACTCCTGGCGGCGGCCTACGGGCCAGCCTGGAAGAGTGACCTCACGTTGAGTGACCGCGGCGTCTATTACAGCTCGGGCATTTCGGTGGCCGCCACGGCGGGGTGGCCGATTATGTGCGTGCCCATCGGACAGATCAATGGGCTGCCCGTGGGGATGACGATCCTCGGGCGAGCCAACGACGAGTACACCGTCTTGCAGGCCGCCGGCGTTATTGAAAACGTGGTGCGCTCGCGGGGGATCGAACAACGTGCGACGTTCCGGCCGCCCTCACGGGGCTAGCGCCTAAGACGTTTTCGAAGGCGCAATACCAATTTCACGGTCGTGCGCCGTTTGGCGGAGGTGGAACTGGGTGACGCCAATCGTCAACGACACCGCGCCGAGGACGTGGAGTTCCACCAGCACGGGCGGGACGTGCAACACGTATTGCGTGGCGCCGATGAGGGCCTGGACGAGGGCGATGACCACGAGGCGGCGCACACCCTTCTGCAAGGCCATCGGGGCGTCAGTGCGCCAGACCATCATGAAGAGTCCGAGGACCAGGCCGACGAAAAGCGTCGCGGCCACCGAGTGCACCCACGCCGCATTCGAGAAGGCGAAGGGGAGTCGGCGAGCCGTTAACTGACCCTGTGAGGAACCAGCGTGAGGACCGGACCCCGTGGTCATGGTGCCGGTCATCAACAGGATGATGAAGGGGATCCAGAGCAAGCGAGCCAGGCGCAGGAAGTGCTGACTGCGAACGTCGCTGCGTGTGCCTGGTCCGTAAAGGTACTTCGAACGGTGGTAGAGAATCGCGCTGGCCACCACCATGGCCAGTGAAAGCAAGAGGTGGACGGAAACGAGCCAGGGGTTGAGCTTCGAGTAGACGACGAAGGCGCCCAAGATGGCGTCGGCAAAGACGCCCAGAATCAAGCTGCCGGCGAGGGCGGTGAGGTCCTTGCGCCGGGGGGTGCGCAGCAGCGCTGCGACGAAGGTCACACCGGTCAAGATAATGAGCGAGGCCGTGACCATTCGATTGGCGTATTCAATGGCGGGGTGGATGCTCCACGATCCCGCCACACGGTTGTGGAAACACGTGGGCCAGTCGGGGCAACCGAGCCCCGAGCCCGTGAGGCGCACCGCGGCGCCACTCAGCACGATGAGAATCATTGACAAGAAGGTGGCGTAGGCAAACCAGCGGAACACAGCGGGGGTGACGACGCGTGGGGTACGGGACATAACCCCAGCCTAGAGAGTGTTTCGGGCGTAGACTAACCCTCGTGTCTACTGCTCCCCTTACGTCGTTTTCGACGTCCGAGAAAATCAAGGGCTACGTCGCGCTCACCAAGCCACGCATTATTGAACTCCTGCTGGTGACCACCGTGCCCACGATGGTGGTGGCCGACAAGGGCATTCCCGGCATTGTCTTGATTCTCCTGACGCTCGTCGGTGGCACCCTGGCCGCCGGTGGCGCCAACGCCATCAACATGGTCTACGACCGCGACATCGATGCGGTCATGCAGCGCACGCAAAATCGCCCATTGGTGAAGGGCGTCATGAGTCCGCGAGCAGCCCTCATCTTCGCCATTGGACTCGAAGTACTGGCCTTCGCCGTGCTCGCGATCTGGGTGAACCTTCTCTCCGCGTGGTTGGCCATGGCCGCCACTGCCTTCTACGTTTTCATTTACACCATGTGGCTGAAGCGTCGTTCGAAGCAGAACATTGTCATCGGTGGCGCCGCCGGTGCGGTGCCCGTGCTCATTGGTTGGTCGGCCGTGCAGAATAACGTGACCTGGACGCCGGTCTTGTTGTTCGCCGTCATCTTCATTTGGACACCACCCCACTTCTGGGCCCTGGCCGTGCGTTACCGCGACGACTACGAAGCCGCCAACGTGCCGATGATGCCCGTCGTGGCGTCGCTTCGCCGCACCACGCTCGAGATCTTGGTGTACTCCATCATCATGTGGGGCTTCACCATCATGATTGGACCAGTAGCGCACCTGGGTTGGATCTACGCCCTGTCGGCCACGCTGCTCGGTGGTGCCTTTGCTTATATGGCCTTCAAGCTCTACCAGAACGCTCGCACTGACACGGCCGACGTGGCCCAGGCGATGAAGCTGTTCCACTACTCCATTTCGTACCTCACGTTGCTCTTCGTCATGATGGCGGTGGACGTCCTTGTCCGAGGTCACTAAGCAGCGGGGGCGCCCGTCGCCCATGATGTTCGTCTCGTTGGGCATCGGTATCGTGGTCGCCATTACTTTGATTTCGGTCGTGTCGTACTTCACCGGCGGCAAGGTCACGACGCCACTGAGCCAGTCGGCGCTCGTAGGCACCAAGGTCCCCGCTTTTGGTGGCACCTCGCCCAACGGCACCGCGGTCACCGCTCCGTGGAAGAGCGGGCACCCCGCCGTGCTCGTCTTCTTCGCTAGTTGGTGCACCGTCTGCCACGAAGAGCTCCCTGCGGTGAGCTCGTACCTGAAGTCGCACTACCTCGGCAACGTCGAGGTAGTGGGCGTGAATTATCTGGACAGTCCATCCAAGGGCGCAGCTATCGCCAAGGCCACGGGATTCACCTACCCGATCCTGGAAGACGGTGGCAGCGTCACCCAGGGCCTCTTCTACTTCGCCGGCCTCCCCGACACCGTGTTCGTGAACGCCAAGGGCGTCGTCACGGACGTCGTGAGCAAGGCCATCACCACCGCGCAGCTCGCCGCCGGCCTCGCCTCGCTGCAAGGGGTGTAACCGCCCCCTTGGCGCGTAGTGTCACCTAGTTGCTACGTACATGTTGCAGAACCCGTAACTGTTTGTCACCTTCGAGAAACTTCTGAACGGTGAAATGGGGTTCATGACAAACACCACCACCAAGCGAGTCTTCGGACTCCGTTCCGTCACGGGCGCACTGAGCGCTGCCGTGACCGCTGCAGTACTCATCGTGAACGTAGCGGGTGCTGCAACCGCCGGTCACGCCCACCCCAGCACCGCGTCCGTGGTTGACCTTGAGCTCTACAGTGCTCAGGGCTACGACTCCTATGTGGTGAACGCGTTCAATGCCGCTCACCCCGGCATTCACGTATCGCTGAACGACAACTCGACGGGCACATTGCTCACGCAGATTGCTGCCGAGCAGGCCAGTGGTCACCCCGTCTGGAACATGATGTGGGCCGACGGTGCAACCTGGGCCGCTCAGTTCGACATCAACGGCTGGTCGGTCAAGAACCTGATCCCCGTCAAGAACAACATTGCGTTCGACACCGCCGGTACGCAGAACCTGCCCGCCGACCGTAGTTTCATCCCTACGGGTGTCACCGAGACGGGTGCGCTCTGCTCTGACACTGCCTACACCTCGTCGCAGCACGCCACGTTGCCCACGACGTTCGCGGGCCTGGTGAACTTGCCCAACGGTTTCCTCGGCATGAACAATCCCTCACTGTCGGGTCCTACGTACCC
>Ga0007825_1000443_pt1 | contig 11656 bp, 8 predicted proteins | sample CryBogCBE13Jul09_FD_71229 | JGI IMG/M metagenome (GOLD analysis project Ga0007825, IMG submission 71229) | Freshwater microbial communities from Crystal Bog, Wisconsin, USA - CBE13Jul09 | ecosystem: Environmental > Aquatic > Freshwater > Lake | place: Crystal Bog, Wisconsin, USA | collected... | reverse complement strand
CTTTCCTATTCTACCCTCGCAAAAATTGAGCGAGGCGCAATAAAGACACCCAGTGTTTTTACAGTAGTTGCAATTGCTGCTGCAACTGGTACAAGCGTGGAACAACTGGCTGGTGGTATCGGCGAAACGACGCAACCGGTTTCGAAACAATATAAAGTTGCCAAAAACGGTATTGAATTTGTCTATTTTGATGTAAACGGTGTACTTGTCCACTTCTTTCAAAGGGCATTATCCCAGCTCGCACATGATGCAGGTGTGCCTCCAGAGGCGGTTGAAAGTATTTTTTGGCGATACAACGATATGGTTAACAAAGCAGAGATAACACTGGAAGATTTTGAACAGAAAATGGCTAATCAAATTGGTCTCTCTTCCCTTTCGTGGAAAGAATATTATTTAAAGAATATAGAACCAATCGAAGAGATGCATAATTGCGTGCGAGCAGTTGCCGAAAACTTCAAAGTAGGTCTTATTTCAAATAATATGCCAGGTTTTATCCCGGCCATGATTGAGCGAGGCTTAATCCCGAACATTCACTATGATGCGATTGCTGATTCCTCGAAACTGGGCATGCTTAAACCTGAACGGCAAATGTATGAAACGGCTGCAGAGCTTGCCCATGTGACCCCAGATAAACTACTACTGATTGACGATGGCCGCACAAATATTACTGCAGCAGAATCACTCGGTTGGCACGTACTGTGGTTTGATGATTTTCACGCGGCTGAAGGCCGGGAACGAATCGAACAGATTCTTCAATAGACTAGGTAAAACTTGCTAACTCTTTTTCCAGAGTCTCGAGTATTTTTTGTTCGTTGTGTAAATTATTTCGGGTTTGTGAAACCACCGCTTCCGGTGCGTGATCAACATAGCTTTTATTAGAAAGTCTGCCTTCGAGTTGGGTGACGTTTTGGTGGGTGCTCTTAATGCGCTCCTCAAGCTTTGTGATGTATTTTTTTGTAACACTATCATCAATCGCAAGCCAACAATTTTCACTCGATGTTGCAAGGCTAACACCCTTTTTCTGCGTTTTTTGATTGACAGAACCAAGCTTGGCAAGTTGTTTTAGTAATGCTTCATTTTCACTAATAAGGTCACTATTTGAGTATTCGAGAGCAACTTTTGATATCCCGAGTGCACTAGTAATTGCACGAACCTCAACCACGATTACTTGCAAACGATCAAAGGCATGGGCTTTTTCTTTAGAAAAAGCTATCACTGGCTCTGCCTGCTTTGCAATCAGGAAGGTACCCTTGTGACGCTGTTGCCAAATTACCTCTGTTACAAATGGCGCAAATGGATGAGCAAGCTCAAGTGATGTATCTAAAATATACCCAAGCAAGGCTGTATTAATACTTCCCTTGCTTGCCTCAATATACCAGTCAGCAAATTCGTTCCAAATAAAGTGATAGAGTACTTCATAAGCTTCACTAAAGCGAAAACTTTCAATAAGTAGACGTATCTCTTTTTGAGCAAAACTGAGTCGGCTTACAATCCAATTATCCGCAATAGATTTTGGAGTCACTTCACTGCTTTCAGCTTGTTCTTGGGACTGTACGTAGCGTGCAATATTCCAAAGCTTATTACAGAAATTTCGTCCTGCAATTATTTTTCCCGGAGCATAGGCGGCGCTATAGCCAGCACTTCTTCCGGCGATGATTCCCATGCGAATAGCATCAGCTCCATAGGCTTCGAGTACTTCCTTTGGATTTATTACATTGCCAAGACTCTTGCTCATTTTTCTTCCATCTTCAGAGCGAACCATTCCGTGCAAGTAGACATTTTTAAAAGGAATATCACCGGTCATATATGTTCCAACGCAGATCATTCGTGCAACCCATTGGTATAAAATATCCTGCCCTGTTTCCATTACTGAATTCGGATAGAACTTTTTAAAGTCTTCACTATCTGGAAAATCGAGTGTTACAAAAGGCCATTGGCTTGAACTGAACCAGGTATCGAACACATCTGGGTCTCGTCGATACGTTTTTCCATCAATAATAATTTCTTCTTTTGTCACCTCGGTGTTGAAAATCCAATCATCACTGTCAGCAACATTTTGAAATGCCGGTATAGGGATACCCCAGGCAATTTGTCTACTAATGTTCCAATCCTTAATTGACTCAAGATATGCCAAAACCTGGTCAGCCTTTGCCGCAGGGTAAAAGGTTATTTTCTTAGCCTTTAATGCCTGGATGGCTGGCGCAGCTAACTTCTGCATGTCTATAAACCATTGATCGAGCAACATCGGTTCAATGACTGACCCACACTTGTAGCACATCCCTACCCTGTTCTTGTAGGTCTCATCAACTTTAACGAGCAAGCCTTTTTCGTCGAGTTTCTTAGCTACTGCAGTGCGCGCTTTGGCAACTGTTAGTCCCTCAAATTCTTTGGCTAGATGGTTCATGGTTCCATCATGGTTTATTACTCTTACGTGCGGAAGGTTGTGTCTTTGGGCCACTTCGTAATCATTGAAGTCATGGGCTGGGGTTATCTTTACTACCCCTGTTCCAAAAGCACGATCAACCATTTCATCAGCAACGACGCGCACTTCGAATGGACCACTTGGCCCCTCGATTGTAACAACGGTATTTACGAGTTTTTTGTACCGTTCGTCGTCTGGATGTACTGCTACTGCAGTATCGCCATAAATAGTTTCCGGGCGAGTTGTTGCAAGCTCAAACGGACCGTATTTTAAGTAATAAAGCGGACTCGTCCTGTCTTCGTGCAGCACCTCAATATCTGCAAAACCTGTTCGGTGCACCGTACAGTAGTTAACCAGTCTTTCGCCCCTGTATATATACTGCTCATCCCACATTTTTTTAAACATTTTGTAAGATGAATCGACCACTTTTTTATCTAATGAAAAAGTAAAATGATCCCAGTCAAGACTTGCGCCGAGTTCTCGGAATTGTGATGCAAAGACTTCTTTATTCTTTGCTACAAAGTCCCATATCTGCTCAAACAGTTCCTCACGTGAAAAGTCAAAACGACTCTTCCCTTCCTTAGCAAGCTGTTTTTCATAGACAACTTGTGTTTCAAAGCCAGCGTGATCTGCTCCGGGGACCCATAAAACAGATCTTCCCTGCATTCGATAATAGCGGGCCATGACATCTTGGATCGCAAACATGAGGGTATGGCCAATATGCAAACTAGCGTTGGCGTTCGGTAGTGGCAGAACAATACTAAACGGCTCGCCTTTTTCGGATGGTGCGAAAAGGTTATTCTCTTCCCACAGTCGATAAATGGCTGCTTCATGTTTCTGGGGTTCGTATATCGTATCAAGGGCCACTAATCTATCTCCTTTTGTTGTTTTCTCACGTGAAAATTCTTACTTATCCCCTCTATTTTACCTGTTGTAACGGATATGGCAAACTTACATTTTTAGATTTGGTGCAATGGCCAGCGTATACGGATCTGCCGTTTCAGCGTAGTGCATTGCTTTGATGCAGCCGAGCGTGGCAATCATCGCCCCGTTATCGGTGCATAAATCGATTGGAGCATAGTTGATAGCTATGGGGATAGCGGCTGAGAGCTGCGTGCGTAATTCTTGGTTAGCGGCAACGCCACCAGCAATAACAACTGAAGCGGGCTGAAGTTCATTGAAAGCTTTTAGCGTTTTATCGACTACTGTTTTAACGGCAGTATATTGAAAACTTGCGGCCAAATCTTTTTTTTGAGCTTCTGAGAGGCGCCCAGGCAATTCAAATGATGGAAGCCGATAGTCTGAACCTACTGCGGCTTGCGCGGCCCTTAAAACGGCTGTTTTGAGGCCAGAGAAGCTAAAATTATATGGACTATCAAGCTTTGCAATAGGAAAAGTGAAAGCGTGCGGGTTTCCATCAAGTGCTGCTTTTGCAACAGAAGGTCCGCCGGGGTAGGGGAGTCCAATGATTTTAGCAACTTTGTCGAAGGCTTCACCAATAGCGTCATCCATCGTTTGCCCTAAAAGATCGTAGTCGAAGTGGTTTCTGAAATATACAAGCTGGCTATGTCCACCGCTGACGATAAGTGATAAAAGAGGGAAGGTGGGCTGTGGATTCACCAGGAAGTTGGCATAGACGTGTCCCTCAACATGATTTATGGCGTATAACGGTTTATTTTTAATAATAGCGAGTGTTCTTGCGGTTAACACACCAACAAGAAGGCTTCCTGACAAACCCGCCCCATAAGTAACGGCAATTCCATCAATATCGTCCCAATTACACCCACTTTCGGCAAAAACTTTCTTGATAACGGGAGTAATAAACTCAATGTGGCTACGTGCGGCAATCTCGGGAACGACACCACCAAAAGCAGCATGCAAGTCCATTGAACTTGCAACTGATTGCGCTAGTAGTGTTGAACCATTTTCTACTATGGCTGCTGCTGTCTCATCACAACTGCTCTCTATACCAAGTATTTTCATATCGAAAGTACTGTAACATAGCGCCTAAAAATAGGGTATTATGGGATGGTATGAGTATTGTAAAACGGGTAATTAAAACAGCTTTGCCAGCTTCAAAAAAAAGAGAATTTGAACAGGCCTACAGACTAAAAAAAGCCCTTTTTGCTACGAGAGTTTTTCGATCTCCCGCTTCAGGAATGCGAGTTATTGGCATTACTGGCACAAATGGCAAAACAACAACCTGTTCTTTTGTGAATGAAATTATTAAAAGTACCGGAAAGAGAACGGCGCTTTATACCACTGCGTATATAGAAATAGCTGGAAAAAAGATCCCAAACCGTAGCCATATGACCGTAGCGAGCGCTTGGTCTGTCCAGAAATTTTTTGCCGACGCGAAGCGAAAAAAAGTAGAATGGGTAATTCTTGAAATTACTTCGCACGCTCTTGACCAGTATCGAATTAATGGCGTACCACTTGAAATAGTAGCAATCACAAATTTGACTCAAGATCATTTAGATTATCACGGCACTATGGAGCAGTATGCCAATGCCAAGGCGCGAATCATTACTGACTTCTCTCCCAAGGCAGTGGTGCTTAATGCAGACGATGAATGGTTTGGGTTCTTTGCCAAAAAAGTTAAAAATAAACTTATTACAATTGGTGAGGGAAGCGCCAATTACCAGATTAAAGATCTTAAGCTAAAAGCCTCTGGGATGAGCTTGAACCTTATTAGCGCCAAGGGCACATTACACCTCGAATCAAAAGCTGTTGGTCACTTCAATGCATTCAATATTGCTATGGCAGCAACTATTTGCCAGTCTATGGGCTGTAAAAGGGAAGCGATTGAGGCGGCCGTAGCTAATCTTCCAATTGTTCCAGGTAGAATGGAGCCCATTGACATGGGGCAAGACTTCGCTGTTCTAGTAGATTACGCACATACGCCTGATGCACTTGAAAATGTGCTTAAAGCAGCTCGTACTATTTCGAGTGCTAACGTACGAATCGTATTTGGCGCAACCGGAGATCGCGATACCACCAAAAGAACTCCCATGGGTGAAGTTGCCGCAGAGTATGCCGATTTTATTTATTTAACCGACGACGAAACATACTCAGAAAATGGGGATACAATCAGGGAAGCCGTCAAAAAGGGAATAGCAGCAAAAGGCGGACTCGATAAATGTACTGAAATCGCTGAGCGAAGAGATGCAATTAAACGAGCTTTTTTGGAATCGAAAAAAGGAGACGTGGTTATACTTGCAGGAATTGGTCATCAGGATTATCGAGCGATGGGAGCTACCAAACTTGCTTGGGACGAGCGAAATGTAGCCCGAGACATACTTAAAGAAATAATTGAGGAAAGGAAATCATGAAAAAATTAATAGCGTTTGACCTTGACGACACACTCGCTGTGACTAAGTCCCCAATCACTGATAGAATGGCAGAACTACTCGAGAAATTACTCGTTCATTATGATATTTGTGTAATCACTGGTGGATCATTTGAACAAATCAAGAAACAGGTTGCTAGTCGTCTAGAGGTCGAAGACCTACTACTTAGAAAGTTGCACCTCATGCCAACCTGCGGAACTCGATATTACCGTTTTAATGATTCAAAAAAAGAATGGGAACAACAATACGCAGAAGATTTATCTTCTGCTCAAAAGAAGAAAATTATAGAAACCCTTGAAGAAGCAGCCAAAACACTTGGACTTTGGCTTGAAAATCCTGCTGGAGAAATCATTGAAGACAGAGGTAGTCAAATTACGTATAGTGCGCTTGGCCAACAGGCAACTCCAGAAGATAAGTATGCGTGGGATCAGGATGGCACTAAAAAACATGCAATCAGAGATTATGCAGCAGAACGCCTTGATGACTTAGAAGTACGCGTAGGTGGAACGACTTCAGTTGACGTTACAACCATTGGCATAGATAAAGCGTACGGAATGAAGAAGTTAATAGAAGCACTTGGTATTTCCAAAGAGGAAATACTTTTTATTGGTGACAAGCTTGAAGAGGGCGGGAATGATTATCCCGTGAAAGCTTTTGGGATTGATACCATTTCCGTTGATGGTTGGCAGGATACAGCCTTGGCACTCGAAGGTATTTTAGGTGTTTCTTAGGTCTTGACACTCAAGCGAGCAGTTTCTACTATAGGAAGTAAATTAGCACTCTAGCTATCTAAGTGCTAATTCTAAAATTAATAACGGAGGTTTGAGATGGCATTAAAGATACAACCACTGGCAGACAATGTTGTTGCCGAACAAGATGCTGCCGAAATGAAAACGGCAAGTGGAATTTTTCTTTCAGCACAAGCTGCTGAAAAACCTAAAACTGCAAAGGTGCTTGCCGTTGGAAGTAAAGTTACATCAGTTAAAAAGGGTGACCGTATTCTTTATAAGAGTTACAGCACCACAGATGTGCGACTTGATGGATCAGACTACATCCTTCTCAAAGAAGAAGATATTTTAGCAACAGTTAACTAGATAAAACGAGGAACAACTATGGCAAAAAAAGTTTTTTATGATGATGATGCACGGCGACGTGTACTTGGCGGGGCAGAAATACTTTATAGCGCAGTAAAAACAACGATGGGTCCCAGGGGACGTAACGTTGTGGTCGGGAAGGGCTACGGTGCTCCAAGCGTCACGCATGATGGTGTGACGGTTGCAAAAGCAGTAGAAATTCTAGATGTTGATGATGACACGCTTGGCTATAAAGTTGGTGCTGAGCTCATAAAACAAGCAGCTAACAAAATGAATGATGTCGCAGGAGATGGAACAACCACTGTTACCGTTTTAACCTATCACTTGCTTAATGAGGCTAACAAGCTCATCGCAGCAGGACATAATCCAATGCAGCTCAGGAAGGGACTTGAAGCAGCGACCGATCAAGCACTTTCTAAACTTGCTACCCTATCAGAGCCCATTGAAGGCAATAAGAAACGTGTTGCAGAAGTGGCGACCATTAGCGCCGGTGATAGTGAAATTGGCAGCCTGATTGCTGAAGTGATAGAGAAGGTTGGAAAAGATGGCGTTGTAACCGTAGAGGAAGGACAGGGATTGAAGCTTGAAAGTGAAGTTGTTGAAGGCTTTACGATCGATAAAGGTTTTGTGAGTCCCTATTTTGTGACTGACCCAGCTCGCATGGAAGCGATTTATAACAAACCTGCAATTGTGGTTACTGATAAAAAATTAAGTTCAACCCAAGATTTTCTTCCGCTGCTGGAAAAACTTGCGCAAGCTGGTAAGAAAGATTTAGTGCTTATTGCTGAAGATGTTGATGGTGAAGCGCTCACAACACTCGTTTTGAATAAACTCAAAGGGGTGTTCAATACGGTTGCAATCAAAGCGCCTGCATTTGGTGATCGCCGCAAGGATATTCTGCAAGATATTGCTATTTTGACTGGTGCTCAGATTATTAGTGGAGACCAAGGAGACGATTTTGACAGTGTTGATCTTTCATTCGTTGGCTCAGCTCGAAAAGTAATTGTCACGAATGATCAAACTACAATTATTGAGGGTAGCGGCAATCCGGTCGAAATTACTGCTCGAATAAAACAGATCAAAGCGCAGTCTGAATCTGCTAATTCGGATTACGAGAAAGAACATCTACAAAAGAGAAGAGCTGCTCTCGCAGGCAAGGTTGCTGTTATTAAAGTTGGGGGAGCAACTGAAACTGAAATTGAAGAAAAGAAATATCGAGTTGATGATGCTGTAGCTGCAGTTAAGGCAGCACTTAGTGAGGGAATAGTTCCTGGTGGCGGAGTGAGCCTTATAAATATCGCAGATGCTATTACTTTTAGTGGAGACGATACCCTCAAAGCGGGTGGTCAATTACTTAAAAATGCACTCGATCAACCATTTAGGATTCTACTTAGTAATGCTGGTCTCAACCCCGACGAATGGCTACCTAAAATTCGTTCAGGCAAAGCAGGCCACGGAGTTGACGTGAATGATGCAAGTCAACTTATCGATTTAAAAAAGGCTGGTATCATTGATCCTTCGCGAGTCACTAAAGAAGCTCTTCAGAATGCAGCATCTATAGCGGGTACTGCTATGACAATGGGGGCACTCGTCGTTGATATTCCCGAAAAAACAACTTCCACGCCAGACATGAGTGGTATGGGAATGATGTAACAAAAAGTATTTAAACAAAAAAGGGACTCCTCGTGAGTCCCTTTTTTGTTTAGCAAGTATAATTATTTGTTTTGCATAAAATAGTTAATTTCATTAATCACATCTAAAAGTGCTTGTGCTCGCGTATTTTCATCCGTTATTTCGTGCGCAGTGTTGTATGCCATAGGAACGAGTGCTTGATCATCAGAAGCCTGAATCATCATCATAAGAGTCTTAAACTTTTCTTCTGGGGGCAGATTTAACTGACCAACTAGCGGAGACAATTCTTTCAATGCTTCTTTTTTGATATCCAGCAAATCTTTGCCAACTCCTGGCGCTTCCGTAGAAGTTTCTGGGTTATCGAACATCGGTGTTCCATCATCTCCTATAGAGGGTGCGGCAAGTGATTCTGCGTCATCATTGGCCACAGGCTGCACGAATTGAGGGGGTGCTGGCATTGCGGGAGGTGGAGCTGCTGGCATAATCGTTTGCCCTACAGTGTTCCCGCTCGGCTGATTAGTTTGTGCTGGCATTATAGTGCCGGGTTGTTGAGCCACAGTTTGGCCCGTTGTTTGATCGAACATGCCACCCCCATTACGATTTTTTATTGATTAATTCTACAATAACATAAGCTTATTAAATAAATAAAGCTTGATACGGCTTATTTTGTTAAAATAGTAGTTACTAAAGATTACCAATAATCATAAATAAAGGAGCCCTATGTTAGACGATGTTGTAATGATTCATGAACGTGATGCTCAGGATTCGCTTGGTATTGCTGAAAAACAGTGGCAGCAGCTTTTGGTAGACTTCGATATTGAAAAAATGAGTACTAAGCCTGCAAATATTGTATTTGCTGGCATGGGCGGATCAGCGCTCGGGGCATTACTTGCTTCAACTTGGCCAGGTTTTGAAATTCCATTTGAAATTGTTAGAAACTATTCAATTCCTAACTATGTCAGTAGCGCAACCTTATTTGTTGCATCAAGCTATTCAGGAAATACAGAGGAAACGCTTTCCGCTCTTGAGCTGGCTGAAAAAACAGGCGCGCAGATAGTGGTTATAGCTGGAGGTGGAAAACTAGTAGATATCGCCCGTGAAAAAAAATATCCACTTGCAGTTTTACCCGCAGTGACGCAACCGCGATATGCTGTTTTGTATAGCTTCAGAGCATTCCTAAGCGTGCTTGTTGCTGCGCAACTACTCGATGAAGAGCAGATGAGAGCAGAGGTGCAAAAAGCGAGTGATTTTCTTAAGGCACAAACAGGCCTCTGGGCACCAACTATCGAAACCGCCAAAAACCCGGCTAAGAAACTTGCGCTTGATCTCGTTGGCAAATCTATCGTCGTCTATGGGGGGCCATTGACATACCCAGCCGCCTATAAGTGGAAGATAAGTTTTAACGAGAACGCAAAAAATATTGCCTGGGTAAATCAGTTTCCAGAATTCAATCATAATGAATTCCTAGGATGGACTAGTCATCCACTCGACAAACCGTATGCAGTTATTGATCTACGTTCATCATTTGAGCACCCACAAATTCAAAAACGTTTTGAAGTAAGTGCAAAGTTGCTGAGCGGCAAACGACCTGCTCCTCACATTGTGCAAGCGGAAGGCCAGTCAATGCTTGAACAACTACTGTGGCTTGTAGCCATGGGGGATTTTGTCAGCCTTTACCTTGCCCTATTGAATGGCCTCAATCCGACACCCGTTGATTTAATCGAAAAATTCAAAAAAGAACTCATATAATTTTTATTTATTAGTCCAGCTTCGCTATACTTAGAACCAATTGGTATCTGGAGGGGTCGCCTAGTGGCCTATGGCGCTCGCTTGGAAAGCGGGTTGGGGCGTGAGTCCCTCGAGAGTTCGAATCTCTCTCCCTCCGCCAATTCCTCAATTTCGTTATAAAGAGTTATAGATGATACAATTTTAAGATATGGACAATGTAGTTTCATCTCTTGAAAAAATACTAAAAGATACCTTTGAAGTTGATGAAAAGGTGTTTTTTTCTGTTCCAGATTATGAGTTCGGTGATGCTACCACTAACTGCGCAATGCAATTATCCAAAACACTAAAAAAAGCTCCTCGCGTTATTGCAGAAAAAATTGTGGAAACCCTAGAAGAGGAGAATCCGAGCTGGTTTTCGTCAGCCAAAGTTGAAGGACCTGGTTTCATAAACATAGTATTCAAAGATAATTTTTTGTTTTCTTTTATAAATCATAAGCAGCAAGCTATTGCTGCAAGTGAATCCTATGTTCTGGAGTATTCATGTCCAAATGCCTTCAAGGAACTCCATGCGGGTCATCTCTATCAAACGGTAGCTGGTGACAGTATTGCTAAATTATTAGAATTTGTTGGCGCTAGAGTAGAGCGTACAAATTTTGGTGGTGATGTTGGGCTTCACGTTGCGAAAGCAATGTGGGGTATTCAAGAAGCATTACATAGTGAAATAAAACTCGATGCCATTGAGCCTCATCAGCGACCTAACTTTTTGTCTAAAGCGTATGTTTCGGGAGCGGCGGCTTATGAAGAAAATGAAACCGCAAAGAATGAAATAGAGATGATTAATAAAAAAATCTATGCGCTACATGACAATGATGACCATGAATCAGATTTTGCAATCACTTATTGGACGTGCCGTCAGTGGAGCTATGATTATTTTGATGAATTTTATAAAAAAATTAAAGTTGCTCCATTTCGTTTTTATGCCGAGAGCGAGACAGCGCCAGTTGGTATGCAACTGATCGAAAAAGGAAAAAAACAAGGTATCTTTGTGGAATCAGAAGGTGCGGTTGTCTATCGCGGAGAGCAGCAAGGACTACATACTCGTGTTTTTGTCACTAAAACAGGGCTTCCAACCTACGAAACAAAGGATTTAGGGGTTATTTATAAAGAATTTGAAGATTATCATTTTAGTAAGCGGATCTTAATTACTGGGCGTGATCAAACAGAATATATGCGGGTTGTTTTTGCCGCAGCCGAACATGTTATGCCAGAAACGAAGAATAAGATGCTGCATATAACCAATGGCATTATCAAGTTTGCCAGTGGTGAGAAAATGAGCTCGCGACTTGGCAATGTAACAACTGCTAATGATGTTTTTGAAACGGTTTACGCAAATACACCATCGGAAAGCCCGGAGTCTACCAGAACTTCAA
>Ga0007825_1000442_pt1 | contig 11667 bp, 10 predicted proteins | sample CryBogCBE13Jul09_FD_71229 | JGI IMG/M metagenome (GOLD analysis project Ga0007825, IMG submission 71229) | Freshwater microbial communities from Crystal Bog, Wisconsin, USA - CBE13Jul09 | ecosystem: Environmental > Aquatic > Freshwater > Lake | place: Crystal Bog, Wisconsin, USA | collected... | reverse complement strand
CTCCTGCATGATGGTGATCATCGGCTCTGCCGTCCTGCACTTCTTCATCCTGGGATTCCTTGGATTAGGACTGGCAATTCGCAGCACTCGCGGTGTGATTAACCCCACCAAGTGGTATCAGGCACGCCTGGTGCGACTGTTCTGGGTCTGGGTCGGCATTTCGGGCATCGTGGTGTCAGCAGTTACGACTACAATTAACACCATCCACTAACAACACAGCTCTTGGCTGGTGCCGGATATCCGGCGCCAGCCAAGGACTGTCGTGAAGTGAGTCCAGAGAGGCTCATACGACAGGAGAAACATGACAGATGAACTTGCACGCCAGGACCGCACCCGCGGCCTGGCGTTTTTTTCTAAGTCCCAGTTGCTGACGAACGGTGACGTTGCTCGGGCGATGAAACGCATGGCGCACGAAATCGTCGAACGTAATCACGGCGCCACCGACGTTGTACTCGTTGGACTCGAGCGAGGTGGCGTAGCGATCGCGAAGCACATCGGACAGATGCTCACGGAGATTGGCAGCCCACCCGCTGCTGTCTGCACGCTTGACGTCACCGCATTTCGAGATGACCTTGAGCAGCAGGTGGGGGAGGCCTCGACATCACCAGAGGTTGCCATTAACGAGCGGGTTGTGATCGTGGTTGACGACGTGCTCTTCACCGGTCGGACGGTACGCGCAGCACTCGTCGCCCTCTCGCACTGGGGGCGTCCGGCCTCAGTGCAACTCGCCGTGCTCGTTGACCGCGGTCATCGGGAACTGCCGATTCGCCCCGACTTTGTGGGAAAAAATGTCCCAACATCGCGGGCGGAGTCGATCAAGGCCACACTCGAAGGCGTGTGGCTCGGTGTGAAGGAGGCCCAATGAGTTTTCGCGGACGCAATGTGTTGACCTTGCAAGGAGCTACGCGTGAGTCCATCGTCGAGGTTCTTGACGTTGCCGCTTCCTTCGCAGACCCCAACGGCGGTTCTCCCCGGAAGCGCGATGATCTCCACGGGCGAGTGGTCGCCTCGATCTTCTTCGAAGAGTCAACTCGAACCCGACTGAGTTTCGAGACGGCCGCCAAGCGACTGAGTGCCGATGTGGTCTCCCTGGCCGTCGCTTCGAGCTCCGTGAAGAAGGGGGAGTCGCTGCGCGACACCATCGCTACTATTGAAGCACTTGGTGTGGACGCAGTGATTATGCGCCACAAGTCGTCGGGCGCCGCTGAACAGGTGGCCCGATTCGCTCCGAACATCCGTGTCATCAACGCTGGTGACGGTCTGCACCAACATCCAAGTCAAGGACTGCTCGACGTCTATACAGTGCGAGAAATTCTTGCGGCGCGAAGGGGTGTCGCGAGCGTTGACTCCGGTTCGTCACTGTTCGCCGGCTTGAAAGTCCTTATCATCGGCGACATCCGACACAGTCGGGTGGCTCGCTCCGATATTGATGCGTACGCCGCGCTGGGTGCTGAGGTGCGCGTGGCGGGTCCCGCCACCTTGCTGCCGAGTCACTTCGCTGACTGGCCAGTCACGGTGGTGACGGAACTTGACGCGGCACTGGCCTGGGCTGACGTTATCGGCCTCTTGCGGCTGCAGACCGAGCGAGGCACGGGCGCCTTCGTGCCCTCGCTGTCGGAATTCACCTTTACGTATGGGCTCACCACGGAGCGCTTGTCTCTGGTTCGTCCCGAGGCCATCATCCTGCACCCGGGGCCCATGAACCGCGGCGTCGAGGTCGACAGTGTGGTTGCGGATTCTTCCCAAGCCTTCGTGACCACCCAGGTGGCGAACGGCGTACCGGTACGCATGGCTTTACTGGCCTTGAGTTTGTCAACCACAAAGGAGCCCTCATGAAGTTGTTGATCACTAATGGACGGGTAGTTACGCCGACTGGCGTGGTGCAGCACGATGTGCGCATTGCCGACGGTGTGATTGTCGAAGTTGGCCCACACCTCACGGCGAACGGTGAAACCGTGATTGACGCCGCGGGGGCGTGGGTCGGGCCGGCCTTCGTTGACCTTCACACGCACTTGCGCGAACCTGGTCGCGAGGCGGCCGAAACGATTGCCAGTGGTGCCAACGCGGGTGCGCTCGGTGGCTACGGCGCCCTTGTTGCGATGCCAAATACCGAACCGGCGCTGGATAATGTCGCGTTGGTGTCGTACGTCATGGCCCAGGGTGACAAGACGCCACTCGATATCGCGGTGGCTGGTGCCATCACGGTGGCGCGGAAAGGGGAGTCACTCGCACCGATGGCTGAAATGGCGGCCCTCGGCGTTCGACTCTTTACCGACGACGGCACGGGTGTGCAGAACCCCCTCGTGATGCGACGGGCCCTTGATTACGCCCGTGGTCTGCATGTTCGACTCGCCCAACACTGTGAAGACGAGACCCTCGCTGACGGTGGCGTGATGAACGAAGGTCCCCTGAGTGCGCGTTTAGGTCTGGTGGGACGACCCGCCATTGCTGAAGAAATCATGGTGGAGCGCGACATCGCCCTGGTCCGCGCCACCGGTGGGCGAATCCACTTCCTGCACCTGTCAACGGCTCGGTCAGTGGCGCTGGTGCGCGCCGCGGTTGCCGAAGGTCTCGACGTCACCTGCGAAGTAACACCACACCACCTGCTGCTCACCGAAGACGACTGCGCCACCTACGACCCACAGTTCAAAGTGCACCCACCGCTGCGCACCGCTGACGACGTGGCCGCATTGCGTCAGGCCTTGCGCGATGGTCTCATTGATGCGGTGGCGACCGATCATGCCCCCCACGCCCCGGAACTCAAGGATCTCCCCTTCGACGAGGCTCCGGCGGGCATGCTCGGACTGGAGCACGCGGCGGCCATCACCCACGAAGCCTTGGGTGACGACCCCGTCCGGTTCTTCGCGGTGCTGTCACGCAACCCCGCCCGCATCGCACAACTTCGTGCCAGTGACGACCGCGTACGCCTCAGCGCTCACGGCGGCGACGTCGCGGTGGGCGAGGACGCCAACCTGGTCATCTTTGACCCCACCATCACCTGGAAGGTTGATGCGACCACCCTCGCATCACGCGCCAACAACACCCCCTACAACAACCGACAACTCCACGGAAAGGTCCGCAGCACGATTGTTCGCGGCCAGCTCGTGGTTCACGAAGGAGCCCTGCAATGATCCGACCCCCCGCACTACTCGTCCTGAGCGACGGCACCACCTTTGAAGGGTACGCCGCCGGCTACCTGCCCGAAGGTGGTGTCACTACGGGTGAGTTCGTCTTCAATACCGCGCTGAGCGGCTACCAGGAGGTCATCACTGACCCCAGCTATGCCGGCCAAATCATCTCCTTCACCTACCCCCACATCGGCAACTACGGCATCACCGGTGAGGACGACGAAGCCCTGCGCCCGTGGTGCAACGGCATCGTCGTGCGCGACCTGTCGAAGACGCCCTCTAACTGGCGCTCGTCGGGCGCCCTCGAGGCCTTGCTGGTGCACCACCGTGTGCCGGCGATTGTCGGTATTGACACCCGCCGCTTAACCCGCCACCTGCGCAATTTCGGAGCCCTGCCCGGCGCCTTCGGACACGCCCCCGAGTCCGTTATTCACGAAGCAGCGCGCGCGGCCAAGGGCACGGACGACACCGACTTCGTGTCGATGGTGTCGACGCCTGCGATGTACACCCGCGGCGCTGGAGACCTCCACGTGGTCGCCTTCGACTACGGGATTAAGACCACCATGGTGCGTCAGCTCGCTGAGCGCTTCCGGGTGACCGTAGTACCGAGTTCGACGAGCGCCGACGACGTTCGATCACTTGCTCCCGACGGTGTCTTCTTGTCGAACGGTCCCGGTGACCCCTCGGCGTTGGGCCGCGAAGTCGCCGTGGTGCAGCAGCTCATTGGCGAAGTACCCATCTTCGGTATCTGCCTGGGCCACCAGTTGCTCAGTACCGCACTGGGTGCCACCACGTACAAGTTGCCCTTTGGTCACCACGGTTCAAACCACCCCGTGCACGACCTCTCTACGGGTCGCATCGAGATCACCGCACAAAACCACAACTACGCCGTGGCCGCGGACACGCTGTCGCGCGGCGTGGTGAGTCACATCAACCTCAATGACGGTGTCATCGAGGGTGTGGCCTCTGCCGCCGACCGGTGCTTCTCTGTGCAGTACCACCCCGAGGCGGGCCCTGGCCCGCATGACGCTCGTTACCTGTTCGAACGTTTTGATTCCCTGCTCCGCACGGGCCGATTGGAGAATGCATAATGCCACGTCGCACCGACATCACCACCATCATGGTTATTGGCTCCGGCCCGATCGTTATCGGTCAAGCCTGTGAGTTCGACTACTCCGGCACCCAGGCGTGCCAAGTACTCCGCGAAGAGGGCTACCGCGTGGTCCTGGTGAACTCCAACCCCGCGACGATTATGACCGACCCCGCTACGGCGGACGTCACGTACGTCGAACCCCTCGACGTCAACGTTCTCGAGCAGATCATCGCGAAGGAGCGCCCTGATGCCCTGCTGCCGACGCTCGGTGGACAGACGGCACTCAACCTGACGATGGAACTCGTCGCCAAGGGCATCCACGAGAAGTACGGCGTCGAAGTCATTGGCGCCCGCCCCGAGGCCATCACCACCGCCGAAGACCGTGAACAGTTCAAGGCTGCCATGGCCGACATTGGTCTCGCCGTCCCCGTGTCGGGCTTCGCCCACAGCGTGGAAGAGGCCCTGGAAATCGCCGAGGGCATTGGGTACCCCATCATTATCCGCCCCTCCTTCATTCTGGGTGGTGCCGGTACAGGTATTGCGCACAACGTTGAACAGATGAAGAAGTTGGCCGTGGAAGGTATCGACGCCTCACCCGTTCGCGAAATCCTGGTCGAGCAGTCAATCGCCGGATGGAAGGAGTACGAACTCGAGGTCATGCGCGACGCGAAGGACAACTGCATCATTGTCTGCAGTATCGAGAACTTCGACCCGATGGGCGTGCACACGGGTGACTCCATTACCGTGGCTCCGCAGCAGACCTTGTCCGACGTGGAGTACCAGGCGATGCGTGATGACGCCTTCGCAGTGCTGCGCCGCGTCGGTGTGGAGACCGGTGGATCGAACGTACAGTTCGCCGTCAACCCACTCAATGGGGAGCGCCTGGTCATCGAGATGAATCCCCGCGTGAGTCGCTCGTCCGCCCTGGCGTCGAAGGCGACCGGGTACCCCATCGCCAAGATTGCGGCCCGACTGGCCGTGGGCTACACCCTGGACGAAATCCGCAACGACATCACGGCCAACACGCCCGCGAGTTTCGAACCCACCATTGACTACGTGGTCACCAAGATTCCTCGTTGGGCCTTCGAAAAGCTGCCGGGTTCCACGCCCGAGCTGGGAACGCGGATGCAGTCGGTGGGTGAAGTCATGGCCATTGGCCGCACCTTCCCCGAGTCACTCCAGAAGGCGATTCGCTCGCTCGAACAAGGCCGCATTGGTTTTGTGCCGGCTGACAACTCCGAGTTTGCTGGACTCAGTGACGCCGAACTGTGGCACCGCTGCGTCACGGCGACCCCCGAGCGCCTCTACGCCCTGCACGAGATTTTGCACCGTGGTGCGAGTGAAGAAGAAGTGGTTGAGCGCACCAAGATTGACCGCTGGTTCGTGCACGAATTGGCCGACCTGGTCCGCATGGGTCACGAAATTACCAGCGACGTGGACATCGCCACCATGGACCGTCGTGGATGGCGCCGCTTGAAGCAGCGCGGATTCTCCGACACCCAGATTGCCGCCTTGACGGGAACTACGGTGGAGCAGGTCCGCGAGGCTCGTCGAGGACAGGGTGTGCACACGACCTTTAAGACGGTGGACACCTGCGCCGCCGAGTTCAGCGCCCTGACGCCGTACCACTACAGCACCTACGAAGACGACTCGGAAGTCCGTTCCTCGGGGCGTGACCGCGTCATTATCCTGGGTTCGGGCCCCAACCGTATTGGCCAGGGTATTGAGTTCGACTACTGCTGTGTCCACGCCTCGATGGCGCTGCGCGACATGGGCTTTGAAACCGTGATGGTGAACTGCAACCCCGAGACGGTCTCGACGGACTACTCAACCTCAGACCGCCTGTACTTCGAGCCCTTGACGCCCGAAGACCTCGCGGAGATCATCGCGGCCGAAACCGACGCCTGCACCGATGGTGCGCGCATCGCCGGTGTCGTGGTCTCCCTGGGTGGCCAGACGCCACTGAAACTGTCGCACAGCATCGATCCCGATCTCGTGCTCGGCACGCCGGTCGCTTCCATCGACCTGGCGGAAGACCGCGAACAGTGGTCGGCACTGTGTAACGAAATTGGTCTGCACCAGCCCCCCGGCGACGTGGCCCTGACCATCGACGAGGCACGAGAAATTGTCGATCGCATCGGCTTCCCCGTGCTGGTACGTCCGAGCTACGTGCTGGGTGGTCGCGCGATGGAAATCGTCTACGACCACGATTCGCTGACCCGCGTGATGACGGACCTCACCAGTGCGCACGGTTCATTGGCCCGCGAAGGCGGTGTCTCGCAGAGTCGGCCGATTCTCATCGACCGATTCCTCGAGGACGCTGTGGAAGTCGACGTCGACGCGGTTCGCGACCTCGCGGGTGACATCTTTATCGCCGGCATCATGGAGCACGTCGAAGAAGCCGGTGTCCACTCCGGTGACTCGGCCTGCGCTCTGCCGCCGCAGACGTTGAGTGCTGAGGTGATTGCGACGTTGCGCGACCACACCAGCCGCATCGCCAACGCCCTGGGCGTTGTCGGCCTGATCAACGTGCAGTTCGCGGTGAAGGACACCGACGTCTACGTACTCGAAGCGAACCCCCGCGCCAGTCGCACCGTGCCCTTCGTGGCCAAGGCAACGGGTGTTCCGCTGGCCCAGGTAGCCGTTCGGGTCATGATGGGTGAAACGTTGGCATCACTGCGCGCTCGTGACATCGTGCCGGCCGACACCCCACAGCCCGACTACGTCAGCGTGAAGGAAGCAGTGTTGCCGTTCAACCGCTTCCCAACTGTCGACACCATCTTGGGGCCAGAAATGCGCTCCACCGGTGAGGTCATGGGCATCGGTGAGAGTTTCGGTATCGCGTTCGCAAAGTCGCAGTTGGCCGCGGGAACCCGTTTGCCCGACAGTGGCCAAGTGTTCTTCTCGCTGGCCGACAAGGACAAGGAAGTGGGATTGGGCGTCGCTCGAGAACTACGCGACCTGGGCTTCACTTTGGCCGCAACCGCCGGCACCGCCGCCTACCTCGAGGAACATGGCGTCCCGGTGCTGACGCGCGTCGGCAAGGTCGCCGACGGTTCGTCGGGCGTGAACGCGACTGACCTCATCGCCTCGGGCGACGTGCACCTCGTGATCAACACGCCTTCGGGCCGCTCGGCTCGTAACGATGGCCAGGCCATCCGAACCGCAGCGACGGTGCACAAGGTGTCGTGCCTCACCACGATGAGCGCTGCGGTGGCCGCGGTCAAGGGCATTGCTGACACGCGCGCCCAGGGCTGGAACGTCTACTCACTCCAGGAGCTCCACGGATGAAGACGCAGGTGAACGTCGGCACGGTCGCGCTCCGTAGTTTTGTTCTCACCGCTGCGGGTACCGCAGGCTACGGAAAAGAGCTGAGTGGATACGGGGACCTCGCGACGCTCGGCGCCGTCGTTACCAAGTCGCTGGCGGCCTTTGCGTGGGAGGGGAATCCAGCCCCGCGCGTGGCGGCCAGTGGGCTCGACATGCTGAACGCCGTCGGCCTCGCCGGTCCCGGTGTTGCCGCGTGGCGTGACGAGTACCTGCCGGAAGTTCGTGCGACGGGGGCAGACGTAGTGGGATCCATTTGGGGCCGCACGACGGGGGAATACGCTGACGCCGCACTGGCGATGCGTGGTGCCGACGTCGTGGCACTCGAGGTGAATGCGAGTTGCCCCAACCTGGAAGGTCGTTCCGGGATTTTCGCGCACTCGGCGGAGGCCACCGCGAACATTGTGCGCGCCGCATCAGCATCGGAGCTGCCCCTCTGGGTCAAGTTGAGCCCCAATACCCCCGATCTGGTGAGTATCGCCGCGGCCGCCATTGAGGCGGGCGCGAGCGCCCTGGTACTGGTCAATACGGTGCTCGGCATGTCGATCGATATTGAGGAACGACGGGCTTCCCTGGGGAACGGGGGCGGTGGCATGAGTGGCGCCGGCATCTTTCCAACGGCAATTCGCTCCGTGTTCGAGTGCCGCCAGGCCTTTCGGGATATTCCAATCGTCGGTGTCGGCGGTATCAGTTCGGGCGAAGACGCCATCGCGATGCTGATGGCCGGGGCCTCGGTGGTTGAAGTGGGCACGGCTACCTTTGCTGACCCGCGAGCGCCGTGGAAGATTCAGCGTGACGCCATCAAGTGGATGGAGCGTCACGGTATTGCCGACGTGAATGAGATTAGGGGAGTAGCGCATGGCTGATGCCTTCGGCGTTCGACTGCAAGAACGTGTGAACGACATGGGGCCGCTCTGTGTCGGTATCGATCCGAGTCGTGAGGTCACGGCCTCGTGGGGACGTGACGACACTGCCGAGGGGATTGAGTACGTGGCCCTGTCGCTGCTCGAGGCCGCCTCGGGCAGTGCCGCCGCGGTCAAACCCCAAGTCGCCTATTTTGAGCGGTTCGGGTCAGCGGGGTACGCGGTACTCGAGCGCGTACTGCGTGAGGCCACGGCAGCGGGCCTCTTGACGATCGCCGACGCGAAGCGCGGGGACATCGGCAGCACCAACGATGGGTACGCGCAGGCGTGGTTGGACGATGCGTCACCACTGGCGAGTGACGCCCTGACCATCAGTCCCTACACGGGAGTTGGTGCATTGGGCTCTTTCTTCGCCCGCGTTCCCACGGGTAAGGGCATCTTCGTCTTGGCCGCAACGTCCAACGACGAGGGCCGGACGCTGCAGACGGCGCGTACGGCGGATGACGAAGCGGTCGAGGACATGGTGTTACGAGAAATTGCGACAATCAACTTGAGCGCCGACGGACTGGGCGGGGCGGGCGTCGTTCTGGGCGCCACCCGGAATCCACCACGATTTGACCTCGCTCGACTGCATGGGCCGTTCCTGGTTCCGGGTGTCGGTGCCCAGGGCGCGACGCCTGACCAGGTGGGACGCCTTTTCGCGCGGTGCGCCAAAGGTAGCGTGATCGTGAACGTGAGTCGGGCTATTTCGGCCGTTGGCCCCGAAACGTCGGCCTTGCGCGACAGCGTTCGCCGATGGCGGGACGACCTGGCGGCCACCCTGTAGAGGGTGTCGAAATCCTCAACTATTGTCGTGGGCGTGACTCCCGTTCCTCCCGAGCTCTCACAAGCCCAGCGCGAAGCGGCCTCGAAAAAGGCCGTGGCCAATCGGCGCCGTCGTGCGGAGGTGAAGAAGATGGTGAAGAACGGCGACCTGTCCCTTGATGAGATATTCGAACTCGCGGATGAAGAAGAGTGCGTGGCGCAAATGAAAGCCTTCGATCTCATTAGTGCGCTCCCCGCCATTGGTGCGGTGAAAGCATCACGCATCATGGAGCGAGCTGCCATCGCCAACACCCGACGCATTCGTGGACTTGGTCCGCGTCAGCGCGAAGAACTTCGTAACGCCGTTGTCCGCTAAGCCGCTCGTTGTCGTCCTCATTGGACCCGGTGGTGTGGGCAAGGGGACTGTGTCTCGCGCCCTCATCGCTCGTGATCCGAATCTCTGGCTCTCGACCTCGTGGACGACGAGGCCAATGCGTCCGTCTGAAGTCGGTGACGAATACGTCTTCGTCTCGCGCGAGTCGTTTGAGGCCGCCATTGCGGCCGATCAGTTCCTTGAGTTCGCCGAGTTCCACGGCAACCTCTACGGCACACCACGACCTGAGGTCGATGGCCTCGATGTCTTGCTCGAAATTGAGATTCAAGGCGCGCAGCAGGTCCGTGAGCACGAGCCCGATGCCACGATCATCTTGCTCGTCCCACCATCGCTCGAGGAGCTCGAACACCGTCTTCGTACCCGTGGGGATGACGAAGACCACGTCCTGAAGCGTCTGGATTCGAGTGCCTCAGAACTGTCAATTGGCAACGAATTGGCGGATTTCGTGGTCACGAATCACAATGTCGAGCAAGCAACCTCGGAAATTTTCTCTATACTAGAGAGTCTTCGTCATTCGCGACGGACGGTTTCGTAAAGGACAAAGTCATGGCCGAGTTTCCAACCCTGGTAGATCCACCCATTGAGCAGTTGCTTGACGCGGTGGGCGGTTCGAAGTTCACCCTCGTGGCAGTTGCTTCCGTGCGCGCACGCGCCATTACCAACTACTTCAATGGACTCGGTCGCGGCGACGGAAAGATTGAGCCACCACAGGTGACCATCGACTCCAACAAGTCGCTGTCATTTGCGCTCGAAGAGCTCGCGGAAGGCAAGTTGGTCTTCGAGCGTTTGAGCGAAGAAGAGCTGCAGGCTCTCCGTGACCAGGAAGCCAACATGGCTGCTGAACGGGCCGGAGAGACCAATGAGTTCGACAAGCTCCTCAGCGACGACGCCGACGCCTAAGTCGCGCCACATCGTCCTCGGCGTCACCGGTGGGGTGGCGGCCTATAAATCAGTTCTGATTCTTCGCCAGTTAATGGATGAAGGGTACGTTGTTTCGCCGCTCATGACGCTGGACGCCCAGCACTTCATTGGTGCGACAACCCTTAGCGCTCTCGCCTCCGAACCCGTTCGGACGTCGCTCTACGGTGACGACGTCACGCCGAGCCCTCACACGGCGCTGGGGCAGCGGGCCGACCTTGTGCTCGTCGCACCCGCCACGGCGCACTTCATTGCCCGACTGGCGGCGGGCCTCGCGAACGACATTGTGACCGCGACGGTCTTGGCGACTCGGGCGCCCGTCGTCATTTGCCCAGCCATGCACACCGAAATGTGGGAGCAGCCGTCGGTCCAAGAAAATCTCGCGACGTTGCGTCGTCGCGGCGTGTTGGTCATGGATCCGGTGGTGGGGCACCTCGCCGGCGGTGACGAAGGGGCTGGGCGACTTCCCGAACCAGCCGACATCGTGGCCCTCGTTGACCACGTCCTGCAGGGCTACCGTGGCCCACTTTCCGGCAAGCGCCTCCTCATCACTGCGGGTGGCACGTCGGAAGCCATTGACCCGGTGCGCGTCGTGACGAATCGTTCGAGCGGTCATCAGGGCTACGCACTCGCCGAAGTGGCTGCTCGCATGGGCGCTGCCGTGACTCTCGTGAGTGCCAGTGACCGATCATTTGCCCTCGACGTGGCTCGTCAGGTCTCGCTGACAAAGGTCACGTCAGCGGCGGAGATGGCCGAGGTCGTTTTGCGTGAGGCAGCAGCGGCTGACGTCATCATCATGGCCGCGGCCGTGTCGGACTTCACCGTGGCGCCCGCGACCGAGAAACTCAAGAAGTCCAACGGCATGCCGACACTCACGTGGTCGCCCACCGTGGACATTCTGGCCACCATTCTGGAACGCCGGCGCTCGGACCAGATCATCGTCGGCTTCGCTGCTGAGACCACGGACGTTGCGACGAACGCGCAGACCAAACTGGCCGAGAAGCCGGTTGACATCTTGGTCGTCAACGACGTCTCCCAACCTGGCGTGGGCTTCCAAGCACCCACGAACGCCGTGACACTGATGGGGCCATCATTCGATCCCGAGGTCATTGGAATCACCTCGAAAGAAGCCATTTCTGA
>Ga0007825_1000434_pt1 | contig 11830 bp, 14 predicted proteins | sample CryBogCBE13Jul09_FD_71229 | JGI IMG/M metagenome (GOLD analysis project Ga0007825, IMG submission 71229) | Freshwater microbial communities from Crystal Bog, Wisconsin, USA - CBE13Jul09 | ecosystem: Environmental > Aquatic > Freshwater > Lake | place: Crystal Bog, Wisconsin, USA | collected... | reverse complement strand
CCGGTCCACCCGCACAGGCCACGATGACGAGCGATGCTGGCACGAGAAAGAGTGCCACGGGATCCGGAGTGAGCGCACAGAGTGCGTCGTAGTCTTCGACCACCGCGAGGACATTGGCGGCCCCACTGCGGTAGAGCTCGGTGACGTCGCCCAATGCCTGCTGCACAATTGAGGGGTCGAGCGGTTCAATGAAGGAACGTGGGAGGTCTACACCCAGAAGGCCGTTGCCCAAGGAGCGCCCCGAGAGGACGCCCGACTTGGTCTGAAAGTAGAACTCGCCGCCCTTGACGTGCAGTTCATTGATCAAGACGTGCAGGGTGGCGAGCGTCGCATGTCCACAGAGATCAACTTCAACGGTGGGAGTAAACCAGCGTAGCGACCAGCTCTCCCCGGCGCGGCGCAGGAAGGCGGTCTCGGAAACGCCGAGCTCAAAGGCGATCTGTTGAAGCGTTGCGTCGTCCAGGGCCTCTTCGAGCAACACGACGGCCGCGGGATTGCCTCGCTCGTTCGATCCGATAAAGGCGTCGACCCACCACAAGCGGTGCCCAAAGCTTACGTTCACATTTTCCACCCCTAGACCTTGCCACATCACCACCGCAAAACGGCGTAAGGTCTTTGACGTGCGCGTCGTGACCTCCAATTTGCACGCCGGTGTCGACGGCTGGGGACGCGCTACCGCGGCACTTTCCGCAGCACTCGATCTCGCGCCCGACGTGTTCATTGCGCCCGAAACCTGGCGCGGTGACGACGGCGATGACTTCGTCGCGACACTCGAATCACGGGGCTATCAGGGATTGTTCGTGCCCGTTACCCGCGGTGAACGTGTTATCAGCACCCATCCGGCAATTCGCAGCCGCAGTTGGCAGCCTCGGACCGCCCACCTCACAGGTGAGCGAGGTCTCTATTACGGCGATCGCCCCTTTTCGTGGTTCCAGCGCCGCACTCGCTCCCGCCAGATGTTCGAACAGGGGACCTGGGGACTGTCGCTGTTCACAACGCTGCCCATCGTTGCCATCGAACACCTCGACGTTGGCCGACTCCCGCGTGAACGCGTGCCTCGGGTGATCATTGTGGCGACGCTTGAGGGCCCGAGCGGCCCCTTCAGTGTCGTTGCCGTCCATGGCGCACACCTCAGTCACGGCTCTCCCATTTGGTTTCGACGAGTACGCCGCGTGCTCGCGACGTCAGTCGTGGCCCCCCGCGCAGTCGTCGCCGGCGACTTTAATGCGTGGTCACCCGTTGTCCGCGCACTCCTGCCCGGCTGGCGCCACGCCGTGCGGGCACGGACATGGCCATCACCGCGTCCTCACTCACAAATTGACCACATTCTGATTCGTGGACCGTGGCGGATTCGTGGTGGCGGTGCAGTGGACGGGGGCAGCGACCACTTCGCCCTCTTTGCCGACATCGACTGAGGTATGACACCGCTGTGCAACACTGCATGGCAAGGAGATCATGATGACTATTGACCACGAAAATCCCGCCTGGCCCTACCTGGCATTTGCCGAGCAACTCAACGCCGACATCGCGAAGCACGCCAAGATAAAGGCGCTGTTCGTCAGCAACACCGGTATCCCCCAAGCCACCAAGGTGAAGGATCCCATGCAGTTGGCAAAACAACTCATGGACGCCAGTGAGACCATCATGCAGCGATTGGAATCGACCCTTTCGGCAACTCGCGTCGTCGCCGCCTTCGGCAATGCCGAGCACCCGAGCAACGAAGCACTCATTCGCCAAATCGCCGACGACATGATCACCAAGATTTACGCCGAGCTCATCACCTGGGCCAACATGTGCCTGGGGTTTCAGGTCTCGGAACAGTTCGTTCCCATGTTTAAGGCGTTGGCGAATCTGATGAGTCGCCCCATCCGTCAGTTCGAAGACTTCGCGGCTGACGTCACCCAACGTGCCAACACCATCGACGCCGACATCCGTGCCGGCCGGACACCCAGTGTGAACTTCTCCTTGAGCATCACACCGACCATTGACGACCAGGACATGCGAATGTACCGGGAGTCCGTGGATTTTGCCCAGCAGTACAAGGCCCCACGCCGCGGTTTGTTCCGTCGCGGGTAGCACTACGATACGAATACAGTTCGTCTAAGGAGACACGCATGGCCCGACGTCGCAGCCTTCGTTCGCAGTTGTATCGCACCGCCCGGATTCTGGGGGACCTCGACGCGGCCAGTCGCGGGCCGAGCGCCTACGGACGTCGTGTGGTGCGCAAGGCGGCCTATCGCAAAAGTTCGTCGGCAACACGCAGTCTCATGCGTGCCTTCAAGCTCTAACCGAGGTCCGCGACCTTCACTGGCGGCACGAAGTAGCGCGTCACGTTGCACAGGGCCATCGATATCCAATTACCGAACACTCGTTGCACGAGTGACGGACGCTCAAAGGCCAGCATCTCTCGCGACCATTCGGGCATCAGGGTTTGCGAGGCCCGTACAAACTGATTGAGGGCAATGCGCTGCCCCTTGGTGGAGACGTATCCATTCATGAGAAAGTCCCGGGCAATCGCACCATCGGCACTCAGCCGAAGTTCAGGTCGAAACGACTCGAAACCTTGGCGAAGTTCGGCGTAGGTCATGGGCGGGTGCTCGATACCGAGATCGCGGGCGAGCACCGACATCTCGGCCACGTACTGGTCGACCTCAGTCGCGCTCAAGGTAATGGTGCCGAACTCACGAAACGCGTCAAGGAACATCATGGCTTCACAAATGTGGACCCACAGCAAGAGATGGGGGTCATTGGCGCTGTAAGCAACACCGTCATCAGCGATGCCCTGCACCACTTCGTGTACCGCCTTCACCCGTTCAATGTCGAGGTAGGCGACCGACTTGGGGCCATAGGTCGTGTGGCCAATGAAATTGGCGGTTTGGAGGAGTCGACCAGTGGCGTCTTCCTGGTACCGGGAGTGCTGCGCCACGCCGGCCATGGCGTGGGGGTGCAGCATCTGCAAGAAGAGTGACCCGAGCCCCCCGATGATCATCGTGGCGAGGTCTCCGTGGACGAGTCGGGCGACGGCGTCAACGGGGAAATAGGCCAGCTCCGGGTCATTACACATGGGTGGCGGATCCTGCGTGAGGCCCACGGCGTCACGAATCACCTTGTTGAGCTTCTTCTGCAACGTGGAGGAGACCTTGGGTCGTTCAACGGGACTCATCGGCACCTACCATGCTCGTAGCCTACGGGTCACTGTTGTGAACAATTACGGCAGTGCCCCATCACGTCGAGTGAGTGCGACAAGACCTCGAAGCCCGCATCGCCCGCGAGGGTCTGCACGCTCTGGGTAATGAGGGCCTCAAAGTCGTGCGTGGGCGTCACGTCGGTAACGGCCCCACACAGCAGACAGAGCAGATGGTGATGGTGCTCGGTCAGGTCTTCACTGAGTTCAAAGAGGCTGAAGTCACCACCGGTGGCGACGGCGCGGACCGCATGTACGGACTGCAGGTCGGTGAGGTGTCGATAGGCCGAACTTCGCGGCACACCTGGTGCGCCACGTTCGATGTCGCCAATCCCGACGGGGCCGTCGTGATCGAGGAGCACCTCGATGATGGCCCGACGCCCCTTGGTGTAGCGGAGCTGGTTCTGCAACAAGCGAATCTCGACGAGTTCGTGTACGCGCTGCGCACGCTGGGCACTATCCATGACGCCTCCGTCTCAGTTGTAATGAGACTCAGTCTAGTTCTATATTTTTCCTATGTCGTTGCCGCGTTCTGCCAGATCACGTCTCGTTTCTGCCGGTCGCAACGTCGCCCTCATCGCCCTCGCGAGTGTGGCATTTGCCGCCTGCGGTCGTAGCGCGACGCCCCCCCCAGGTGTCATCAACGTCGTGGCGGCCGAAAATCAGTACGGCAGCGTGATTAGCCAGTTGGGCGGTCCCTACGTCCACGTCACGTCCATATTGAACAACCCCAACGCCGATCCGCACAGCTTCGAAGCCAGCACCCGACTCGCCCAGGACATCGCGAACGCGCAACTCGTCGTCCAGAATGGTCTCGGCTACGACACATTCATGAACCAAATGGAAGCGGCGACCCCCAATGCAGCTCGCGTGATTGTCAGCGCCCAGCGCGCGCTCGGCCTACCCGACAGCACCCCGAATCCACACCTCTGGTACGCCGACACCACGATGTCCACCGTTGCCCGCGCCATTACGCAGGATCTCATTACGCTCGCCCCAGGCCACCGTGCCTTTTTCTTGCGGGCTCAGGCGACATTCCAATCCTCACTCAACGTCTGGCGGCAACACATCAGTGCTTTTGCCCGTAGCCACCGTGGCATGCGCGCCGCAGTCACTGAGCCAGTGGCCGATTACTTATTGCAAGAGATGGGCGTCGGCATTGTCACGCCATTTTCGTTCCAACGCGACATCATGAATGGCACCGACCCCGCCCCACAGGACATTTCGCTCGAGGACGGACTGTTCACCCGTCACACCGTTCGGCTGTTTTGCTACAACGTGCAAGTCGTGAGCCCACTCACGCTGTCCATTCGATCCACGGCCACGTCATCCCATATCCCCACGGTCGCGGTCTACGAAACGATGCCCCTCGGTGACACGTATCAACAGTGGATGATGCGGGAAACGGCCGCAATCGAGCAAGCGGTCACCGCCCACCAGAGCACGGAGAAACTCCCATGAGCACCCTTGACGTCCGCAACGTAGCCCTACGCTTTGGGGATCGCCAGATACTTGATGACGTCAGCTTCAGTATTGGGGCTGGTGAATTCACGGGACTCATCGGGTCAAACGGTGTCGGGAAAACGACGTTGCTGCGTGCAATTCTCGGCCTGCAGTCCATCGACGCCGGCACCATTGTCGTGAATGGTGAAACAGAGCGCTCGCATCGCATCGGGTACGTACCACAGAAAATCTCCATTGACCCCGAGACCCCCTTGCGCGCCCGTGACTTCGTTGCGCTCGGCATCAACGCGAACCGCTTTGGCCTTCGCCGGTACACGAGCGACGAAAAGGCTCGTATTACCCAGTACCTGGAGGCGGTGGGCGCCGCGTCGTTCGCCGATACCCGCATCGGCGAACTCTCCGGGGGTGAACTGCAACGCATTCTGATTGCGCACGCCTTGATTAGCGCTCCATCACTGCTATTGCTCGACGAGCCTCTCGCCAACCTGGACCCTCGCAGCGTTCAAGAAATTGTTGCACTCCTGCACAGCGTCTCCAAACAGTTCGGCATCGCCGTCTTGCTGTCCGCCCACGAGATGAACGCGCTCCTCCCGGTCATGGACCGCATCGCGTACCTGACCGCCGGTCGGTGCGCCAGCGGTACGACGGAAGAAGTCGTCCAAAGTGACGTGCTGTCGCGCCTGTACGGTCACCACGTTGACGTGCTCCGCCTGCACGGACGCGTCCTTGTCGTGGCCGAGCCCAGCGACGACGTCGATCATCTGCCCAGCCACGCCACGCTCAACCTGGACGAGTAATGCGATATCTCTTCGAACCGGGTCTTTTTTCGTCCTCTCCCGCGCTCCACGCCCTCTTCCTCAGTGCGGTGGTAGCAGCCGTTTCGGCGGTCGTCGGCGTCTACGTCATTCTGCGATCAAACTCTTTCAGTGGCCACGCCTTGACGGACGTCGCTACCACGGGGGGTGCGGGCGCCGCCTTCGTGGGTTTTGCGCCGCTCGTCGGCTTTATCGGTGGTGCACTCGCGGGTGCTGGCGCCATCGAAGTCGTGGGGCGCGACAATGCCCAGCACCGCGATACCGCCACCGGCCTCGTGCTGGGTGCGGCGACGGGACTCTCGGCGTTGTTTCTCTATCTCACCGCCACCAACTCCACCACCACCGGCGTCACACAGCAGGTCTTGTTCGGTTCGATTTTCAGTGTCAGTACCGCCACCATTCCGGTGGCGGCGCTGCTCGCCATACTCATCGTGGGGGTGATGGGGCTGATTGCGCGTCCCTTGACGTTGGCGTCGCTCTCCCCCGATATTGCCCGTGCGCACGGGGTGCCCAGCCGACGTCTCGGCGTGATCTTCCTGGTCTGCACTTCGGTCAGCGTGGGCTTGAGCGCTATCACGCTGGGGTCGGTCCTCTCCACGGCTCTCATCATTGGACCGGCGGCGACTGCGTTGCGTTTATCGAAGAATATCTGGCGTGCGACGCTGGCCAGCGTTGCTATTGGCATCGGCGCCTGCTGGGCCGGCATCGTTATTGCCTACGACAGCTATTACTGGCATCGCTCGTCACAGGAACTCCCGGTCAGCTGCTGTGTGGTCGCAGTCATCGTGGCGTTCTATGGCGCGAGCAGTGCTCTTCGTCGCCTTCGGAGTCGTCATGTTTAGCTCCTTCATGCTGAACGCCTGGGAAGTCGGCAGCGTGGTGGCGTTGGTCGCTGGCCTCGTGGGGTACTTTGTCGTACTGCGTCGGGCCGCCTTCGCGGCGCACGCCATTCCCAACGGGGCCTTTGCCGGGGCGGCGGGGGCCAGCCTGATCGGGCAGAGCACGCTACTGGGCTTGGGCGTGTTCTCCGTGCTGGGCGGTGTCGCCATCACCCTCATGGGTCGCCGCGGTCGCAACGACGTCGCCACGGCACTCGTACTGGTGGCCATGCTGGGCCTCGGATCGGCCTTCCTCAGTCAAGGCACGGGGTACGAAGGCCAACTCTACGGGCTGCTCTTCGGGGAGATTCTCGGCGTCAGTAGCAGCAGTGTTGTGCCCGTGTTCATCCTCGGTGCCTGTACCTGCGCCATCATCTTGGCGCTCTTTCGGCCACTCCTCCTCGCCTCAACCGCTCCCGACCTCGCGCGGGCCCAGGGCATTCGTGTGCAGTGGCTGGACATGGCCTTCGGTGTGATGTTGGCGCTCACGACCACCCTGACGGTGCCGGTCGTTGGCGCCCTCTTGATGTTCCCGCTCATGATTGGTCCGCCCGCCGCTGCACGGATCTGCACGAAGCGGCCAGGTGCCGCCCTGGCCCTCTCGGCCGCGTTCGCTCTCGTCGTACTCTGGGTATCCCTGGCCCTCGCTTACCAATTGAATTGGCCCGTGGGATTCTTCGTGGGCTGTGGCAGCGCTCTGCTCTACGCCACCGTTCGAGTGGGCACTCGTCTGAGGGCAATGTCACACTGACGTGGGAACATAGTTTCGTCGGGTTCGAGCCCGACAAGACTTCGTAGGAGAACCCATGACTTTTGCCCTTATCGCCCTCGTGGTGGTCATCGTTGCCCTCGTGGTGGTCATCGCCACGACCCGTCGACCAGCCCCGACCGTGACGGAGACCTCCGTTACACTGACCGCCGCCGACATCACCGCCGTGGTGGCATCACAGTTGAATGAGGCCGTTGCTTCCTTGAATGAAGAGTCGCGCCGGGCCCGCGCCGAGTCCCTCGAGCTCACCGCCGAGCGAGTCAGCCAGCTCAGTGGTGACGCGCTTTCCAAGCGCACGGAGTCGATCAACCAGACGCTCGAGAGCTACAAGACCAACTTCGACACCACCGTCGGCAAGTTACTGACAGAACTTTCTGACCTACGTGAGATGAACGCCCAGAAGTTCGGCAACGTCGACCACGCCGTGGACAACCTCGCCAAGCAGACGCAGACACTCAACAACGTCCTGTCCAGCTCACAGGGGCGTGGCAACTGGGGTGAGCGCATGCTCGAAGATATTCTCGCCCAGTCCGGCTTCAAGCGCGGACTTAATTACGAACGCCAAGAAACCCTCGATGGCGGCGGTCGACCCGACTACACCTTCAAGCTGCCACCGAACCGTGTGCTGTTCCTTGACTCCAAGTTCCCCCTCGACAACTACATCGCCTACTTCGAGGCCAGTGACGACACGGCGCGTCGTGGGTACCGTGACGCGTTCATTAAGAACGTCGAAGCTAGGGTCAAGGAACTCGAGGATCGCGATTACCAGTCCAAGGAAGCCTCGGCACTCGACTACGTGCTGCTCTTCATTCCCAATGAGTCGGTCCTTGCCTTCATCCAGCAGGAGAAGCCCAGCTTGATTGACGAGGCAGTCCGCCGCCGGGTAGTCCTATGCTCGCCCCTCACGCTGTACGCCTTTTTGAGCGTCGTACGACAGGCCACCGACAGTTTCTACATGGAGCAGCGTGCGAATGAGGTCTTTGGCCTCCTCAGTGCCTTTGGGAGGGCCTGGGCCGACTACGACCGCTACCTCAAGCGTGCCGCCACTCGTGTCGACAATTTGCAAGAGACGATTAAGTCGCTGACGACCGGTCGCATTCGCAGCACCCTGCAGAAGCAACTCGACCGCATTGACGAATTCGCCACCAGTCGAGGCATCGACGCCTCCGGTGAGATTGTGGCCGAACTGCACGCCGCTATCGCGGAGAGCAATATCGAGGAGATCGACGAATAACAAAGGAGAAACCCATGGCACGAACCATCCGCCTACAGGGCCGAATGAACGGGGACATTTCGATGAACCTATGGGCCACCATCGATGACGAGGGCAACCTGCTCATTGAAGGACAGGACCTAGGACCCGTCGACGAGGACGGCGACATGAACGAGTACGAGTGGGTCACCATGGTGGCCGCCGAACTCTTGCCGCGGGTGCTCGAACTCCTTGGTGGCGCACCGGGAGACGATCTCCTTGACCTCATCGAGCGTGACTGGGTCCCCAAGGAAGGGGCTGGTCTCGAGCGCATGATTCGCGACAGCGGCATCCCCTACGATCTGGAGACCTGGCGTCGCTAACTGGTCAGGGTAGCGACCCTAAATCTCTTCGCCGAGGTACACCGCGCGGATGCGTGGGTCGGTGAGGAGTTTGTCGGCCTGGTCACTGAAGGCGATGTTGCCATTCTCCATCACGTAGCCACGGTCGGCCAGACGAAGCGCCTGTGACGCGTTCTGCTCGACCACCAGCACTGTGGTACCCGAAGCGCGGATTTCCGCAATAATTCGGAAAATCTGCTCAATGATCAGCGGGGCCAGGCCCATCGACGGTTCATCCAGCAACAACAGACGGGGTCGTGACATCAGCGCGCGGCCAATGGCCAGCATCTGCTGCTCGCCACCCGACAAGTTGCCGCCGAGCTGCTTCGATCGTTCCTTCAAAATGGGGAACATGGCGTACATCTTCTCCATGTCCTCGCTGTAGTGGTCCTTACGATTGAAGGCACCCATTTCGAGGTTTTCGGCCACCGTCATCTGCGGGAAGATGCGACGACCCTCTGGCACATGACTAATACCGAGGCTCGTGAACTCGTGGGCCTTGACGTTCGTGATGTCGCGCCCCTCGAAAGTGATCGTTCCCGAGGCCGGGGCGTGGAGTCCCGACAACATCCGCAACGTGGTGGACTTACCCGCTCCGTTGGCCCCCAAGAGGGTGACGATTTCGCCCTGCTGGACGTCAAAGCTCACCCCGTGCAGGGCCTCAATGGATCCGTAACGGACGACGGCGTTCTCTACGTGCAGCATTAGTGCGCTCCTTCGTTGCCGGCGTCTGACGAGCCGAGGTAGGCCTCGATAACGTCGGGATTTGCCCGGATCTCCTCGGGCGTTCCCTCGGCGATGACCGAGCCAAAGTTCAAAACGTAGAGCCGCTCCGCGAGTGACATCACCAACTTCATGTCGTGTTCAATGAGCAAGATGGAGACGCCCATTTCGTCGCGAACACGACGTATGAGTTCGGTTAGTTCGACCTTCTCCGACGGGTTCGTTCCGGCCGCCGGTTCGTCCAGCAACAGCACCGTGGGGTTGGTGGCGAGACCACGAGCAATCTCCAGACGCCGGCGTGCACCGTAGTTGAGTGAGTTTGAAATCACGTTGGCCTGCTGTTCAAGACCCACGAAGCGCAACAGTTCCCACGTGCGCTCGTCCGTTTCGCGTTCATGGCGGCGGGTGCTGGGACCCTTCACCATGGCACCGATAACGCCAAAGCCGCGGTGCGATTCAGCACCGATCTTCACGTTCTCGAAGGCGGTCATCGCTGGGAACATGCGCGACGCCTGGAAGGTGCGCGCCACACCGGCGGCCGAAACTCGGTGGGGCTTCTTGCCGATGACCGACAGCGGCGAGCTGCCGTCACGGTCGAACACAATGGTGCCTTCTTGTGGAGCGTAGACGCCAGTGAGGCTATTGAAGAGCGAGGTTTTGCCGGCACCGTTTGGTCCGATAACGGCCAGAATCTCACCGCGGTTGTGATGCATGCTGACGTTGTTCAGCGAGGTGACACCACCAAAGCGCAGCGTGACGTTCGTGACGTCGTAGAGAGGGGTGCTCACAGTTCTTCTCCTGTCTGCGTCATGACGATCCGCTGGTCCTTCTCTTCGCCAGACTCGACGAGGGCGATCTCACGACGGCGCCGCTTGGACGGCCATAGTCCCGCTGGGCGGAAGATCATCATGGCGATCAACAAGGCACCGAGATAGATGTAGAGGTCGGAGTTCTGGAATCCCGCCGGTGGCGTGTGGATGAGGTACATCGAGACCGTCTGCACCAAGAGTGATCCAATCACCACTCCCATGATCGATCCCATGCCACCGAAGATCACCAAGACCAAGATATTGATAGAAAACGACAGCGTGAAGGTCGCGGGGTTGATGAAGAAGGACTGACCGGCCGTCATCACACCGGCGAAACCGGCACTCGCGGCGCCAATGGCGAAGGCCATCACCTTGTACTTGAGCGGGTTCACGCCTAGTGATTCCGCCGCCACTTCATCTTCACGAATAGCGATCCAGGCGCGACCCACGCGTGAGTGCTCCAGGCTCGAAAAGATGATGAGGAACAAGACCACGAAACCGAGGGTTAGGTAGTAATACGGCACGGGGTTGAGTCCCCACAGGTACTTAAGGTTGCCGACGTGGAATACGAAGTGCGGAATCTCGCCCGAACCCGTCGATCCACCAGTAATCCCGTACAGGTTGTTCGCGAACAGGGTGATGATTTCACCAAAGCCCAGCGTCACGATGGCCAGGTAGTCACCGCGGAGGCGCAAGGTGGGCACGCCGAGCAGCACGCCGGCAATCATGACGAACACAATGGCAATCGGAATGGCCCAGAATGGGTCAATCACGTGGTGAAAGGGTGCACCAATCGGCAAGGCTCCCGTTACCCACGCGGTGACGTAGGCACCGATGGCGTAGAAGGCGACGAATCCGAGGTCCAGGAGACCCGCAAAGCCAACCACCACGTTCAGACCAATGGCCAGCAAGGTGTAGATAGCGATCTGCGACACCATGGCGGACTGCCAGAAGGGGTCCGTGACGACGTGGGGCAACATGATCGCCACGACCAGCGCCGCGGCGTACCACGAGCCTCGCACCGAACGCTTCGCCGAGATGGACTGGTAGGTCGGCACAATTGATGCCTTCGCGCGCTGGACGGGCGTGTGCAAGATGCGACGGTAGAGCACCACAATCCCGGCCAGAATCAGGCCAAGCGCGGCAAAGAGGACACCACGCGGTGTTGGAAAGAGTCCAAAGAACGACACGCGCTCGGAGAAGGAGCTCGTGAAGCCAAGAGCGGGTTGTGCGGGGTTTCCCGGAGGACCCGTCATCACGGTAACGGTGGCCCAGAGGGCAACCATGGCACCGACACGCTTCACGAGTGGTGAGGAGAAGAAGTTCTTCATTACGCAGTCCTTCCAAGACGCTCGCCCAAAATGCCGGTCGGGCGGAACAAGAGCACGAGCACCAGCACCGCGAAGGCCACGACGTCGATGTATGCACCGTTGACGAAGGCCACCGCCATTGACTCAACGACGCCCAAGAGGAGTCCGCCAATAACGGCGCCCCGCAAGTTGCCAATACCACCGAGCACCGCGGCCGTGAAGGCCTTCAGCGCCGGGGTGAAGCCCATGGTGTAGACCACACCGAAGCTCAGGCCGTAGAGGTAG
>Ga0007825_1000431_pt1 | contig 11860 bp, 7 predicted proteins | sample CryBogCBE13Jul09_FD_71229 | JGI IMG/M metagenome (GOLD analysis project Ga0007825, IMG submission 71229) | Freshwater microbial communities from Crystal Bog, Wisconsin, USA - CBE13Jul09 | ecosystem: Environmental > Aquatic > Freshwater > Lake | place: Crystal Bog, Wisconsin, USA | collected... | reverse complement strand
GATACACCCATGATGTTTAATTGTAATACTAAAATACAATTAAATCTTAAATTGGTTATGGTATGGGTTATGTTTTGATATTAAAGAAAAATCCCTCATAAAACTTACTGATTATCAGTGCTTTACAAGGGCTATTTTCATCTACGTCGGGAAGACAGGATTCGAACCTGCGACCCCTTGGTCCCAAACCAAGTGCGCTACCGGCCTGCGCTACTTCCCGTTCCATTATAACTTGCGTTATAAATATTGTTTACCGGTTTCGTTTCAAGATAAGAACTAAGTGCGGAGAGGAAGGGATTCGAACCCTTGGTACAGTTTAACCCGTACGGCAGTTTAGCAAACTACTGATTTCAGCCACTCATCCACCTCTCCTCCGAACCTCTTTCGAGGGGTGCAAAAATAAGCACTGATTCTTTAAATTCCTAAAAAAAGTCCGGAATAAACTAAATAAAGTTTAATCCGGACCAATATCTTTATAAACTATGTAGTTTCAGTGGCTTCAGCCCGAATTACATAGCTGCTAACTGTACTTTTTGCGTAAGCTCCATTACATTTTCGCGGAACATGGAATCAGTATCCATTAAGTCTTTCACCGTTTGACAAGAGTGAATAACTGTAGTATGATCACGACCTCCAAAATGCTCTCCAATAGTCTTTAATGAGTTCTTAGTAAATGCTTTTGCTAAATACATCGTAATCTGACGCGCTTGTACAATCTCACGCTTACGTGTTTTTTGTAATAACTTATCATAAGGCACTTCAAAGAATTCACAAACCATTTTTTGAATCGCGTCAATCGTAATTTCCTTGCTGCTTGTTTTCACAAAGTTGCGTAATACTTTCTTCGCTAATTCAACGTCAATCTCTTTCTTATTCAATGAAGACTGTGCTAATAATGATATTAACGCACCTTCTAATTCTCTAACATTGGTATTGATATTATAAGCCACATACTTCACTACTTCCTTAGGCATTTCTAAACCATCTGCCTTCATCTTTTTCTCTAATATCTCAATACGCGTTTCGTAGTCTGGCACTTGAATGTCAGCACTTAAACCCCAACGGAAACGGCTTAATAATCTTTCTTGTAATCCTTCCAAATCCTTAGGTGCTTTATCAGAAGTCAACACCAACTGCTTTCCACTTTGATGTAAGTGGTTAAAGATGGCGAAAAATGCATCCTGAGATTTTTCTGCACGATTAAAGAATTGAACGTCATCAATAATCAACACATCAATTAATTGATAGAAATGTATAAAGTCATTGATTGCGTTATTGCGACTATGATCTTGGAACTGATTGATAAATTTCTCAGAGCTCACATATAAAACCACCTTATTTGGATGAACGCGTTTTACGTCATTACCAATTGCTTGTGCTAAGTGTGTTTTACCCAAACCTACCCCACCATAAATTACCAATGGGTTGAATGAATTGGCACCTGGCTTTTCCGCTACTGTTTTACCAGCTCTGCGTGCTACCCTGTTACAATCCCCCTCTATAAAAGAATCAAATGTGTAGTTATGATTTAATTGAGGATCAATTTGCATTTTCTTCAATCCTGGAATCACAAATGGATTCTTTACTGGATTGTCAATAACCAATGGGAAATTCATCTCATTGTTGTTGTATGTCTTCATGCCACTTGCAGGCACATCCATTGATCCTTTTTTATTGTTACCGCTGTCCACCATGATGCGGTATTCTAATCTTGCCTCTTTTCCTAATTCACGCTTTAAAGTTTTTGCTAATAAGTTCACATAATGTTCTTCGATGTATTCATAAAAGAATTGGCTTGGAACTTGAATCATTAAAACGTTCTCCTTCAAGTCAACTGGTTGAATTGGTTCGAACCATGTCTTAAAGTGCTGCCATTCGACAATATCTTTAATGATCTTCAAACAATTGCTCCAAATTAAATCTGCACTTTTAGCCATTTTACTTACGAACCCTTTATATAGTGAAATAAGATAATTCTACTCTTTCTCCTGATTATCGAATTGTTAATCAGACTGCGAATATTCAAAACTATTGTTGAAAAAAAAACTTTTTTATTTGGTTTTTTTGACATGTCTCAAAAACACTCCGTCTTCCTACTTTTTAATCGAAATATCAGGCGTTCAAGATAGCTCAAATTCTAATAAAAAGAAAGTTTATCCACTATTTTTTAAAAGAATTTATTTCAAAAAACGAATGAGCATTTGCATATCTAGCAATTGAGCCTAGATTTGGGGATTAAATCCTACCTTTACCCACTTAAATATATAATTATGAGCTACGAACTAACGGGTAAATTGATAGCAAAATACGATACTGTTCAAAGAAAAGAAACCTTTAAAACAAGAGAATTTGTTATAGAAAAGTCTGATGATATCAATGGAAAATTGATTACTAATTATGTGAAGTTTCAATGTGTTCAAGATAGAACAACCATGCCTGACCGCTTTAACCTTGGAGATACGGTAAAAGTACTTTTCAATATTAAAGGCTCTAAGTGGAATAAGGACGGAAAAGACAACTATATCACCAATTTAGATGCTTGGAGAATGGAAGCAGTTTCATTAGGTGGAGACACTGCCCCTACCGACAATAGCTACTTTGATATGCCTCCAGGTGAATCTGGGGATGATTTGCCATTTTAATAAAAGTTAATCAATATAAAAGCCTGTCTATTTTAGGCGGGCTTTTTTTAGGTTCAAGCAATTTTTAGGATAAAAACCTAACCCATGCAAAAACAAATTCAACTTCGCGTAAAGCCAGAAGAAGCATCCAACGCTTCCCACTTAATTGTAGTAGTAGCCCAAGCCATTGGGGAGACTCCTGAATCCATTTCCGGCTACCATATTTTAAAACAATCCATTGATGCCCGAAGTCGTCAACAAATATGGATTAATCTTAGCTTATTAGTTTTTATCAACGAGTCGCCTAGTAATCGATATAGTGACGAACTCATTTTCCCAAGCTTACCTGCAAATGCCAAAGAAGTGATTATTATTGGCGCGGGCCCAGCTGGCCTTTTTGCAGCCCTCGAATGCATTCAATTAGGTATTAGACCCATCGTTTTGGAAAGGGGGAGAGATGTTCGCTCTAGACGAAGAGATTTAGCCAAATTAAATAAGGAAGGCATCGTTAACCCAGAGAGCAATTATTGCTTTGGGGAAGGTGGTGCTGGTACCTATAGTGACGGCAAATTATATACCCGAAGCAATAAGCGTGGAAGCATAGATAAGATCCTTAGAATATTTTACCAGTTTGGTGCCGATGAACGAATTTTATATGAAGCCCACCCCCATATTGGAACCAACAAGCTACCTCATATTATTACCGCCATGCGAAATCAAATTGAGGAAAGTGGCGGGAAGGTTTTATTCGAAAAAAAGCTCGTTGACCTGGTAATTGACAAAGGAAGGATCAAAGAAGTGGTCACCGAGGATGGAGACCGATTTCCTAGTGAAGCCGTTTTATTAGCAACCGGCCATTCGGCTCGAGACATCTTTAGCCTTTTTCACGAAAAAGAGATTTTGATAGAAGCCAAGCCATTTGCGCTTGGAGTTCGTGTTGAGCACCCTCAAGCAATTGTTGACGCCATTCAATATCATTGTGCGGTCAGAGGGCCTAATTTGCCCCCGGCATCCTACAGCCTGGTGGAGCAAGTGAATGACAGGGGGGTGTTTAGTTTTTGTATGTGCCCTGGTGGTATAATTGCCCCGGCAGCAACCGCACCCGGCGAAATTGTAGTGAATGGCTGGAGCCCAAGTAAAAGAGACAACGTCTTCGCTAATAGCGGTATGGTGGTGCAAATTGACCTTGCAACAGCAGCTGAATATTTGACCAAATCAAGAAATAATAAGAACAATATTAATTCAAGTATTAATTTAAATAACCCATTACTATTACTTGATTTTCAAAAAGATGTAGAACAAAAAGCTTTTGAATTTGGTGGTGGAAAGCAAGTTGCACCAGCAGCGAGATTAGTGGATTTCTGTACTAATAAAATCTCAAAGGAATTGCCTGACGCAAGCTACCTGCCAGGGCTTCATAGCGCCGACATGAGTAATATTTTACCCCACTTTGTGCGCAACACATTACAGGAAGGGTTCAAGGCTTTTGGCAAAAAAATGAAAGGTTACTATACTAATGACGCCATTGTTGTAGCCACTGAAAGTAGAACTTCCTCCCCTGTCCGCATCCCAAGAGATCCAGAGTCCTATCAACATCCTCAAATCAAAAACCTTTACCCATGCGGGGAAGGTGCTGGATATGCAGGTGGCATTGTGAGCGCAGCCATGGACGGTCAAAAACTAGCACAGGTGATTGCTGCTCAACTAGGTAGTTAATCCTGCGATTTTACTTTTTTTGATAACAATAAACCATTCTTTATCAATTGATTAGATCGGTATGATTTTAATTCTACTTCAAGCTCATTTGATATGCTTCTTGAGCTACCTAAATCTGGTTTACCCGCATTTACCCATGCTGTATACCAAAAGTCGGATAGTAAATTTGCAGAGGCAATTAGTTGCCCATTGATGGTTGGTCCTAACTCAATTGCATAGGCTTCGGCAAATTCCTTGGTGTAAGCCTTAGTCTCTTTACCATAACGAACCATGGTTTTATACTTAGTTTCTGGAGTGAATTTAGCGGTAAGTTTAGTCTCTTTGGCAAACATTTCAGGTAATAATGCATTTGCTTTTCTAATATCCTTCCATAAAGCCTCCGCTGGATTTTTTAAATATACAGCTGTATGCTTGCTATATAAATCATAATCATTCAAGTTCAATTCTGGAATATAAGACTCCCATAAACCATGCAAGCCTTTTTGACCTGTTAACTGACCATCATAATTAGTAGTGGTGTGCAAAGGAACGTGCAAATCTCCAATATAATGCCCCAAGTCTGCAGCATAAAATAAGATACTGTCCTTGTTTTTTGACTTAAAAGCTTGGGTCAAATGTTCCATTTGCATCATTGCATTATAAGGTCCCCAACCATACTTTTTTAAACTATCTATCCCGTACTTTTTCACAGCAGATTCCCAGTCCATTGGCATGTCATAAGCAGCTTTTGGTCCAAACATTTCTAGGTCAATAAAGTGCTTGGTGTCCTCCGTTTTATCGGTATTTCTGCGAATATCTGGTCTTGGCGCATTCTCTACTAAATAAGCCATTTCATTATGAAAATAAGATTGTAATGGGGCCGGCAAACTATAAATAGCTAATTGATTTACGGTACGATGTACCAAAAAACCCCAACTACTTAGGCCAATCACTAAGGCCAATAACAACGTTGAAAAAACTATTTTCTTAGAAATCATGTGCTATAAATTTTTACGAATATAACCTATTATCCTTTTTTCAAAACGCCATTCCTATAATTTAACCTTTGAGTAAAATCAGCATTCAACCAATTGATTATCTTATCTATATTTGAATCATAAAACTTTCCCCATGGATCCTATATTAAGCTTACAGCATTTAAAAAAGTATTATGCCACGCAAAAAGCAGTGGACGATATCAGTTTTGATATCCAAAAAGGGAGCATTTTTGGCCTTTTAGGTCCAAATGGTGCGGGTAAAACCACCCTACTTAGAATGATAACCGGGATTTTCTACCCTGACGAAGGCAATATTATATTAGATGGTAAAACTTTTAATCCAAGTGAGGATATTGCTAAGATTGGGTATATGCCTGAGGAAAGGGGTATGTATAAGAAAATGAAAATTGGGGAACAAGCACTTTATTTGGCACAATTAAAAGGGCTTTCAAAAGCCGAAGCAACTGAGAAGATTAAATATTGGTTCAGAAAATTGGAGATGGAAACCTGGTGGAATAAAAAGGTAGAAGATTTAAGTAAAGGAATGAGCCAAAAACTTCAATTTGTAATTACGGTTTTACATGAACCAAAGTTGATTATTTTAGATGAGCCATTTAGTGGTTTAGATCCTGTGAATGCCAATTTAATTAAAGATGAAATATTTGGGCTTGCAAAAAATGGATCTACCATTATTTTTAGTACCCACCGAATGGAACAGGTGGAAGAAATTTGCGATCATATTGTATTGGTAAACCTTGGTAAGAAGATTCTAGATGGAACGGTGCAAGAAATTAAGCAACAGTACAAGGAAAATATATTTTCAATTGAAACCGATCAAATTGATTCCATCACAGACAACCCTATATTCACCATTATAAAAAAAGAGGGTCAAAAAGTGTTTGTAAAAATTAATGAAGGGAATAATTCAAATCAAGTGCTTGGGCATTTGATAAACAATAACAATAGAATTATCGCCTACAATGAAGTACTGCCCTCTTTAAACGATATTTTTATTAAGCTTGTTGAAACGACACATGCAACTACAAGAGCTTTTCAAAATTTATAACCTTATACCTAAGATGGCGCTGAGCCATTTTTTCGCAACATTTTAATTTACAGTATTATGCATAAAATTTGGTTAATCATACAAAGAGAATACAGCACTAGAGTTCGAAATAAAAGATTTTTATTGGTTACTTTTTTAATGCCTTTATTAATGGTTGGCTTTTTATTTGGAAGTGCGTACTTGTCTTCAACAGGCACTGAACATCGTAAAATTGCCGTGGTGGATCCGAATGGATTTATCAAAACATCTATTAAAAATACCAATCAAATTGAATTTGTATTCCCTGAGAACATTGATACGAATAACTATAGCCAAAAAGGATTTACAGATATTTTAATATTACCACAGTTTGACAAGAATAGTAAGGCCGATTATATATTGAGATCGAAAAAGTCAATGGGATTAATGCTTCAAAATAGTATCAGTGAAAAAATAAATGCAGCTATTGAAGACCAAATGCTGCAGGAAGCTGGGATACATCAAAACGTTTTGGACTCTATCCATAAAGCTTCGCAATTTGCTGAACTAAAAGCCTATGAGGACAAAGGCGGTAGTGTAAGTAAAGAAAGTAATGCTGGCCTTGCCATGGGTATTGGTTATGCAAGTGGATTTTTAATTTATTTGACATTACTAATATATGGAACCATGGTAATGCGCGGTGTCATGGAAGAAAAAACAAATCGTATTGCCGAAGTGATCATTAGTAGTGTAAAGCCATTTGAACTAATGTCTGGAAAGATTATTGGAATTGGCGCAGTTGGTTTAACCCAGTTTGCAATGTGGATTATTTTAATCACTGGTTTAACAAGTGTTGGTATGGGATTATTGCCAGCCGACTTACAACATCAAGTAAGCTCCTTACAACAATCTAATGGACAAATGGCAGGCACTGGCATGGCACAAGCAAGTGAATCTGCTATGCGTATTTACAATATGCAACATACTATTGCAACAGCAAACTGGCCTTTGATTTTATCTTGTTTTATATTTTATTTTTTAGGTGGCTATTTATTTTACTCTGCATTGTTTGCAGCAGTGGGAAGTGTAGTTAATGAGGATCCTCAAGACGCACAAAGTTTAATGTTCCCAATTACCATGCCTATTATTTTCTCTTATATCATTACCAATATGGTTACTCAAAACCCCAATACACCATTGGCTTTTTGGGCAAGTATGATTCCATTTAGTTCTCCGTTAGTAATGATGGCAAGGGTTGCCTATGGTGTGCCTAGTGCAGTATCTTATTGGGAACTAGCTTTAAGTATGTCCTTATTGATTGGTGGATTCTTATTTACCACCTGGTTAAGTGGTAAAATTTACCGCACGGGAATTTTAATGTATGGTAAAAAAGTAAATTGGAAAACGATGATTAAATGGGCATTCACTAAGCAATCCTAAACTACAAAGCAATCCTAACATTCACACCCGCTCTTGTATTTATAATTGGCGGAGAAGAGGAAATATAAGGGGTAGCTCTTCTTTGATCAAAGAAGAATTTAAGATTGATTTTGCTATTCAAAACATAATCAATGGAAGGTTGTAAAGTAATTTCTTTTTGACCTCCTGTACCGTATGCATTGGTTTGATCTAATCTGCTATTGCTATTATAAACATCACGCATTGACATATCAAAACGGAATGTCAAATCATTATTTAATCGAGCATTATTAAGCCCGGGAATATTGAAAGGCAATCGCAAACCTTTTTTCCTCCAACTTGTACCTATCACCCACTCTTTACTGTTATTTTCACTTAATTGATAATCCACTAAACTTAAAGAAAGCATCCTGCTCTTTTTATATTCAAATCTTAAAGACCATTGATTAACAGTAGTAACATTTAACCCAATCAATGGTTCCATTCTTTCACTAATCGTAACATTCGGAATCAAGAAATAAGGAATATAATTTCCACTAATCGGATCCAAGAATGTTGGGGTACCACGCTTCGTAATATCATCTACAAAATTCAAAGAACTTGTAAAACTATTCATAGCCAAGCTACCATTATAACCATTTGAAATAGTGATATTCGTGAAATATTCAGCAAGTGCAGGCACTTTAGAAAGTCCACTATACATAATATTCCAATTAGGTTTTGGAATCATGCCCGTAAATGGATTGGAACGAATACTACTATTGTTTTCATTGATTAGAGAAATCTTTTTTGGATCTTGACCCGTATAAGCAGCAATGAATGAAGGAATTAAAACATCCTGTGCATATCTTCCATAACCTAATGCATATCCATCAGTTCCAATATTGTTTCCAAGTCTTTGTGATATAATAGTTCGATAGTTTTGGAAGGCCTTAAACTGAAGGGAAATCACATTAGGATCATGGTTGTCAAAAAAAGTATTTAAAGCCATATAACTAATATTGAACCCTCCTGCTGACAATGGATTTGCATGTGTTCTGATTCCATTATAATTAAAACTAGTATCCTTATACAATTCTGAATATTCTTTGGAGAATGTTTTATTTAAATTAATATCAATCATTAAGGACTTAACAGGCTCTAGCGTAAGTCTTGCACTTAATTTTTGATCAAAGGTTTGTCTAAACACCATATTGAATGCAGGATCTCTTGTTAAAAATCCTTTCTTCTCTTGTGTATTCAACCATGCAGTATCGGGTTGTCTTCCAAACATGTAATCTATGTTTGGTGATAATCCTGTAAATGTTTTATCTAAGAATTGCACTCCCGACATATATCCTGGCAACCTACTATTAAAGTTTTCACCATAATCTACATTTGCTGCTTGCATCATGGTTAAGAACTTTGCAAAAGGCTTCACAAAAGAAGGTACTTCAATAGGTTCATTTGCTTTTAATAATCTTTGCGCAATTCGCTCTTGTCTTCTTGCTAATTTCCAAGCTTTGTAAGCACTATCTCTTGCCTTCCCTACTTTACCTGCCAATGCTTCTTCTTTTGTCATTAACACTTTTGTAGCCAATGGATTAGTGAAGCTTGTTTTACCAGCATTATAATTATTGTTGAGTGCAGCACTTAAATATTTTGATTTGCGATACAAATTGGCAAAATTAAATTGGCCAGATATTTGTTGAGACATGGTGTTCTCAATGGTATTTCCTAGTGACTGTGCTAATCTACTTGCTCCAATCCAATTATAATTAGTTGAAAAATTATAGGTTGAATTAATCCAATTCGTAATTGGGAATTTATTGGTAGGAAGATCATATCGCATTGTCAATCTTTGATTATACAATGTGTTTCTTCCACCCCCAAATAACATTCTTGTAATCGAATCCTGTTTAGCCTGTGTATTAATTGGTCCATCTGGCTCATCGATACGGGAATTCATGGTAGCATTAAAATCCATATTCAATGATCTAGTAATGGGCCATCTCATATTAAACAACCTTACCATTGTAAAGTATTTATTATAAGTGGTTTCTACTTTTTCAGTGGTACCATCATAGGAACTCACTACCCTTGGTGTAAACTCTCCATACTGTCTGTCCAATACAGTTCGGAAACTTAATAAAGTAGGTGCTGGGTTTACATTAATTTCTTTTGCCCAAGTCAACCATGGAGATGCATTCTTTAAAATTTTCTTGAAGGGTTCAATTGATTTTGCATTTCTATTATAAGTATATCCTATGGCTCCTCTTTGTTTGACCATTTTATTTTCAGCAATCAAAGGACTAGTTTGAGTCAATTGAGAATAAGAATAACTAAAGTCCAAATTACTAATGCTAAATAAATTTGGTGTGCCAGAAGGCAAGAAACGTACATTAGTAAAATTCAATGTTTTTATGGTAGTTTGATCTGCTGATGCATTAATCACCGAATCTTTCTTTGCACCTGATAATGAATTTATTTTATCTTGATAAAGTATATCCTTGTCAAATGGATCATACATTGGCGTCTCTACCGACTTATTAATACTCGCAAATACTGGCAATGAAAGCTTCACTTGTTTAGGCAATAATTTACCCGCATCAATATTGGTTGCAATATCAATTTGAGATAAACCAGTTTTAGCTCTTTGGTTCATATTTTGTTCTATCGTTCCAAAACCTGCAGTATGGTTACTTGCAGATACCGCCAAGGTTCCCAAGTCGGCCATAACTAAATCCATTCTTCCTATTGCAGCCCATGATCCATGCTCATCCATATCAGATAAACGTAATTCATTGATCCACATTTCCGCATCAATTTGTTGTTGTGTAGATGTGTTTTCAAATGCAATCATGATGCCCCTTATCTCTCCTAAATTTGGATTACCCATCACGGAATAGGTCTGTTCATTATTTGGATAGGTACTGCTTTGTTTTTTTGAAAATTTAGAAGTGTAAGAATAATGTTGTTTATCTCTTTCTAATTTCAAATTCACTAAATCAATTAAACTTAAATTCAATTCATTTTGAGCTGGCCAAACCAAATTGGCTTCGGCACTTGAATATGTTTTTTGCTGAGTAGTAGTTAAAGGAATTCGAATTTCATAAAAGTTATTTTGAAAATCCTGTCCCATTCTTATCACAGCAGTAATTACCCCGTTCTCGGTTTGAGCAATATTATTTTTATTTTCTGCGTGCAAGAACATAGATAGCTTACCATACCTACGAATATCTACATTCATCGTTTTAAATACCCCTCTTGGTGTTTTTCCTTTTTCTAAATTATGAATTTGCACACTCAATGCTTGTTCATTTTGTAAAAGGTTTACGCCATTATTACTTAGCAATTGAACACGTTCAATCCCTGGAGGTATTACATAGTTTACTGGTGTTCTACTTCCATTTTCCTCAATACTCACCGCCAAAGTATTAACAGTTGAATTATTAGTAGCAGCTATGGGTGTATAATTACCAGAACTATCTACTTCATAATTATATTGCCTCCATTGGTTACGCACCAAACTAAATTTAGCAAAACGAAGTGTGATAGAATCTTCAAATCCTGTTAAATACATTCTTAAAAAACGAATGGATTTAAAATCCTTAATGCCACCTACTGAATCGGAATAAGACTTTATTGGCACTCTAAATAAATACCAATTTTCAATACTCTTTGTTCCATCCGCCAAGGTTACATTTACCGTTTTAGTGTCCGTTACATATTTGGTAGCACCAACACCCATGCTATTTTTTTGCAATGGAATTTCGTATTCAAAATAAGACTCCGTTTCATTTAAAGTATTATCTCTATTTAAATCTTCGTTGTCCGGCAACATCGTAGAAGCGCTACTAAATTGACTGGTGCCTGCAACCGCCGAATTACCTTGTGGATTATTAAAGTATTTATATCTACCTAAAATACCAACGCTACCCGCATCATATTGCGCATCTCTATACCATACATAGTTATCTGCAGAAGGGTCCTTAATAAATTGTTGCGCAACTACTGGATTGGAAATTTGACTAATAACATCAGCACGTTTTACGCGCTCTTCATCATCATTCATACCATCAAATCCAACATCCTGATACTTTCTATCTTCGGCATTATTGCTA
>Ga0007825_1000428_pt1 | contig 11934 bp, 8 predicted proteins | sample CryBogCBE13Jul09_FD_71229 | JGI IMG/M metagenome (GOLD analysis project Ga0007825, IMG submission 71229) | Freshwater microbial communities from Crystal Bog, Wisconsin, USA - CBE13Jul09 | ecosystem: Environmental > Aquatic > Freshwater > Lake | place: Crystal Bog, Wisconsin, USA | collected... | reverse complement strand
CGGCCCTCGCAACCCATGCTGCGCACGGAGTGCGGTCCAGACGCGTCTCGCGGAGCGAACTGCAGCAGATCGCGCCGGCGCTCGCTGCCGAGCGTGTGAGGGATGCCGTGTACCTTCCCGAGGGCGGTGTCAGTCCGCATCACGCCGCAATGCACAGCTATCTGGACGCGTGCCTCGAGCGAGGGGTCAGGATTCACTACTCGACCCCGGTGTCCGCCGTCCTGAGGGGTTCCTCCGGCGTCAGCGGCGTCATCGCCGGTGGACGCGAGATCCGTGCCTCAACCGTCGTCATCGCCGCGGGCGCCTCGTCCAACGACGTTGCGCACCTAGCCGGGGTTGATCTGCCCGGCTACCCCATGCGCATCGAGTGTTCCGCTCTGGAACCGACTCGCGCGGTGTTGAGACCCGCGATCGCCTTCATTGACCGCCTCTGCTACGTCTCCCAGACGGCGCGCGGAGAAGTCGTTGGCGGCGCCGAGGTCCCCGAGCGCCCACAGGTCACGCTCGCGAGTGACTTGTCCTCGCTTACCGCAACGGCCCGCGTCTACTGCGACATGCTCCCGCCCTTGGCGAGGCTACGGATTCTTCGCCAGTGGGCAGGGCTGATCCATGCCACGCCGGACTTCGGTCCGCTCATCGGGCCACACCCACAGCTGGCGAACCTGTGGGTCACCGCGGGGTGGTCCTATGGGTACGCGAGTTCTGCTGCGGTCGGCGAATTGCTCGCACGATCGATCGTCACCGGCACGGTCGACTCGATCCTTCAGCCGTTTGCGGTCGACCGTTTCGATCGCAATGCCCCCGTCGTCGAAGGAGGTATCGTTCTAGCGGCTCCAACGCCCACCGTTGCGTCATCCCCCGAGCCGTTCTGACGCACTCGGCCTGTCGGGTTCTGGCGAGATACAAATGTCGTGCTTCCGGCGCTCCGCCCCGCTACTGCGCCAGTCGGCTCAGCACGAGTTCATAGAAAGCAGCCGTATCAACAGCCGTCTGGACGGTAATGAGGCCCGCTTTGTCACCGCCCGGAAAGCGCCCGAGGTCTTTGCTTTGGGGGACGCTCGCGCCGAAGTTGATACCGGGATTGGAATCGACATCCACGTAGTACTGACCTTTCGTGGACACACTGGGTGCGACGATCGCCGCAGCCGCGAGCGGATCGTAAAAAAAGGCTGGCAAGTCCGAAAACGGGCGATCGGCCACCGCCCTCGGATCGAGGCGCTTCCCTCGATCGCTACGGCGACGTCACCCCTCTCTTGAGTATCAGAATGGTAGTTAGCCTCACTTCTGTCCATTCAGAGTAATCCGGTATGGCCGGCAGTTACTTGTAGGCTAGATCGTCATCGAAAAGACACTCTTCGAAAGTTTCACCACAGCTTCAGCGCCTATTTGAAGTCACTGCTTGGCACGGAAAAGACCCAATACCGCTTGGCTTCGCGGGCAGGGGTTAGATAGGTTTTAGATAGTGCCGGTTAAAAAACAGCTATGCCAAAAAATCTATTGACGGGTGCGTGTTGCTAGCCGGATATCCGCTTCACACCGGCCACAAAACGCGCCAACGTCGTCGACAACACTCCTTTCGGCAGCGCGATGTCGATCAGCTGAAATCTCCCGCGCCGATGCACCGCCTCGTCCAGCGCGTGTTTCAGTGCCGCGCGGGTTGCGACCCGAATACCGTCACCGCCCATTCCGGCCGCCATGCCGGCGAAATCCCACCGCTCCAAGGTATTGAAGGCGGACTCGGGCTGAAACGCCCGCAGCATTTCCCAGCTGGCGTTATTGAATACCAACACGATCGGGTCCCAGCCGTAGCGACGGCAGTTCCCGAGCTCCCATCCCGTCATCTGGAAGGCCCCATCGCCGACGAGGATGAGCGGGCGCTCACCGGTCGCCGCTTGAATACCGAGCCCCGCCGGGACGCCGTATCCCATCGTGGCGTAATAGCCCGGTGCCACGAACGCGGTGGGCTCAATATCGAGCGCCGTAAACAAACAGTCGCCCACGTCCGAGGCGATCGGCATCTTGCCGTGCTCGGCGAACAGATCATTCACGGCGGCACAGATATCGGTCGGTGCAATCGGCGACTCATCCGCCGAGAGGCCGCGCGGGTACGTCGTCGGCGCGAGCGTCGCCGCATGACCGATCGGTTGCGCCCGCTCGACCAGCCGTCGGACGAGATCCGCGAGAGGGATGTCCGGATAGGTGTGATAGCCCAGCGTCACCCGACCGTCCAACGCCTGAATGGTCTGGCGCATGTCGATGCGGGTCTTAGACACCGCAAAGTTGGTGTCGCAAATAATCTCGCCGAGGAGGAACAACCCATCGGACGCTTCAACCAATTGCGTCACGTCGGGCGTTCCGGCGACGCCGAGGTAAGTGCCGGCATGCAGGGCGGGCTCATCCGCCAATAGCCCACGGCCCATAAAGCCGGAGACCACCGGCACCTTCAACCGTCGGGCCAGTTCCGCGACCTCCTGTTCGATGCAATAGCGGCGCACTTCGACGCCCACCATCAGGACCGGCGAGCGCGCTCGCGTCAGGCGGTCCAAAATTTCCTCCACACATGCCTCGAGGGCATTGCCGTCCACCGGCGTTGCGGCGATGGGCGGCACCTCGGCGCACTCGAGGTTCACCATATCGCGCGGGATCTCGAGGTACACAGGCTCCGAGCGACGCTTGCAGCTGGCGAGTACCCGCGCAATGAGCGCGGGCGCGGTCGCCACATCGTCCAGCCGCGCCTGGTCGCAGGTCACTTCCTTGAAAATCTCGAACTGCGAATCAATCCGTTTCGCCTGGTGATGCAGCAAGAGACCGGAATCGACCTCGGCCTGGCCGGGCGCGCCGGAGAGCACGACGAGTGGGACTTTCTCGGCAAAGGCGGCCGCCACGGCATTGACCATGTTGAGCGCGCCCGCGCCGTACGTGACCGCTGCCACCGCAGGCGCCGAGGTCAACCGGGCTGCGGCATCCGCGGCAAAACCCACACCGGGTTCGTGTGACAACGTGTAGAGCGGAAGGATCTGCGAGCTCTCGAGGATCCGAAAGTACGGCAAGGCAAAGTCGCCTGGAATACCGAAGACCAACGGCGCCCCTTCCCTCTTGAGCGCATGCAGCAACGACTCAACAAGATTCATAATGGGGTCCTCAAGCAAGGTCCACAGGCGTTATCGGACTGCGCCCCTCAGTCACCGAGTCGGTTTAATTTACGCCGATAACGCCGCAGGTGCAGCAACGACGAGGCGCGAGGACGACGCCATTCATCGCGACCGCCGGATAACGACCGCGGCGGATGCGTACGCCCCCGAAAGCGCCGCGGACGCGCCTTCAGAGCTTCAGACGACGAACGTTAGCGGAGCGTCGCACCGATATGTGTGAGGAACTCCGCGTGCGACGGCATGCGCTCAACGCACCGTGCGACGACCTGACGGACGTTAGCGACATAGGATCGTAGCTCATCCTGACCCATCATATCGACCATCGGAAAGTAGCCCCGTGGGTGTATGCGCTGCCCGAGCATGACTTGCACCCAACTGGTCTGGCCAAAGAGTTCGTCGTTCTCCCTAAAGAAGCGACCGCTATGCCGGAAGAGATCCAGATACGCCCGCAATCCGTCGGGTATCGCGAGCGTACGGCAGTCCTTCCAAAATGCAGAGTCATCTCGTTCTGTGGCATGGTAATGCAGAATAAGAAAGTCTCGGATGCGCTCCCACTCCCACGTGGCTCTCTGGTTAAAGCGGTCGATCAACACCGGATCAAAGTCTCGATCCGGGAAGAAGCTGATGATCTGTGTGATCGTCGACTGCACAAGGTGGATGCTTGTGGACTCCAACGGCTCCATAAAGCCACTGGCCAGTCCCACGGCCACACAGTTGCGATTCCAAATGCGACGTCGTTTCCCGGTCTTAAAGGCGAGCAGACGCGGATCACCGAGAACAGGCCCATCGAGCCGCGACAATAGCCGTTCGGTGGCCGCCTCATCCGAGAGGTGTGCGCTCGAATACACGTAGCCATTACCGATCCGGTGTTGCAGCGGTATGCGCCATTGCCATCCCGCCTCTCGGGCCGTCGCCCGCGTGTAGGGCACGGGCGGCCCTGAGGAGGCACACGGCACGGCGACGGCGCGATCGCACGGCAGCCAGTGCGTCCAGTCCTCGTAGCCCGTATGCAGCGCCTGCTCGATCAGCAATCCCTTGAATCCGCTGCAATCAATGAACAGGTCGCCCTCAACGCGCTCGCCGCTCTCGAGCAGAAGCGCATCGATAAAACCGTCTGTGCCCCGCAACTGAACCTGCTGTACCTTCCCCTCTGTCTGGCGCACGCCCAGAGCCTGCGCACATTCACTCAAGTACTCGGCGTACAGTCCTGCATCGAACTGAAAGGCATACGCGATACCCGACAGCGGGGAGTCCGGACCCAGACCTGCGGGCCGCATGAAGCGACCGTGGCGTGCGGCCATCACGTTGATCGCATACTCACCCAAATCAACCGCGTGACCTTGATGATGCGCCTTGAGCCACAGTTGATGGAAGGGCAATAGCGCCCGGTCCCGCCCGAGGACACCAAAGCTGTGGATGTAGTCATCGCCCAAGCGCGCCCAATCGACAAACTGAATGCCGAGCTTGAACGTCGCTCGTGTGCGCCGGACGAAGTCATCTTCGTCGAGTCCCAGGGCGTCATTGAACTGCCGGATTTGGGGGATCGTCGCCTCGCCCACGCCGACCGTACCGATCTCTTGCGACTCAATGAGTCGGATCGCGCAGCGGGGACCGAGCACACGCGCCAACGCCGCAGCGGCCATCCAGCCCGCTGTGCCGCCACCGACAATCACAATAGCTTTGATCGCGCGATCTGTCATGACGCTCTAGGCGCTGTGGGCGTACAGCTCCCGACCGCACACTGCGGTCGAGAGCGAGGCCGGGAAATCCGCAAGGAGCCCGCTTCCCAACTATCAACGCTTATAGTTGAAGCCCAACAGGATCGTACGTCCGAAGGTGTCGTTTTCCAACGGCGTTTGGTACGACGCGCCGCTGGTCAGCGTTGCCATCTGGATCGTGCGATACGGCGAATCTGTCAGGTTATTGACTTGCAGTAACAGTGACAGACCCGCCGCTTTACCTTCCTTGAACTCGTAGCCCGCCTGGAAATTGAGCGTTCGATCGGTGGCAATCTTCGTATACGACAGCTGATTGAACAACGGCGTCACTTCACCCGTGAACGGCGAGCGGTACGTCTCAGCCAGTCGCAGCGAATAGCCGTTCTGCTCGTAGTAGACCGTCACCGCCGCCACGTTCTTGGAGAATCCTGGGAACGTGGTCGGACCGCCAGGCACATTCGAAATCGTCGTCGGTGGCAGATAATTATTCGTGTAGGCGTAAGACGACTGCAGGCCGAATCCCGACAGCGCATTGGCGAGCAAACCGCCTTCCAGCGTGAGCGCCAATTCGTAGCCTTGGATCTTGCCGCCCGAGCCATTCTCCGGCGTCGAGTAATTACCGTAGACCGACTTCGGGGTAATCGGCGTGTTATTCACAAACCCCGAGAAATTGTAGTTTGGGTCGGTCTGCGTGTAGATATAGCTCGTCAAGTTCTTGTTAAAGAGCGCGACCGAGAAGTAGCTCGCCTTACCGAACATCTTCTCAAACGAAAGATCTTCTCCGATCGCAATGTACGGCTTCAGATACGGATTGCCGCCCGAACCCGACCAAAACCCAAAGCTCGCCTGACAGGAAGCCGGGTCGGTGCACACCGACGCGGACGATGCCGCCTTCTCGTCGTCGATCCGGCCGCGCATCATGCTCTTGGAGACGCCCAACCGGATGTATTCCCGGGGCGCCACCATGGCCACGAGGTTAAGGCTCGGTAGCACCTCGTTGTAGGACGTACCGCTGCCGACAGCGCCAGTCGGCTGCCCGCTGTTCGGATCCGTCAGTACACCCGATGAGTACTGATTCGTATGCACCCACTGCACACCGACGTTGCCACGCACCGGCACCTGTCCCATGTGGGTGTCGATGTCGAGCTTCAGATAGCCGAGCGGGACTTTTTCCTGAATGTAGTAGTTGCGGCTGTAGTCGTTCGGGCCCATGTCGGGCGAAAGATAGAACTGACTATTGAACGCCGCGAGGATGTTGTAATTGATGACGCCCGGCACGCCCGCATACGCCAGCGAGGTCGGTGAGTAGGTGTAGGCGGCACCCACGGGCGCAAACTGTGCACTGTTATATGCGCCACAGGAGAGAGTACCCGTCGTACTGCACCCATTGCCGTTCAGATACGCGAAGTCGACGAGCGCCGACTTAGACTTCTTGCGATCGGAGTAGTCGAAGCCAATGTCGACCGTCTTAAAAATCCAACCGAGCGCATGTTTCACGTCCAGTCGGAACGCCTTGATCGTGTCCGTCTGGTGATCCCATTCCTCACGACCGTTATAGCCGTAATTGTCGGGATCGGTGAACCCGACAATCGTCGGGTCAGCCATGTTGACCGGTAAGCTGTAACTCGCGTATCCACCGCCGGGCGGTATGTTGAATCCCACGCCATTCAACGTGGCGCCACCCTGTAGACCGGTGAAGGCATACGCGTCGCGCAGCGAGTCCGTCGCCTGCGAGTACGACAAGTCGGCGATGGCCGTCCATCCGCTGTCAAAATCGAGCCTATTGTTCCAACCGAGGGACACGGTGCGCGTGTTCAGGCTCGTGTATTCATTCTGCATGATCGGTTTAACGCCGCTGATCGAGCCGCTCGTTAAGACCGAGTTGGCCCCTTGGCCGCTCGTCTGCGCATTGGCGTAACTCACACCGTCCCACGGACTGCTCGACCACTGCAAACCGTTCAGGGCGTCGTCTTGCTTGAATTCAGAATAGAACAGGTCCAACTCGCTGTGAAACGTGTTACTGGGCGCGTACTCGATGACGCCCATCACGCCGGTACGGGTGTCACCCACTGACTTGGCACGAATCTGCATGCCCTGCTGCTCGAGTGCCGAATCCGGGGCGCCAGGGACGGGATTGGTTCCCCATCCCTGCAGCGATCCCGAACCCGCAGGTCCGTTGTCGATCGCCCACCACCAGGCTTGGTACTGTTTCTCTTGCACCGGCGAATCGATACGGGCCACGCCGAACGCAACGCCGAGTGTGTGATCCATGAACTGATCAATGACAGAGAAACTGAGACGGCTACCGTCCGCACCGATGCCTTGACCCGGATTCAGGTTGCTGTTCGAGTTGCGTTCGGCACGCGCATTCACCGCAACCTTCATTTCGTTGTAGCTCAGCGGCTTGACGGTATCCAGATTGACCGTACCCGCAAGACCCTGACCGATGAGGCTCGCATCCGGCGTCTTGTAGACTTCGACTTGATGCACCAACTCGGCAGGGAATTGATCGAATTCGACACCCCGATTTTCACCCGTGGACGCGATCTCACGACCGGCTAGCGTCGTGCCACTGAAATCCGGAGCGAAGCCGCGGATCGAAATAAAGTTCGCATGGCCGTCGTTACGCTGTGCCGCAAGACCGGGCAATCGCGCCAAGCTGTCGGCAATACTGATATCCGGTAGCTTGCCGAGATCTTCGGCTGAAATGGTTTCGACGATATTGTCGGAGAATTCTTTCAACTGGATCGCATTAGCGATACTGGCCCGAATACCGGTCACGACAACGTCGTCCAACGCGCCGGGATTTGCACTGGGGATACTCTGCGAGACGGCCGGAGCCGCGGCCCCCATCAACGCAGCAGCGACAGCCGTGGCGACAACCGAATTGCGTTTTGACCGAGCCGCGTTGGGCGTCAAGCGATGACGAGCGTCCGCCGCCCATGGATTTGAGTTCAGACGATCGTCTACGCGCATACATTCCCCCGAAATCGACAAAAATCGCCATGAAGCCGTCCGTTGGGGGGCCCGTTATGGCGTAGTCAGCTCTGTAGGCTGTCATTGGTCAGTACCAATATCGTCCTGTTACGCCCATGGCGTCAATGGCTCTTTAGGCACCGACTCCAAACGACTTACGCGCCCTAGGGACGTCGCGATCTCGTTGGCGATGAGCGCTCCGGCTTGAAATGACGATCACCATTGCACATCGGCTCGGGTGCTTGATGCGTGCAGTCGTCGCACCAACCGCACCCTATCTTTCCTACGGGACGGTTGGCTGCGGACGACCGATCCACGTCGTTGCGGGGCTATCCGGCCCGGGAGGGCGCGTACTTACGCTGCGGTTGCGACAGGATGACCGCGTCGTGGACGACGCGGTCGTCGACGGCCCCTGTTTACTTCACTTCGACAAAAAACTTACGGACGGTCTCCAAGACTTCCCAACGGCCGTTCCAGCCTTTGGGCAACACGAACGTATCGCCCGCCTGAAAGATCACGGGCTCCGACCCGAGGGTCGTTAAGCGCGCGCGACCACTCAAAAACAGCATGGCTTCGGTTGCCGGACGATCGACCGTCGTCCAACCGCCCGGCGTGCACTCCCAAACACCCGCCGTGATGCCACCCGCTTCGTACAGGATCTTGCCCGCGGTCTGCGGATCGCCTTGATCCGCCCCGGCGCGTTGGCCCCACGGCTCGAGCGCGCCGTTCACGTCAGCCGCAAAAAGGGCCGATAGCGGGAGCAAGGCGGTCGACGACGTCTCAGGGGTCATAGCGGTATCCTCAGGAAGAAGGGCACTGACTCTACCACCCGATCGCGTACCCCGAACACCGTCGCATTAGGAACGCGCCAAGCCCGCCACGAGGGTCGAGGGAGCGCCGTAACAGACGATCTGTACATCGAGTCCGCGATCGGCCACCGCCGCCACCGCGCGCTCGATCGCTTCCACGATCCACACCTCCCGGTTACCAAACGCACCGCCCCCGAGCAGCGTGAGTAAGACCCGCCCAGGACCGCGTCGCTGACGTTGCATGACCGCTTCCCACAGAGTCGCCTCGTAAGCGGCCTCCAAGACCAGCCGCGCAAAGCGTTGCCACTGCGCGGAGGGCAGGTCCGAGTACGCGACCGGCAACGCCGAACAAAAAGCCTGCGAGACGAGCGGACCGTGACCCGACGGCACGTCGGTCACTTCCACGTTCCGATGCACGCCGATACGTAGGCGGGAGCGCACGGCATCGTGCTCAGCCGGTGACGTCGAGCGGAGCCAATCGTCGATCGCGCCTAAGCCGTCGGCCGTCGCGAGCGCATAGCCATTCTGCATCCGCCAGAGGGAGTCCACGGGTCGGTTCAGCGTCCGACTGAGGAAGGCACCCACGTCCGCAAGGCCATTCAGTTGCCGCGTTTCCGTCTGCCCCGTGTGCCCGTCGATCGGCACGAGATAATTGCGGTAGATCGTGGCCGCGCCGGCGGCGATCGCACAAGCCGGGCCCTGCGTCCGGTCGAACGAGTAACAGCCCACGCCGTCCTCGGGACGCCGCGCGGGACCGATCATTTCCAGCAGATTGAATTGGGAGGCCACTTGAAAGAGCGCCCGCGCGTTACGCGGATCCCGATGCAGCGCCCGCGCCTCGCCTTGAACAATCTGCACCCGAGTCGGCGGGCCCACCGGCGCCGTCGCGGCCCGCTCACGCAGCGCGGCGAGTGACACGAGTTCCAACGCGCCGCATCGAAAGCGTCGACCGTTCACCGTCGACTGCAGAAATTCGCCGTCCACCGACAACTGCCGCTGCGTAAGGGCGTACTCCGTCTCGACAAATCCCATCAGCGATTCAAACCAATCCATGGTTCCCCTCCCAGCCCGCCCCGATATGCATCTCCGAGCATTTGCCGGCCCCGCCGCGCATCGCGATCCACACTAGTCGACGCGGTCGTCTTCGCCGTCGGTGGCATGAATGACCGCCAAGAACGCATCCCCATACTGCATCAACTTGGCGTTACCCACACCGTGGACCTGCAGCAGCGCCGCGCCGTTCTGCGGTCGACGCACGGCCATGTCCTCCAAGGTCCGGTCGCTGAAGATCACATAGGCCGGGACACCGCGCTCGTCGGCCAGCGTTTTGCGTAATCGTCGCAGCCGGTCGTACAGATCGCTGTCCATCGTGCCGCTGCCGGCAGCAGCCGACCGACTCGGGCGCGCCGCCACGCGCGCCTCGGCCGCCTGACGAATCACATCGGCGCCGGTGCAGACGCCGCACGAGGTCGCGCAGTCATCTATCGGTTCGCCAAAATACTCGGTCAAGCTACGCCACAGACAACGGCCCGCATCGGCAAGGTCGTACATCCGCCGAACCGCCAGACGCTGCTGATTCAACAGGTCCGGATCGTCGACCTCGGAGCGCTCAGCCATGGCCTCCAGCGACATGACGTCGGCCCAGGAATAAAACAGGACGCAGTCCGACGCCGCACCATCGCGCCCGGCCCGGCCGATTTCTTGGTAATAGCCCTCGATCGAGCGCGGCATATCGCGATGAATCACGAATCGCACGTTCGACTTGTCGATGCCCATCCCAAAGGCAATGGTGGCGCACACCACATCGACATCGTCGCGAATGAATCGATCCTGCGTGCTGGCGCGGGTCTCGGGGCTCATGCCACCGTGGTAGGCCGCCGCACGCACGCCACGACTGACCAAGAACTCCGCCGTCGAATCCGCGCTCTTGCGCGACAGACAGTAGACCACCCCCGGTTGCCCACGCCGCGCTCGGACCAGCGCGAGGATCATGTCGCGCACGCCCTGCCCGGTGCCGTGGCCGGGGCCTTTCTTAACGGCGTGCAATCGCAGGTTCGGGCGATAGAACGAGCCGCGCACGAGATGCGGGTCGCGCAGCCCCAGCTGACTCACGATATCGTCCTTGACGCGCTCGGTCGCAGTCGCCGTCAGCGCCAAGATCGGTATCCCCCCGAAGCGTCCCTTCAGGTGGGACAGGTTGCGATAGGAGGGCCGAAAATCGTGGCCCCATTCGCTGATGCAATGCGCTTCATCGACCGCGATGAGCTTCAAGTCCAAATCGCTGAGCAGACGCCCCACCGCACCGTCGATGCCCTCGGGCGCGGCGTAGAGCAATTCGAAGTCGCCGCGCTTGAGGCCCGCGATCCGCTCGGCGCGCTCCGCGGCTTCCAACGACGAGTTGAGGTAGGTGGCCCGGATACCCACCTCGCGCATGGCATCGACTTGATCTTTCATGAGCGAGATCAGCGGCGAGACAACGAGCGTCACGCCGCCCAAGAGGCGCGCCGGGATCTGGTAGGTGACGGACTTGCCGGCGCCGGTCGGCATGACGCCAACGCAGTCGCGACCGGCCAGGATCTCGGCGATGATGTCCGCTTGGCCGGCACGAAACGAGGGGTAACCGAACACGTCGCTGAGCACTTGAAGTGAGGACGCGCGATCGGTCGCCTCTTTCGCCACCCGGACGCGCTCGCCCGCAGCGCGCAGGAGCGCGAGCACCTCCGCGGTGAACACCCCCGGTTGCTCCCGGTAGAGGGCCCGCAGTGCCGCGAGGCGCTCACCGACGTGCTCTAACGGGGCATCCGTCAACGCCAACGCTTCGCGATGCAGCGCAGCAGCGGATGGGGGCATCGACGTCATCAATCACACTCGGCATCGGCACGGATCGGCGCGGCATCCTACCCCGCCGGGCCGGCGCCTGCTGCGCTCTTCGACCGTCATCGCGCCGATTCAGGGGCCTAGGACGCGGCGGCGACCGCGCCGCTCAGATCCGCGCCTCGATCCAGCCTAAGACCTCGGCCAATGCCGCCGGCGCGCCGCGGTCGTTCAACAACTCGTGATACCCGCCCTCGACGAGCCACAGCGTCTTGTCATCGGCCGCCACGACCTCGATGAAGCGCCGGCTGCCCTCGCACGCGGTGTAGCGATCGGCCGTGCCGTGAATCGCCAGGACCGGCGTCGTCCAGGACGGGTATCGCGACCAATTCGCGGCGCTGCTCGCGAGAATGCTCGCGGCCATGCCGGCTTGCAGTTTGCCGTGGTACTTCATGGGATCGTCGA
>Ga0007825_1000423_pt1 | contig 11981 bp, 26 predicted proteins | sample CryBogCBE13Jul09_FD_71229 | JGI IMG/M metagenome (GOLD analysis project Ga0007825, IMG submission 71229) | Freshwater microbial communities from Crystal Bog, Wisconsin, USA - CBE13Jul09 | ecosystem: Environmental > Aquatic > Freshwater > Lake | place: Crystal Bog, Wisconsin, USA | collected... | reverse complement strand
TGCATCGAGTCGAGGCTGGCATCGAGGCGAGACACTGTGTTGCTCAGTTTGATCAGTCCAGTTCCCACAGCGAGTCCACTGCCACTCACCAGGCTGAGCATGATGGCGAGAGCGGTGGCACTCATGGCTTCTTTTTCTCCGAAGGCAGGTAGCGGAAGAAGCGGTGAGCTCGTCCGTCCTGGCTCACTCGACAGGTCGAAGGATCGCCGTTCTGTCCCATCGAGACGGTGAGTGGATCGGATCCCACAGCGACCACGACTGCCACATGGCTCGATGCTCCAGTCATGGCAACCTGCGATGGGTTATCCCAGTAGATCACCAGGTCTCCCACTTCGAGGTTCGCCAGCTGCACTTCCGCTCCATGCGTGGCGAGGGTGCCTGTCCATCCCCAGGAAAAGTTCTGACCATTCGGATCTGGAAGGTGGCTCCAGGCGTAGCAGGTCGTCGCCCATCCTGAGCAGTCCGTCATAATCGGAAGCTGCCAGGGTCGAGTGATCTGATCCCAGCGGTGTGGGCCTTGTGTGTAGGAGAACTTCGCATGGTTGGCGACTCCCCACTGAGCGACAGCGACGACCTTCTGCCGAGCAGAGAGCGTCATGAAGTTGGCAGGCATCGTCATGACTGGGTGTCCTTTGAGGTCGAGGAAGTGCCGTTCATCTTGTAGATGCCATGCTCGATGGCGAGCAGGATCGACGAGCAGGCCAGAATCGTCGGTCGGACGCTGTGCAGGGCTGGGATGGTGTCCGTCACCGAAATGACGAGACCCACCCAGGCCAGCAGCGTCTTTAGCAGGGCTGCGATCTTCGATGGTGTGAGTTGGATGTTCATAAGGTCTCCTTATGCGTTCGAGAAGTTCGGGATGTTCACATTCGGATCATAGATGAGCGTCACGCTCATTCCGGTGGTCGATCCGACGAGGTAAAGGTTCGTTTGTGTCGAGATTCCATCGAGCAGCAAGGTATTACTCAAGGCATTGATCGTCACGATCAGGTTCCCACCACTCGATGCATCCCAGATCTGGCAGTAGTTCGTCGCTGCTCCACCAGAGATCGAGATCGCCTTTAGCACATTTCGAGCGAGAATCGGTGCCGAGACCAGCAGCACTCTGGAAGTCGTAGCAGTCTGTGTGACCTTCGTCTCTCCTGCGTATTGATACACCGGCACCACTGCTTCGTAGTTTGTGCCAGAGAAGTTAAATGCCTGCCGCAGCTGAGCGAAGTTCTGCGCTCCGCTGGTCGTATTGTTCACCGTCACCTGCAGGTTCGCTGGCGTGCTCTGGCTGACCTGTGCTTGTAAGTTCGCTGCGGTGGCCTGCACCACCGTCGCATTCAGCAGCGAAGCGGTCGGCTGTGCCACCTGTGCGTTCAGGTTGGCGTAGGTGGCCTGACTCACGCGTGCGTTCAGGTTGGCAGCGGTTGGTTGCACCACTGTCGTGGTAATCGCCACCGATTCGTCATAAACAGCGATATCAACTGGCTGTGTGTCGTAGCCATACCAGAAGGTCGATCCAGAAGTGATCAGATTCGCAGCAGGGATGGTGAGCGTCACCACTGTGTCTGGGCCGTAGATCAGAGGGAAGCGAGTAAATGCCCAGGTCGGTGAGTTCGAGGTCAGATACGGAGGCTGCAGTCCCTCGAAATAGTTCAGCGTCGTGGTTCCCTGCAGCGTAGGAGTGATGCCAGCGGTGCCTGCAGCATTCACCAGAGTGTTATTCAGAATCACCCAGATCGATCTCCAGGTGGGATCGATGGTGATGGTCACTGATTCTCCACCAGTCGTTGCTACACCAGTGCCGAGAAGGTTCATGGTCTGCAGCGTCTGCTGCGTCACTGGAGTGGCAGCAGGGAACGCGAAGGAAGGCAGAGCCTCCTCTGAGGTATAGACGGTGCCCTGGAAGTTCAGCTGGTAGGACTGACCAGGCGTGAGAGAGGTCGCCGTCACCTGCAGGTTCAGATTCTGAGGAATGGTCACTGGGCCGAAAGTATTCTGACCGATCCAGTTTCCCGATGAGAGTCCACCGATCAGAGCTGAGAAGCTCGCAGAAGATGGTGCACCAGGAATCGACAAGGTGCCGATCCAAGTCTGGCTAATCGGCACCGAAGGCACTGTGAAGGTGGCGGTGCCACTGCTCGAAGCCTGAGCAGACGGAGCGAAGGAGATGGGCTGCTGCATTATGCAGCCTTCTTCTTAAATGCTCCTGCCTCGCCAGCCTTAATCACTCTGGCTGTCTCTTCATCGCTCAGTGGTGCACGCTTCTGAGGCTTCGGTGCAGGTGCAGCCTTCGCTGCCTTCGTGGTGCTCTTCGAGCCTCGACCAGCGACCTTCGCCGCCTTCCCTGCGCCAGAGACCACTCGACCGACTGGCAGCACCTTCGCTGCACGAGTCGCTGCCTTCGCTGCTGGTGTGCTGCCGAGGCTGGCAGCGACCACGATCAGACCACCGACGAAGATGATCGATCCCCCAGCGACGATCAGACCACTCACGATCGCCTTTCGCTGGCAACCATTGAGCACATGAAGACCGAGGATGTTAATGGCAGAGTCACTGCTACTGCATCCATGAGCTGCTGAGGTGGCTCCAGATCCGTCAGATGCTCCAGCGACTCCCTGCACTCCCTGAGGGCCATTCGCTCCAGTCTGTGCCTGTCGAGCGGCAATCGCTGCAGGCGAAGTGCCGATAATCTGCACATTCGAGTTCGGGCCGCTGAATGCACCGTTTGAGTAGATGCCTGGTGCCTGGTAGAAGCCAGTGCCTCTGTCCACATTGTGCAGCCACTTCGTGACCTGAGCAGTGGTCGGATGCTTCGGATATCCAGCTGCAGCCCACTGGCGATAGACAGGATCTGCATTCGTCAGGTTCCCTCCACCACCCCAGGCGCTAGAGATCCCTGCACCATTCTTCCCTGCAAGAGCGATCGCCGCCTTCGCCTGCTTCGCTGGATGCATCGAGAGCTGATCGGGAGTGCCGAAGCGAGCAGTGCGAGAAGGCCCTAGTGGGCCGTAGTAGTTGATCTGCCACAGACCGACGCTAAAATCCTTCGTTTGAGGATTCGCATTTAGAGCCATCGTGTCCCCACCAGACTCAGCGATGGCGATGCCAGCCATAAGCGGTGCCCAGCGAGGGTCTCCACCCTGTGCGATCCAGAGAGCCTCGATCTCAGCGAGGTTCATGGCTTACTGCGCCTTCTTCGAGAAGCGTGCCCAGGGAGATCCCTGGCTGCTCGCTCCATCCTCCTTAGAAGGGTTGGCGATCATGTATTCGTAGCCTGCTACGAAAACACCAGAGATGGCTGCAGAGGCGAGGAGAGGAAGACGCTTTCGAGTCGAGGCAGCGACTGCTGCGCCGGTAGCGACGACAATGGCGGTGGCTGCAGCTTCACCCCAGCGGATTCGCTTCACATTCCCAGCCTTCGCGTCCTGATCATGGAAGAAGGGAGACGAGACGGTGAACCAGGAAGGGCAGAAGCCAGCGAAAACTCCAGATGCCTCTCCGATGAGAAGAATGATGATCGTAATGTCTTCGATCGTGGGAGTTTCCATGTGCCTAGTTTAGCCTTTCATGTGGCTGGACTGTGGAGCGAGGAGTGACCAGCACTCGACGCTTACAGACCCAGCAGCGGATGCGGTCGCCAGGCTTGTTAAAGAGCACTGGCAGATTCGAGTTCCAGCAGCGTCGGCTCACTTTTTCTTCTTTCTGGCTACTGAGTAGGCAATAGCTACAGCCTGCTTCGGCTTCTTTCCAGCCTTAATCTCAGTGCGAATGTTCCGCTGGATGGTGGCCTTCGATCGGCCTTTCTTCAGCGGCATGGCTTAGCCTTTAATGCCCATCGCTTCGTAGTTGGCATTTCCGCCAGGCGAAGTGAGAAGCGTCAGGTAAGGAGTGCCAGGCTCTCGCATACCGCTCGGAGGCGTGGCGACGAAGGCTGGCGAAGCAGTTCGGATGAGGGCACCCTGGCTGAGCTCAGTCTGGCTGTGCTGGCTCACTGGTCGAGTGAAGATCATTACATCCTCCCTGCTGCGAAGTCAGAGGCACCTAAGCCACCGTGATCTGACCATCCACCAAGTCCCACATGAAGGCGAATGCCATCGACGGTGCCATCTCGGTGCACTCGAAGCATGTTGGCCTGGTGGCAAGTCTGGTCGTAGTCAGCAGGAATGGAGATCCCTGCACCGTTGGTCTCTTTCCACCACTGCTCGGTGGGAGTCATCTGCTGCGCGCCAGTGGCACTCCAGATCGGAGTCATGAGACGCTGGCGAGAGTTTAAGAATCGCATCACATTCTCCTAGTTCTGCTGCATCCACTGCGAAGTGTTCGGGAGCAGCTGCGTATTTCCGATCGGAATGAACACACCAGGCAGAACCTGATAGTAGATGCTCTTTCCTGCAGATCGAAGCTGTTGTGCCTGGCTCTGCGTAAGGCTCTGGTAAGTGTGCTGGTCATTCGCCACCACAGTGTTTGAGCCTGGAGGTGGGCCGTATCCAGAACCGATGAGGGTCTCACCAGTTGGTGGTGAGTAAGGAGTCGGTGGAGGAGTCGATCCAGTGCCAGTGGGAGTCGAGCCACCGACAGAGACTGGAACAGGTGGCTGCATCACTGAGGAGATCGTGCCGAGGTCGCTCGGTGAGTAGCCAGTCGCATCGACAGGAGTGGTGGCAGTCTGCGTGGCAGGCGTGGCAGCAGCAGCCTTCTGCTTCCGGTAGAAGTAGATGCCAGCGACAACGACGGTGCCTCCGATGATGAGCACTCCCTGAGGGATCCCACCAGGGCCTTTCTTCATGAAGAAGGAGTCTGGCATTAGTTGTAGCCTCCGCCGTAAGTAGGCCACTGCGTGAAGGGTCGTGGGTTCGCCGTAGTAGTGCGACCACCCACACGAGTCTTATGCTGCCAGTTCACGATCTTTCGACCCATGTTCACTGCAGGCACAGGCAGCACATTGTCGCTGAGCAGCTTCCCTGGGAAGTGCAGCGTGCTGTTCACTCGGTTGATATAGATCGAGGGCAGGAACCAGTCAGGAGCACAGGAACTCGGTTGGTTGTATGGGCCACCGAGCTCGCCGTCACTGAGAGCTGGTGGTCGAGGGCTGGGCACTCGAACGGTGCCAGGGTTGCCGACGACCACATTCTGACCATTCGTGGCAGCTGAAGCCTGAGAGGTCAGCATAGGCATGAAGGCTCCAGATCCCTTCGTGGGCACCTGGAGAGTGCGAATCTGGAAGCGCATCATCGCTGCCTACTTTCCGAGCAGCGCGTTTAGTGCAGGAGTCTCGATCCCTGCGAAGCCTTTCGAGGCAGCAGAGACTCCAGCAGGATGAGTGAGCACATCAGCGACGACAACGCCGATGATCACCAGGGTGACGATGGATGCAATACGAGACACTGTGACTCCTTACGCTGCCTGAGCAGCTGTCTTTTTTGGTGTGAGAACTACTGGAGCCTGGGAGACTCCGCTTCCTGGTGCCCAGAGGTTCAGGAAGGTTGCCATTACCAGACCCCAGCCAGCTGCTGCTGCCACTCGACCACCATCGCCGCTCGATGGTATGAGAGAGAGTCCACCGAAGACGATCACGGTGGCGATGTATTCAGAGGGCAGAGCAAGACCTGGCACAGGGTTATTTTTAAATCGACCCTGTTTGGCTCCTCGATAGGTGATCAGTCCTGCTTCGACGAGCCATGCTGCCATGACCTGATTCATTTCGTCGTCTGCTTTCCGAGTGGATACCTCAAGGGATAAAGATAGGGATGAAGTCCTGGGCCAGTGGATTCAGCAGAGACTGAAGTCCAGCATCAACATGCTTCAGAGGCTGACCAGCGAGCTTCTGACCATCCTTAGGCGTGGCAGCGGCCTTGTCCCACCTTCCAGGGATCACCAGGTCAAGCAGACCCCAGTTGCCTCCGTTGATCTGGCTCACGCCGTAGTAGATCAGGGAGTATCCGATGAAGGTGATTCCAAGACCGATGCCAGCCATGAGGAACTAAGCAGCCTTGTTGGTCGGCATAGGCTTGACGAACTTGTGGTAAGCCCACACGCTGCCAGCGCCAGCCACGAACCAGAAGATCGGGGAACGGGTCATCTGATTACCAGCCTTTCTTTAGTTGGGAAGGGATCGACGAATCATGACGAGAGCAGCGATCGCAGCTACTCCCACCCAGACAGTCAGACCGATGGGATGAGACGGTGAGAGTGCAGCAGTAGCACTCGGTGCATCGACGGTGGCACCTGGGCCGAAGGCGGCTTCATGTGCCGATCCATACGATGCTGCGGAGCCGTAGCTCGGAGAAGGGCCAGAGGCGATGCCTCCGAACCCTCCCACATTCATCGAGAGACCAGCCATTCAGCGGCCTACAGTTCCGGAAGACCCTGGATGAGAGCACCAGTCGGCACAACTTGTCCGACGAGCACGCTCAGCGTGGCAGGGCTGTTGGAACCAGCACCAGCCGGAGCGAAGTTCGCTTCGAGGAGGGTGCCAGGGTTCGTCGAGAGGAATGACTCACCAGTGTCGAGAAGACCGAAGCTCTGCTGGGAGAGCGAGGTCTTTCGAGAGAAGGCGATGGTGCCAGTCGGTCGTGAAGCGTTGTTCACGCCACCACCGAGACCGAAGCTGATCGCCATGTCGTCGTAGATCTCGTTCATGGTCGAGTCGATGAGCGGCACGCCGTCCACATAGAGCTGGAACCGTGAAGGCCAGAAGCCATCAGTGCGAGCACCCGTCGAGTCACGGACGATGCAGACGATCTCCGAGAGGTAGCCACCAAGACGAGGGAACTGGAGTCGAGCAGAGGCAGATGCCGTGATCGAAGGGTTCGCCTGCTGGAGGAGGAACTGACGAGTGGTGCCGAGACCAGGAGGCTCGACATTCACGCCGGTGCCTTCAGGCAACCAGTAGAAGTCGGTGTCCACCTGCGTGGCGATCGTCGGTTGCGTGGTAACGGTAGCACCAGTGTAAACCGCGCTCAGCGAGTTGTAGTTAAACTGCAGCGTCGGAAGCAGCGAAGCGTTCGCTGCCGAGAGCACGCCGTATCCCTTCGCGAACTCGAGCGGAAGGCTGTAGCTGTAGGAACCAGCAGATCCGCTCGTATTGTAAGCGGTGTATGAAGGAAGGTTCGCCGGAAGGTTCGTGCCGTTGTTCAGACCGAAGGCACCCGCGTACAGACCGATGAGGTATGAAGCGGTGTAGCCATCTGCCACGATCAGCGGAGTACCGAAGGCATCCTTCAGCTGGATGAGGCTGCAGGTGTTGTACGGCGCATCTGCAGCGAGCGAAGCACCAGAGAGCGAGCCACCAGAGATGGTGTGGGTCACACGGAAGTTCCGGAAGTATCCAGGACGAGCCACGAGAGGCTGCGTAAGGATCTGACCGAAGCCTGCAGTGGTGCTCACATTGTAGATCGGAGCACGACCAGGCTGGCTGTGCCGAATGAACGGGCCGCCAGGTGCCTCGACTGAGGTCTGGGGCTGGGGACGACCTGCCTCCTGCGCGGAGGAGGTCTGCTGGGTCTGACCGTAGGCCATTAGAAGCTCACCTCAACCATCTGACCGACGAGCTGCACTGGGCCGCTGGCTTCCTTCGCCCAGCGTCGAGCAGCGATCTTTAGAAGACCTTCCGCTGGCTTCGCCAGGACCACTACGAGGAGTGCCAGATCGAACACACGCTTGTTCGGCATCGATGACTCTTTCTGTTCTCGATCGCCGTCCGTTCGTGACTGTAGCAGATCTCTCTACAGCGCGTGCGGAATGGTCACTCGGTAAGGCTCGCGAGGATCTCGACCGACAATCAGCCAGGAGAATCGATCGAGTCCCTGCAGTGCTCCTCTGATCTCCTGCTTCGGACGACCGAGGATCTCTGCCAGTCGATCGACTACTGCAGCATCTCTGGTGTAAGAGACCGCCACCCAGGTGGCCTGCCTCGAAGCGTGCGGAGTCACCCAGGCTGGTGCCTGATAGGAGGAGATGAAGGAGACTCCCCGATCTCGTGCAGCGATGAGCATCCGGTCGCATTCCTGCTGAAGGTTCATCATTCGTCGGTCGGTGAGGATCTGCAGCTCGTCGGCATAGACCGTCCAGCCACCCATCGACCAGGCACCATCGAGAGTCGCCTTCATGGTGGCTCGAAGCTTGTCCTGCTCTTCAGGTGTGCGACTCTTCCCACCGACAATGAAGCGAGAAGGTTCGCCGTTGCGATCATTCTCCTCGACCATCTGGCTCATCCGCTTATCACCAGGCCAGGCAGTCAGTCGCTGATATCCCACCTTCGAGAGCGTCGAGTCGCCACCCTTCGGATCGAGAGCGAGCACATATCGACGAGCGTCGAGGATCCCACCGACGAAGGTGGATTTACCAGCACCAGTCGGTGCGATCACTGCCATGTGTTCGCCAGGATTCCACACTCCCCTGAACCAGGAGGTGAAGTCATCCCAGATGAGTGGCTCTACCTCAGGCAGATGGCGTGGCAACTGGTGCAGCCTCCGGTGCCGCTGCAGGTGCAGCAGGAGCAGCGGTGGCAGGGTCGAGAGCGTCGATCGCTGCGATCACTTCGACGCGCTGAGCGTCATCAGCGTATCCAGCTCGTCCTGCCAGGTCACGAAGAATGTCGTAGAGGCTCATGATGGTGCACCTTCCATAGTGGGTTCAGTCTGAGTGTAGTCGGGCTGTGGTGGCTGTTCTGGTATCCAGCCAGCGAACATCATCGAGATGATCGCATCGACAGGATCCTCACCAGGTGCGAGATCAGGAAAGAGCTCACGAGCAGCCTCTGCAGCTGCGGCCTCACGAGCCTGCACCTTCTTAATCGCTGGCACCATAAGCGGAAGAGAGTTCCTGATCGATGCCTTCAGTGCTGGGATCAGCATCTCGGCATTCTGAGGATTCCGCTCGATGGCGAGCACGATTAGCGGAGGGCCGAAGACTGCTCCGAGAGCATCGAAGCGGCCTCGACCCTTCGAGATGGGCTGGAGCACGAGTCGATCGATGGCAGTTCCCTTAACTGCTTCGTCGAGCATTTCTCCTGCGACTGGAGCCTGCCACTGAAGGCATCGCCCCAGAGGAGCATGGCTACCAGATCGAACAGCCAGCCCACCCAGCCCAGACCACACATCTTCGATGCTCTGCGCTGCGGATGCTCGACGACCACTGGCCTTCGGTCGCTTCTCTGCAGTCTTCGGTGCTTGTCGTGCATCTGTCGCCGTCTCCTTCTTCTTCCAGAATCGCCAGTCTCGCTTTCCGTCCGTCGATCCAGCGTCGCCCAGGGAGGGAGACGGCGAAGTGACCACCCCTGGACGACGCTCGATGGACGGTCTTATTTCACGAGTTTCTGAGCCACCCAGATCAGGAGTCCCACTGAGATCTTCGTCGATCCGATCGCTAACTTCAGAGCCTGTCGCTGCTTCCATTTCCTCACCGTCTCTTTCACTCTTCAGCACTTTCTGGTAGCACGCTGTGCACATTCCTCGACCGAGACACTTCCGCTCGGTTGTCCCACACATGGCACAGGATTCGCCATCTTTCCATTCTCTAGCGGCCACGCTTCATCACCAGCCACATGACTCCAGCACCGAGTGCGATGCCGACGATGGTCGAGACAGCGAAGAGCTGCACCTGACTATCTTCACACTCCTGGCAGCTCACTCTGTCCCCCAGAGTCGCTCTGTCCAGCTCTTCTTCTTCGGCTCGACTGGCTGTGGCTCAGGATCTGGCTTCGATGCAGCCTTCTTCACAGGTGCAGCCTTCTTCGCTGCTCGAAGTGGCTTCATCGCATCTTCCACTGCGCGTCGAGTGGCTTCTTCGATATCCTTCACGCTGAGCACCTTCGAGGGTGCAGCGTGCTCGCCTTCTTCATCGTCGCTGTCCACATCGATGCCAGTGAAGGCTTCGAGGGCCTCAGCGATGAGATGCTTCACTCGATCTTCAGTGAGTGATTCGGCCTCAGCGACTTCTTCAGTCGCCTCTTCCACATCTTCGGTCTCGCCAGTCTCATTCTTCGCCATGAGTGCGATCGTAGCAGGTGTGGCACTATGGTAAGCCTATGGACGACGCTCGCGACGATACGAAGGCTGATTCTGCCTATCGCTGGACGATCAGGAGCCTCTATCTCCTGGCACTGGTGGCGAATGTGTGGCTGCTGCTCGACTCTATGAAGGAGACTCCAGAAGGTCGAGTAATGCTGGCTCGACTGGAGCAGCTGAAGGAGAAGACGCTTTCTCCCTGGAAGCGTCGCCATGCTGAGCAGGTAGAAGCGAATCGAGTGATCCTCGAAGCGATGATGATCGTGGATGGAGCAGATAATGCCTAACGTCGTAGATCCCTTTATCCAAGAGCTCGTAAAGAAGGCCACCATCCTCGGTCAGAGCAGCTCGCAGATCTCCGAGACCATCGACCAGGTGAAGGAAATGAAGGCTCCTCGGTGGAGCGTGTCTCCGCAGTGGATCACCTTCGAGTGTGGCTGTCGAGGTGAGCGAGTGCTGCGCGTGTATGGAGCAGAGGTCTGGGATCCGATCATCTTCGAGGGCACCCCAGAGCAGGCAGTCTATGAAGGTGTGTGCTCCCTTCACCTACCATCGATGAACGCTAGGCTGAAGTTTGGTGGGTTCGTAGATTTCCAACAGTGGAGCGACCGCCGCAGGCGACAGCTAATCGGAAAGGTGCTCTAGATGAGTGGTGGATCCATGCGAGACGATATGTTCAGGGCTTCGGTGCCCACCTACACCATGCACGAGGGTCCAGAGAAGGATCCCCTCGATGCCATCGTCACTGACGATGGAGTGAATACCTGGAACGGCGCAGAGGAGAGCCAGAAGCGATTTCTCGACGGGCTGAAGATCTGGGCAGATGTGGGAGTGAAGCTGGGCTCCTCGATCGATCGCCAGGAGCACCTGCGTCGTGCAGCTGCGCGTGAAGAAGCGCTTCAGCGCAACACTCCAGCCATGCTGTCGCTCAGTGCTGCTGGCATCTTCCCAGCGTCAGGGCCGCTCATTCTCACAGTCGGTGGGCCTGATATCGGCACCTACTTCGAGGTAGAAGCCTGGACGGTCGGTGGGAATGATATCAATGTCGCTGCCGCTGGAATCGCCGGACTCTACATCACTGAGATGACAAGTGCTGCAGGTCTCGGCACGACGAACCTGGTCGATAACACGAACAAGGCTGCAGGGCCTTCTGCCACCAGCTCGATGCCGTTCAGCAACTTCTACGGAGGTCAGAAGGTCGTGTGCCTCGGTCAGCAGAATGTGGTCGTGGCGATCTACAACGGCACCGCTGGTCAGCAGTATGTGACGAATGTGAATGTGACGGTCGTAAATGTTGCTGCCAGTCAGGGAAATGTAGAGTTCGCTCTCTAGTTGCACACTGCGTCGAAGTTTGGTGTATAGTGTCCTCGTGGCTCCGAATGCGTGCCACGAAGGAGACGGCGACATGACTGATAACACTCCCTCTGTAAGTGCAGAGGATCTTTTCGAGCTAGAGCAGCAGGCATCGCTGCTCATGGCGAAGGCAGCAGAAGTGATGGCGAAGATGCTGCACGATGTGGCAGCTGCACTCGGAGGTTCCAAGTGAACACCGAAGAGCGATTCCCACATCCAGCAGACAGCACTCGCCAGCCGAACATTCCGAACGATGCCATTCGAGCGAACATCGAGATTCTCGTGCAGCGTCTCGATGACTCAGCCCACAAGCTGGCGAAGAATCTCGGTGAGGCTCTGGAGTGCCATCTTGACGCTTCCTTCCTCTCGCTCTACAAGCAGATCGAAGAGCTGGCGAAGGTGGTGTCTCGATGAGCGTGATTCAGGCAGGAGATCGGGTCTATATCACACAGCGATCCTCGCAGTGGTTCGCTCATGTGGGTGAGGTCGTGAAGACCGCTCCAGGTTCGGTGCAGAATCGGATCTGGGTCTCATTCGATGGATGGAAGCAGGTCGTGTTCTACACCAACGATCTGCGGAAGGTGGTGCAGTCATGATGAATCGCCTTACGCCATTCATTAGTGCAGCGAT
>Ga0007825_1000419_pt1 | contig 12061 bp, 14 predicted proteins | sample CryBogCBE13Jul09_FD_71229 | JGI IMG/M metagenome (GOLD analysis project Ga0007825, IMG submission 71229) | Freshwater microbial communities from Crystal Bog, Wisconsin, USA - CBE13Jul09 | ecosystem: Environmental > Aquatic > Freshwater > Lake | place: Crystal Bog, Wisconsin, USA | collected... | reverse complement strand
CCCTGGCGCCGCCACAGCTGCCTGGAATGCATCGAATGTTTCACGCGGCAGAATTGACAAGGCCATACGCTGCTCGACCTCCTGTGCACGCAACAGTGCAGCTTGACGGATGAAGTCGGCTTCCTGCAGGCCGGTTGCGGCGGCGGCGGCCTTGATCCGCTCTTCATCGGCGCGGTGCATCCGCAGTTCCTTGCGCGCCTCCATCTTACCGGGCGTCGTAGCGATTGGTTCGAGAGCGAACATGTCGTATCTCCTTTGGACAATATCTGTACGGCATATCGCCGTACGCGTCAATTGTCGTTTGCGCGAAGGTTCCCGCTGAAGCATCGTCGAGGGTGTTTCTCCTCCACCGAGTATGGGTGGCGGGTGCAACGCAGGACCGTTCTCAACGCGACCTATTGCGAAAGTCCTGCCATCAGGACCTGCCTGCGGGCGATTTCGTTTCGCATCGTGAGCAAGACTCCAGATACGTATCCCAGAGTTTCCGGGATATGCGGTACCTCCAGTTTGCGCCGAACACGGCCTTCGCCGGCGTTATACGCTGCAAGCGCGAGGTCGAAACGTCCGAATTCATTCAGGAGGACACGCATGTAACGGGCACCGCCGCGCAAGCTGTCGATAGGGTTCCAGACGTTACGAACGCCTAGCGATCGAGCCCGGTCCGGCATCAACTGGGATATCCCCGCGGCCCCCTTTGGGCTTAGCGCGCTGGGGTTATACCGGCTTTCCTGGATGATGAGCGCGTCAAGCAAAACTGGAGGCAGTCCGACTTCACAGGCCGCCGCGACCATGGCGGGATACCAAGTGGCGCGACGCCGTTCAGCAGAAGCGGGCAAGGCCGGATTCGGCTGATACGGCTCTCTGACGCATAATGGTGCCTCGGCGTTGCCGTAAAGCTGGCCTCGCCAATATGAATGGCTTGCCGATGCGGGAACGGTAGATCCGGCGTTATCTCCGTCGATGGAAGATGTCGTCATCGCATCTTTGTCAGCAAGCGAGTTGAATGCCTGGGCAAGGCGGTCGCTTAGATGGGGAGTCGCGGGGGCGTCGACATGCGGCGTCGGGGGCGGCTGCAAGACGAATCGCCCAGATGGTCCGCTCGGTCTTGCAAAACTCTCGAGATCGACATTCCGGGCCAACCCGGCATTCGACCAGATAAGTGATGCCGTAGCGGCACAATACATTAGACGGTTCATAAGATCAGGCCCGTTCACAAGTGCGGGTCTGGTCCGGCTATCGCGTCGGAAGTGGTATCTATTTTGTCCGAAACAGCAAGGCTTCGGTGGCTGCTGGTATCCCGTCAGCGGCTCGCGGCTATAAACCTGAACCGTATGGGGTGATCCGATCTAAATTCCCAACGACCAAACTGTCGCTCTGCCGTGTCGACCAGCCATAGGGGCAACAGCAGAGAGGCAAAGAGGGAGGCGGGGAGTTTGATTTCCAGAAGACCAGTGAAGAGGGCAACACCAAGAGCGACCAGCGCCAGGACAGCTGCAGTGACCGTGAACGCCTTGGCGAGAGCGATGTAGCGGGGGATCGACACGTCGCGAACATGGGATAGCTCCCGAGCGCGCTGCCTTTCCAGGTCGAGCTGCTCTCGAGCCTCCTTCATAGCCCTTCGCAGGCTCAGGCGATCGGCCATCAGCTTTTCAATCGGCGGATTGACGGCCATCATCGCGGCGAGGAGCCGCTGATCGGTTATGGCGGGTGGCAGGTTGTCGTTCATGGTCAGGCACTCAGCGATAGAAGCTTCTCGCTCATGGCGGGGCTGATCTCGCCATGCTCCATCAGATATTGAAATAGGGCGCTGCTCAGCTTGATCAGCGCCGCCTTGTCCGGCTCATCGCCGCCACGGGTCAGGTAATCCCAGGCAATGTCGATCGAGCGGACATAGATCTCGTCAGCACTGGACTGATCGGGACGGCCTTCGCCGAGCAACAGCCAGGTTGGGTTGACGTTATAGGTCTTGCTGAAGGCAATGATCGCCGCGGCAGGCGGCTCGCGCAGGCCTTTCTCATAATTGACTAGCGCGCCGTGGGACACGCCGATCGCCGCAGCGACATCGACCTGGTTGAGCCCCCGCGCTTTGCGAACCTCAAGAAAACGGCCGCCAATGCTCACGCATCACCTGCGCGCAAAACACGCTTGACGATACTCACAAACATGAGTTAATCCATCTATTGTGAGTTTCGGCGAAACTCTGAATCCAAACTACTACAAAAGGTGCTGGCTATGCAATTGCTGACACTCCCCAAGCTTGCCGCGCAAAGTGGCTGGCCGGAATCGCGCATCCGCCGAATGGTGGCACGCGGCCAACTGTCCCACATTCGCGTCAACGGGCGCCTGCTGCTGCCGGAAACGGCCATCGAGGAATATGTGGCCAGCCACTTCGTCGATGCCGTCGGGCGTTCCGAGCCGCCGACTGACCTCATTCTCGTCAACTCTGCACTGCGTGCCGAACGAGCGCTCTGACGCGCGTGGAGGTCATCACATGGCTGTTCTGTCCACCATTCTCGACTCGGGGAAGCCGCCCAGTGAGTGGGTCGAGTTGCTGTCCACCCGAGGGCTGATCATCTCCGAGCGCTCCCTCCGCGAAAAGGCGAGCCGCATTGGTGCCTGCCACCGTCTCGGCCGGACGATGATCATCACCGCCGACCAAATCGACCAAATTCTGGAAAGCCGCAAACCATGCCCCTCGAACCATTCCGCCGAGGCCCGACCTGGTGGGCTCGCGGGCGCGTCGAATACCTCGGCGCCGCCATCACCGACTACTATCGATGCAGCACTGGCGCATCTGAAGAAGCGGGCGCTTGGGACTGGTGCCGGGCCGAAGAGGAAAGGCAGATTCGCCGCCACGTCCTAGGCGACGATGCGCTGGCCGAACCGCCAGCCAAATTCACCTTCGCCGACGCGGTTCTCCTCTACAAACCCAGCGCGGCAGATGCGGGCTATCTCGTGCCGATCCTGTCCAAGTTCGGACCCCTGCCGGTGGCCGACATCACCCCGAAGCTGGTTCGGGAATTGGGTGAAGCGCTGTACCCGGATGCGTCGACCGATACTTGGGTCCGCCACGTGGTGACCCCGGTGCGCTCAGTGATCAACAATGCACATGATCTTGGCCACTGCGCTCCGATCCGCATCAAAGGCTATTCTAAGGAAGAACGGGTCGCCCAGGATCTCAAGCGTGGGCGCAAAAGCCGGGTGAAGAAGACGCCCGGAAGCTGGGAATGGCTTCTGAAATTTCGCCAGCATGCGCCCAAGCAACACGGCGCATTGGCAATGTTCATGTTCATGACCGGCGCCCGGATCAGCCAGGCGATCGCCATGCACCCCGATCGTCACCTGAAGCTGGACGAGAACATGGTCTGCATTCCCGCTGCCAAAGGTCACGATGATCGTTGGATCGCCGTTCCGAGCGAACTGGTCATGGAACTCGCTTCATTGCCGAGGCTCTATCCGCGGGGTTTCGAGCGGACAGCCGAAAATCTGCGTGTCTTTGGCTTCGCGGATCGATCAAGCCCGAGGAAGGGGTGGGCTAAGGCGTGCAAGCTGGCCGAGATCGACTTGCTGCCGTTCCATGCTGCGGGACGTCACGGCTTTGGTCAGGAAATGAATGTCCGGCAGGGTATCGATGAGAAGGCCGCCGGCGATTTCGGCGGATGGTCCGACACCAGCTTGATGCGCAGAACTTATACCCACGCCGAGAAAACGTCAGAGAAGATTCACGAGGCTCAGTTGCGCGGACTTCGCGCTGCCGAGGAGAAAACCAAGCTGACGCTGTTCAGGCCGATCGAAGCCAAAAGGAGGGGGAGGGCATGATGTCCGTGTACGCGATTTGTACGGGCTCGAGGCGAAATGAGCCGTTTGTTCCCGTTATTTTCCGTTTTGAAAATTTTCGCCGGCGGAATGGGTCTCATAAAATCCCCTTATTTCAGAGGGTTTTATGGTGGGCGCGGCAGGGATTGAACCTGCGACCCCACCCGTGTGAAGGGTGTGCTCTACCACTGAGCTACGCGCCCACGCTTGGGGGATGAGCTTAACGACATCCAAACGAAAGGACGATGCCAAGGGCACCGTCCTTACCAATACTCATAACCAAATACGATGCTTAGTTTACCGCATCCTTAAGGCCTTTACCAGCCTTGAACTTTGGTTGCGATGATGCTTTGATTTCCATAGGCTCTTTCGTCCGCGGGTTGCGACCGATCGAAGCCTTGCGCTTCGTAACCGAAAATGTGCCGAAACCGACGAGACGTACGTCATCGCCTTTTTTGAGTGTGCTCGTGATGGTGTCGAAAACACCTTCAACGGCTTTGCTGGCGTCTGCTTTGGTCAGGCCCGAAGCATCTGCAACGGCTGCAATCAAATCCTGCTTGTTCATGCGTTGGGAACCCCCTCATTATCTTGGGTTATAACTTTGTACGGCTTAGCCGAACCCCCACTAACGCCAATCATTTGGGGCTTGTCAAAACAAAAATGCTCTAACCGACGGGAAAATGCGACGATTAGAGCATTTGTTACCGTTTTGTTAATGCCTTAAGGTCTCCTGCGAGGTGCTTGGCAGCCCCGGTGGCTGGGTCGCCAACTCGTCTGCCTCGCTCCACTCAATCGGCGTCAGCGAGTCGGTGAGCGCGATTTTGAGCACTTCATCGACATGCTTGACCGGAATAATCGTCAATCCCTCGCGAATATTCTGAGGGATTTCGATCAGGTCCTTCTCATTCTCGGCTGGAACGAGAACTGTTTTTATCCCTCCACGGAGCGCGGCGAGAAGCTTCTCTTTGAGGCCCCCGATGGGCAGGACGCGGCCACGCAAGGTGACTTCGCCGGTCATCGCAACATCGCGACGCACAGCAACACCGGTCAAGGTCGAGATCATTGCGGTCACCATACCGATACCCGCGGATGGACCATCCTTTGGCACAGCACCCTCGGGCAAATGGATGTGGATGTCCTTGCGCGCGAAGATGCTCGGCTTGATGCCATAAGCAGGAGCGCGCGCCTTGATGAACGACAGCGCAGCCTGGATGGACTCGGTCATCACATCGCCGAGTTTACCGGTGGTTTTTACGCCACCCTTGCCGGGCACCGTCACCGCCTCGATCGTCAGCAATTCGCCTCCAACTTCAGTCCAGGCAAGGCCGGTGACCGCACCAATCTGGTTTTCTTCTTCAGACAGTCCGTGACGATACTTCAGGACACCGGCATATTCCGCAATGTTATCCGGCGTGATCGTCACCGTCTTGGCTTTGCCCTCGAGAATCTGCCGGAGCGCCTTGCGCGCGAGTTTCGCGATCTCACGCTCCAGTGTGCGAACGCCGGCCTCGCGCGTGTAGTTCTGAATGAGCGCACGCAACCCCTCATCGGTGAGCGTAAATTCGCCCTTTTTCAGCCCATGCGCCTTGACTTGCTTTTCGATCAGGTGTCGCTTGGCGATCTCGAGCTTCTCATCTTCGGTATAACCCTCCAGCCGGATGATCTCCATGCGATCAAGCAGCGCTTGCGGCAGGTTGAGCGAGTTGGCCGTGGTCACGAACATGATGTCTGAAAGGTCAACGTCCAGCTCCAGATAATGGTCCTGGAATTTGCCGTTCTGCTCAGGATCGAGCACCTCAAGCAGCGCTGATGCCGGATCACCGCGGAAGTCCTGCCCGAGCTTGTCGATCTCATCTAGCAAGAACAGCGGGTTCATCGTACCCGCCTTCTTCAGGTTGGTCACGATTTTGCCGGGCAGCGAGCCGATATAGGTGCGGCGATGGCCACGAATTTCGGCTTCGTCACGCACGCCGCCGAGCGACTGGCGGATAAACTCGCGTCCGGTTGCCTTGGCGATCGATTTCCCAAGTGACGTCTTACCGACACCCGGTGGACCAACGAGGCACAAGATCGGCCCCTTTAGCTTGTTGTTGCGCGCCTGCACTGCGAGATACTCGATGATCCGGTCTTTCACCTTGTCGAGTGCGTAATGATCGTCGTCGAGCACGGCCTGCGCGGTGGCGAGATCGCGCTTAAGCTTGGACTTTTTGCCCCAAGGCAGCCCGAGCAGCACATCGAGATAGTTGCGCACGACCGTCGCCTCAGCCGACATCGGCTGCATCGTCTTGAGCTTCTTGAGTTCAGCGGTCGCTTTGGCTTTTGCTTCGGCAGAGAGTTTTGTGTTCTCGATCTTCTTGGCGAGTTCGGCGAGCTCGTCGGTTTCGCCTTCTTCGCCCTCGTTGCCGAGTTCGCGCTGAATGGCTTTCAACTGTTCGTTCAGATAATACTCACGCTGCGTCTTCTCCATTTGCCGCTTGACGCGACCACGGATTTTGCGCTCGACTTGGAGCACGCCGAGTTCACCTTCCATGAAGGCAAACACCATCTCGAGCCGCTTGCCGGGGTCAGGCTCGGCGAGGAGCGCCTGCTTGTCGGACACTTTAACCGAGATGTTCGCCGCAATCGCGTCCGCGAGCTTTCCAGCATCGTCGATCTCGCCAAGCTGCACGGCTGTTTCTGCGGGTAATTTCTTGTTGAGCTTTGCGTAATTATCGAATTGCTCGACGACCGAACGCATCATCGCCTCAACTTCGGTACCGGCAGCTTCCAGCGGTTCAACAAGACTGACGCCGCCGATGAGATGGTCGTCAGCCTCAGTTAAGCTCTCGAGCGTCGCGCGCGCCTTGCCCTCAACAAGCACACGCACCGTGCCATCGGGCAATTTGAGCAATTGCATAACGGTGGCGACAACGCCGAGGTCATAGAGATCGTCGCGCGAGGGATCGTCTTGGCTCGGATCAAGCTGGGCCACGAGAAATATTTCTTTGTCGCCATTCATCGCGGCTTCGAGCGCCGCGACAGATTTGTCGCGACCCACGAAAAGCGGCACAATCATGTGCGGAAAAACGACAATGTCACGTAATGGTAAGACGGGATAGGATGTAAGCATTGAGACTCCAGAGCGCGGGTTGGCCGCGCATTATCCCACATATGGGCGCTGGAGTGTGGCGGATCAATAGGTCGTGTCGGACACGCTTTTTGATGCCCTTAGAGGAAATACTTCATCTTGATGTCCTGCTCCACTGGCGCGCTGGCGACGGGGAAGTCAGCGGATTTGAACTTAGGCGCGCTAAACCATAGACGTGGATTGCGCGAAAAGCCGACACCTTCGGTCGGGATAATGCCGGCGACATCAAGTTTGCCATTGGCATTTTCGTCATGAATAAGTGCGACAGCATAATCGCCGGAGGCGAGGTCATCAAAACTGATATGTGCGGCTTGTGCAGTTGGAATTTTCAGGCGGCGCGCGTTCGGATCATCGCTGCAATTCGGGAAATGGGTTGGTGCTTCGGTCAGACAAATCAGGATATTGCCTTTATCCGAACGCAGACCCTGCAAATTGACATTAACGCGCGCCAGCGGCGCCGCGCCCATCATGAACGGGGTTGAGCTCAAAATGGCCAAGGCCGCGATCCGTTTTGCAGAGATGGTCCCAAAACCTGAAATATAAGCCATAATTTCCCCGATACTGTTCATGGTGACGTTGATGATGCGTTGCTGTTATCAGCCAACGTCCTAAGAAACCGTTAACCATAAACCGAGGAAACAGCTCCCAACCCATATGATTGGTCACGCCCATCAGCGTCATGACTGCCAGAATCGTACCCAGTGCCGATACGTGGAGCGGGAGGAAAAAGACAAGCGCCGGAATGACAATTGCGCCAGTCAGTGCTTCCCAAGGGTGGAACGCCATCGCAGCCCATGCTGTGGGGGGACGGCTGGCATGGTGAACGGCATGAGCGATCCGGAACAGGCGCGGCTGATGCATCCACCGATGCGTCCAGTAAAACCACGTATCATGCAGGAAGAGGGCGATCAAAACGGAGACGGGCCACCACCAGAGCGGATATTTGTGAATGTCGGTATAGACGAGTGTCCAGCCCTGCGTGCGCCAGCCCCAGGCGATGATGCCAGTGGGGACGCCATAAATGGCCGCGCTGAGCAATGACCAATAAATCTCGCGGCGGATTTGGGGGGAGAGTCCGGCATAAAGCTGCGGGTGCTTGAGGCGTGTGAGGCCGGCGAAAAGGCCGCTCACCGCCAGATAGCGGACGCCGACGATGAACGTCATGGCTATCATAGAGAAAAATAGGGCGGCGATCATGGGATCGCAATAGCAGCCGCGTCACGCCAGCGTAAGCCGGAATGACGCGGCCGAAGCAACTAAGCCGAAACGAGGTTTACGGCTGAAGTCTTACCACGACGGTCTGTTTCGAGTTCGTAGCTGATGCGTTGCTCTTTGTTGAGCGTGGCCATGCCCGCGCGCTCGACAGCCGAGATATGCACGAATGCATCGCCCGAGCCATCCTCGTTCGAGATGAAGCCATAACCTTTATCGATATTAAAAAATTTAACTGTGCCTACGGCCATGAGTGTTTCCTTTCACGAAAACATTGGGTCTGACGGCAACGTGCCAATCAGAGCTTGTATCGTGTTAAGGAAGCGGTGCAGCAGGCTGCACATTCAGTCGCAAGGTACGGTAGCGCAGCCCCCCTATGCGCTTTGATTCTGTTTTTCAAGCAGATAATAATGAGATGCCTTCAACCCCGCCGATAATAAATCTTTGAATATTAAACAGATGTTATTCAGTGGCTGTCAGTAGCGATATTATCTAGGGAATTTTTAGCATTTATTAACTGCTTCTCCATATGAACAGTGTCGAGGCCGCTGCGGGAACGGCAGCCGAGTGCTATCGAGACTGGGGAACGACATGACGATGTTAAAAAAGCTCTTTTCGGGCAATAAGGGTGCTACAGCCATTGAATATGGCTTGATTGCCGCACTGATCGCTGTTGCAGCCGTTTCGGCAATGGGCACGCTTGGCAACAAAATCGCGCTCACGATGAACAATTCAGCGACTGACATGAAGGTCAGCTAACAGCTGACTCTTAGTGCGAGTGCTAACCCAACGTGCCTTGTTTAAGGCCCGCCGGGTCATAACATTTTGATTTTAAACGGCCTTATAGAATCGCTCACCCTTGGCCGCCATATCGCGCAGTATCTGCGGCGGGGCAAACCGCTCGCCATGCCGTTGTGTGAGGACATCTAGTTCCTGCACCAATTTGGCAATGCCGATGGTGTCCATCATCGAGAATGGGCCTCCGGTGAAGGGCGGGAAGCCCCAGCCAAAGATCGCGCCAATGTCGCCGTCCTCGGGCGCGGTCAGCACGCCCTCCTCATAGCAGCGGGCGCACTCGACGAGCTGGCGATACAACAGACGCTTTTTCACGTCTTCGGGAACAGGCTGCTCGGCATCGGGAAGATGGCCGAATTCCTTTTCCAGATCAGGCCAGAGATATTTCTTACCACCGTCTGAGGGGTATTCGTAGAAGCCCTTGGCAGTCTTCCGCCCATAGCGACCCAGTTCATACATTCGGTCAACGACATGATCGGCTGGGCCAGGCTTATAGGCGTCGCCCAGGTCCTTCATCGTTTGCGCCTTGACCTTGTAACTCAGGTCAATGGCCACCTCGTCACCGACTGCGAGCGGGCCGACCGGCATTCCGGCATGACGACCGACATTGTCAATCAGTGCTCCGCCGACGCCCTCGCCGACCATCACATAGCCTTCCATCACATAGGTGCCGAAGCAGCGCGACGTGTAGAAGCCGCGTGAGTCATTCACGACAATCGGCGTCTTCTTGATCTGCGCGACATAATCGAGCGCCTTGGCGATGGCTGCGGGGCCGGTATGCTCACCGGTGATCAGTTCCACCAGCGGCATCTTCTCAACGGGCGAGAAGAAGTGGATGCCGATGAAATTTTCCGGCTTCGTCCAAGCTTCAGCAAGGCCAGTGATCGGCAAGGTCGAGGTGTTTGAGCCGAAGATCGTGTCGGCACCAAGCACGGCCTCGACCTTCTTCGTTGTTTCGGCCTTGATCGCCCGATCCTCGAACACGGCTTCGATCACGAGATCGCAGCCCGCAAGCTCGGCAAAATCGACGCACGGGTGGATGCGCGCGAGGATTTCGTCCGCCTTATCCTGCTTCATCTTGCCACGCGATACATCCTTCGCGAGCCGTTCAGCGGTATAGGCCTTGCCTTTCTCGGCGGCGGCCATATCGCGGTCAAGCAGCATCACTTCGATACCGGCTTTGGCCGAAACCATCGCGATGCCAGCGCCCATCAGGCCTGCGCCCAACATGGCGAGCTTCTTGGTTGGCGCTTTGGGCTGGTCGGCGGGGCGACGCGCGCCTTTTTCCGCAGCTTGCTTATTGACGAATAAAGTGCGGATCATGTTGTGCGATTGCGGATCGAGCAGCAGCTTCGTGAAATATTTGCTCTCGACGCGCAGCGCGGTGTTCATCGGCAGTTGGCTGCCCTCATAAACGCAGCTGAGGATGGCGCGCGGCGCGTTCATATTGCCGAGCGTCTCCTTCATGATCATCGCGTTGCCGCCGATGAAGGTCTGGACGAAGCCGGGGTTGAACTGGCCTGCGCCGCCGGGAAATTTGAATCCCTTCACATCCCACGGCTGAACCGCCTTTGGATTGGCCTTCACCCAAGCTTTCGCCTTACCGATAAGATCGTCGGCGCTCGCGAGTTCATGGACGACGCCCATGCCCTTCGCTTCTTGCGGGCTCATATTCTTGCCCTGCACGATGTACATCAGCGCAGCTTGGACACCCATCAGACGCGGCAGGCGCTGTGTACCGCCGCCGCCGGGCAGCAGGCCGACGAGCACTTCGGGCAGGCCGAAGACGACCTTCGGATTATCAATCGCAACCCGATAATGGCAGGCGAGGCAGACTTCGAGCCCGCCACCGAGCGCTAGACCCGACATCGCGGCCGCAAATGGCTTGCCGCAGGTTTCCATTTTGCGCAGCAGCGCGTTGAGCGAATAAGCGGCTTCAAACACTTGCGCAGCCTTGCTTTTGCCATCCACAGGCGCCGCCGACATTATGTCAGACATGCCCTTGAGGTCAGTGCCCGCCATAAAGCCCGAGGCTTTCCCCGAGGTAATGACCGCGCCCTTGATGCTCTCGTCAGTCGCGACCTTGTCAACGAGCGTCGCAAGATCTGCCGAGAATTGTGGCGTGATGACGTTCATCGTCTGGCCGGGAACGTCGATGGTCAACAGCGCGATGCCGTCAGCATCCAGCTCAAATTTGATCGTTTCGGTGTTCATGTGCTTATACCCGTTCGATAATGGTTGCAGTTCCCATGCCAGCACCAACGCAGAGGTTGGCGAGGCCAGTGCCCTTGCCGGTGCGCTCAAGCTCATCGAGCAAAATGCCGAGGATCATCGCACCTGTGGCGCCCAGCGGATGGCCCATCGCGATGGCGCCGCCATTCACGTTGAGCTTGGCGTGGTCGATGTTAAGCGCCTGCATGTAGCGCAGCACGACCGAGGCGAATGCCTCGTTGAGCTCATACAAGTCGATGTCGCCGACACCCATGCCCGCGCGCTTGAGCACCTTCTCGGTGACCAACGAAGGCCCGGTGAGCATGATCGTTGGCTCGGAGCCGATCGACGCCATCGCGCGGATTCGCGCACGCGGCTTGAGGCCGTATTTCTCGCCCATTTCCTTGTTGCCGATCAGCACGCCCGCCGAACCATCGACGATGCCGGACGAGTTGCCTGCATGGTGGACGTGGTTGATGCGCTCGACTTCTGGATATTTGAGCAACGCCACCGCATCGAAGCCGGGCATATTCTGGCCCATATCGACGAACGACGGCTTGAGCGCGGCGAGCGATTGCATGTCGGTGTTCGGGCGCACCATCTCGTCATGCGCCAGCAGCGTTTCGCCGATAATGTCCTTCACCGGAACCACAGACTTGGCAAAACGCCCCTCGGCCCAGGCGTGCGCGGCGCGTTTCTGGCTCTCAACGGCATAGGCGTCGACATCATCACGCGAGAAGCCGTACTTGGTCGCGATCAGATCAGCACCAATGCCCTGTGGCGCAAAATAGGCCTTGGTTGCGACCGCTGGATCCATGGGCCATGACCCACCGTCCGAACCCATCGGCACGCGGCTCATGCACTCGACGCCACCGCCAATGGCGAACATCGCTTCGCCGC
>Ga0007825_1000415_pt1 | contig 12121 bp, 7 predicted proteins | sample CryBogCBE13Jul09_FD_71229 | JGI IMG/M metagenome (GOLD analysis project Ga0007825, IMG submission 71229) | Freshwater microbial communities from Crystal Bog, Wisconsin, USA - CBE13Jul09 | ecosystem: Environmental > Aquatic > Freshwater > Lake | place: Crystal Bog, Wisconsin, USA | collected... | reverse complement strand
TTGCTGATGGCCCTCACATTGAGCAACTTACTCCACGTTGTGCCCAGCTCTTTCATTTTTGAGGGGTTGACCAAACCAAGCATGCCGCCAAATTTAGCTAGCCAGCCCATGTAAATGTTTTGGGCAATGGACATCGTCTCAAAAAAGCCCTCCACTTTGCGGTCTTCCGTGACGTAGGCAATGCCATCTTGAACCGCTTGCCGAGCCACCCGATAACGCACTGGCTTGCCTTTGAAGAGCACCTCGCCGCCGTAAAAAGTGTCGCGCTTTATTAGTCCAGCGACGACCTTGAAGGTTTCAGTTCGCCCTGCCCCCACCAAGCCAAAAACGCCCGTCACTTGCCCCGCAAACACAGATAAAGAGTTGTTCTTCACCATCGATGCCATGCGCAAGTTACGCACCGACAAGACCTGTTCGCCTGGGGCGCGAATGAATGTTTTTCTTTGACCGTAAAGTGTTTCAGACAAATCACGACCCACCATGGCTTGCACGATGCGTGCACGATCAAAGTTTTCTTTGAGGTCAGTAACGACTTGCTTTCCGTCACGAAGCACCGTGATTCTGTCTGCCAGTAACAGTGCCTCTTCCAGTGCATGTGAGATGAAAATGACCGAAACGCCACGGGCCTTTAAATTCAGCACCAGATCGAAAAAGTACTTCTTTTCTTCTGGCGTCAAACTGGCGGTAGGTTCATCAAAGATGATGATTTGCGCTTTGTGAAGGACGGCACGGGCAATTTCGACCATCTGTTTTTTGGCCGCACCAAGCAAACTGACTGTGGCCGTAGGGTCGACATCAAAGTTCAACGACTGCATGAACTGCTGTGCTGAGATATAAATGCCACGAAGACGGTTGTAGAACTTTTCTTGTCCTAAAAACAAGTTTTGTGCGACCGTCATAGTAGGTACCAAACTGGTCTCTTGGAATACCATGGCGATACCGTGATCTCTTGCATCCAGGGGTGTTTTGAGTTGTACTTCTTGCCCTTCAACCAACATACTGCCTGAACTAAGATTCACCACGCCTGCCATGACCTTGGTGAGGGTTGATTTACCAGCCCCGTTTTCGCCCAGCAAGGCATGGATTTCTCCCCGCTTGAGTTGAAAATTCACCCCTTCAATGGCAGGAACTCCGGCGTAGCGTTTGGTTGCATCTCTCAACTCCAGCACAATTTCTGTTTGAGATTTGAAGTTGGTCATTTAGCCACTCCTGGGGTCGTTAACACCACTTTCAGTACATGGCCACTTCCTTTAGAGGCGACAAAAAGTGAACCTTGGTGCTCCACTGCTGAGGTAATGCCGTGAAAGCGGCCGTCGACCAAGCTGTGCATCGACGAAACCAATTGCCCTGAGGGGCTAAATTTCATCACCAGACCGTACGAACGCGGGGGTGCCCATGGCTTCAAGACCCCCATCGACTTCACACCTGCCCCTTGTAGCGGTTCTAAAAAATCTTTACCTGAAGACAGCATAGGGGCTATCCAATAGCGGGGGTCAATTTCAGCCAGCATGCGGGTTCGATAGGCTTTTTCTCGCAAGACAAACTCAACCAACTGGGAGCGACAAACAAAGCAGGTGAGCCAAAAACCACCGTCCGATGCGGGGGAAAGGCGCGAGGGATAGCCAACCAATGAGTCGACAACGTTTTTACCATCCTTGTCAACCAACCGATGGGCCCAGCTCTCGCTGAAAAGAAGCTTGTCACCACGAACCAAAACACCAAAGGCGTAACGACGCTTGTCTTTGAGGACCCGAGACTGTCCGGTGGCATAGTGCCATTGAATCAAGCGACCTGTTTTGCCAAGACTCATCAAATCACGACACCAATCGGCGTAGTCCACTTCCCTAGAACCATCAGTCAAAAACAATTGCCCTTCGTCGCCAAAGGCCAATGCATTGATACTCGTTAGACCTTTGCCTACAACAGCATCCAAAGTAGCGACCGCTGTCCATGGGTCCTGAGCGTTAAGTGGTTTGAGCGGCAATTCAAAAACCTTCACTTCACGACCGCCCAATGCCACCGCTAATTTTTGGCTTTGACCTTGAGTGCCGGTCAAACAGGCCATGGCGGTAATGGGTTGGTCAAACGTTTTTAACAAGTCCCATTGCCCTTGGTGGTGAATGAACAGATCAGGACCCGCTGCGGCCAACAAGCCTGCGCTGGTACTCACCAAATCCTCGAGCTTGTCTAATTTGCCCACCACTTGGGCTTCATCCAAATCGCGGTTTTGCTTAAGCGCGCCATCCATGACTGGGATGGTGATGGCAGCGTCACCACGGCCCAGAAATTGATCGGTCCACTGTCGAATGAAGCTGAACATCATGCTGCTCCCCAGCGGCTTTCATATTGGGCATATTCAGGATCGCAAGAGCCTTCGGGCAACTTGTATCGTCCGATTCGGTTGTTTTGAATACCTCCTAAATACAGATAGCCACGGTGCTCCCGCATGGATGTGATCATGGGGTGGTTTTCACCACCCAAATCCCAAAGGGTTTCCAGAATTTCGCCCTTTTCACTGAATTTCAAAACACAGCCTGTGTTGATATTGGGGAAAAGCCACTCGTCGATCGGCACGCGTTTGGCCATTCGACGTCGGAAACCTGGCATTCGTAAGGCTAAATCATATGCAGGCGCGCGCATGCCAACGAGTGCCAACCAATAGTGACCGTCAGAGGAAGAGTTGATGTTGTCGGGGTAGCCAGGTAAGTTGTCGACAACCATTTCAACTTGGCCTTTGCGCGGGCCGTCAAACCAATAGCGTTTGATGCAGACCCCCCAAGTTTCTGCAAACAAGATGGATTGTCGGTCGCTGGCGATGCAAATGCCATTTGGAAAACGCAAGCCCCTCAGTACTGTTTGAGTGCTGCCATTTCGGGGGTCATAACAAACAATGCGGCCATTACCTCTGGCCTCGAGACCGTCTACTGGCCATTCGTGCATTTCATATCGGGTTGTGGCTTCACTAAAGAAGATTCGACCGTCATCGGCAATGTCTAAATCGTCGGCCAATCGAAGGCGGGAGTCGTCATTAATGGAGGACCAACTGCGATTGGTTTCGTCGGTAACGCGTTGCACTTCTCCCTTGGGTGTAACGCGGTACAAGCCCATGCCACCGATGCAAACGTTCAAATTCCATTCGCGGTCAAAAGCCAAACCCAAGGGCTGGCCACCAATATGGGCAAAAACTTCCATTTGCTGGTAATCAGGGGCAAAAAATCGAATAATGTCCCCATGGCGGGAACCCGCATAAAGATGGTTGTCTCGATCAAGAATGACGTCCTCGGGGGCCTCAATGCGACCAAGGCCAATCAACTCCACGGCACGCAATTTATTGTTCACTGCCCAGGGCGAACCAGAATTCTCTGCGCAACTGGGTGCGGGATCAAAAGATTGGTAGGCCGGGCTGACATAAACCTTGCTGATGATGCGGTGACGGTTCTTCAACCAGCGCACATCGATGGCCGCGGCTGTGATCAAAATCGTGGCCAATACCATCCGCGTCACACCGCCGGAGGCCGACATCGAGGTCAATCCGTTGGTGATGAGCAGCACGATCAGGGTGCCCAAAATGGCTTTCATGACCGAGCCTCGTCCTCCGCCCAAACTGATACCGCCCAAGACTGCTGCTGTCAAAACCAAGATCTCCATGCCAATACCAATGTCAGCACCTGCTGTTGCCAACCGGGACGCAAAGAAACAGCCGCCTGCGGCTGTTAAAACTCCACAAACCACATAGCTCAAAGCGACAGTACGGCGCACGGCGATGCCACTGTTGTAGGCTGATCTTCTGGAGCCACCAATGGCCATCACATGCCAGCCAACACGCATACGGGTGAGCAGAACATGCCCGAAAATTGCGCAGACGATAAAGATCCACGCGACCGTGGGCAACACCAAGAAATTACCATTGCCTAAAAAATCCCAACCTTCAGAATCGGGCAAGTTACCTGCAATGGCGGTTGAATAACGTAGACTCAAAATCTCATACAACGATCTGAAGATGATCAGCGTGATCAGCGTGGTTAAGAAGGCCCTCAAGCGCAAATAACCGATTAAAAAACCGTTAATCCCGCCCAGCACAGCACCACAAAACAAAGTGCCAATCAGGGTTTCTAGCAAGGAAAATTTATAGACGTGCATCATCATCAATGCACAAAAATTACTTAGGGCGAACATAGAGCCGACGGATAGGTCAATGCCCCCCACCATCATGACAAGGCTAAGCCCCAGCACAACAAATCCAACTTCGCCAGCTTGTCGCAAAGTGTCAGACAAGACGATAGCGCTGTAAAAATTCGGTAGCAATTGCCCTGACGCGATGACCACCCCCACCAACAAAATCATGGGAATGGCGGTTTCGGTCCAACGCTTGGACAAAATTTCGCCAATCCAGTGATCAGGCCAATATCGGTAACGCCATCTCGTCAGGGTTTCACTCATTTCTCAATCCAATAAATCAGGTAAAGAGATGTCAAAAGGTCCTTGACTTACTTGGCCGCTAGGCGCCAGCAAGAGCCATCTGCCGAAGCATTGGCCTTGGTAATCGGGATCAAGGTGGTGTAAATGTTTTGCTTAGCAGCGCCTGGTTTGAGGCCGCCTTGAACCAACCACTTGATCATGGCTGCCATGTTAGAAGCTTGTGTAGGTACGTCGTAGCTGATGTCGTAATCAAACGCGCCAGACTTCACCAAATCACAAGCTCCTTTTTGTTCACCGCCGCCAGAGGTCGCTAAGAAGACCTTGCCCGTCAGACCCGCTTCTTTGATGGCCGCTGCAGTACCAATGTCCATACCGTCCCAGAAACCAACAATACCGCAGAGGTCGGGGTTCTGCTTCAGCACGGTTTGTGTCAAAGCCTTGGCTTTGGCGGCGTCCCAGTCGGCAGCTTGGTTAGAGACTACCTTGATTTCGGGGTGCTTGGCCAAGACATTTTCTACACCCTTCAAGGTGTAGGCCGATGCGGCCGCTGTTGGCGCGCCCTGAACAATCGCCACCTTATTCGATTTACCTTTGCAAGACTCAACGGTGGCTGCCATGGTTTTTTCGCCAATTTCAACCCAATCGGCGCCCACAAAAGCGGTTGAGGGCTGAGCAGATCGCATGTTAATTTGAACCACGTAAATGCCTTCATCTTCCGCCTTCTTGATCAACTTGGCATAAGTCTGAACGTCGGGGTTGTGGATCACAATGACGGCTGGCTTTTCAGCGATCAGAGCGGTGAAGGCTTGAGCCCCTGCATTCGTGTTCCAATTGGGATCACGCACAACGACCTTCATGCCAGAGGGTTCTAATTCTTTTTTCAGTCCGTTGTACCAGCCTTGGGTCAGGTCAAAACCCATGGCCACGGGAATATAGCCTACCGTTTTTCCGGCTAGGGCCTTGGCATACCCCTCTCGGAATGGCTCATCCAGGCCTTTGCCTTGGGCCATGGCGCTTCCCACTGCGCCCAGACCTAAACAAATACCCACTGCGGTGGTCGCTATTTTCTTGATCAAACTCATGGTTGCCTCCTGTTGTAAAACTTCATGTTGTTAAAGTTCAAAAATTCGCCCCTTATCGCCGGGCGAAAAGCGTTTCATATATCGCCTTGTTGGGCAGTTTCTTCATTGCGGGGGTTCAATATGGAATCAATCAAAATGGCGATCAACAACACCACGCCTTTAACAATGTTCTGAATTGAATAAGAGACGTCCATGATCGTCATTCCATTCAGCATGGTTCCAATCAGCAGCGTTCCTATCAGCACATTGATGACGCCACCTCGGCCGCCTGACAAACCAATGCCCCCCAAAACGACGACCAAAACGACGTCATAAACCATGGTGGAGTTGAAAATTCGTGTCGGCATACTACTCACGGAAGCGGCCATCACCAAGCCAGCAAACAAACCGATTAGGGCTGCGATCAAATACTCCAAGACTACGACTGGTCGGCTGGCCAGCCCAGAAGCTCTGGCTGAAAAGGGGTTGTCACCAACCGCGTAGATGTACTGGCCCATACGAAGTCTTTTCAAGAAAAAACCAACCAAGGCACATGCCAAAGCAAACATGATGACCGGCATGGGTATACCCACAACGCCACCGCGACCCATCCAGGCCAAGCTGTCCAAAGAGAGAGGCCACTGCACCACTTCTAATTGAAAGATGAAGGCTTGACCCAAGCCCGCTAAGAAAAGACCAGAGGCTAATGTGGTGAATAAAGAGGGCACCTCGGCATAAGCGATTAACCATCCATTCAGCAACCCAAATGCCACAGAAAGCGCTAGTGCCAAGGGCGCCGAGCTGGAGAGGCTTTGGCCATTGTCAACCATTTGGAGCAAAAAGGCAGACGGTACAGCCATAGCGGCAATCATCGATACGTCTATGCCCCGGCCAATCACCACCACAGCCATGCCCAAGCCCAGGATGCCCAAGATGGCGACGTTTTGAACCAAGGTCAGCAAATTGTCGATATTTGAAAAGCCGGGCAAGAACAGCGTGAAGCCCAAAAACATCAATAAAAAAAGCAAAAAAACAATGGTTTGTTGCGTTGCTTTGAACTTGGGCTTTTCAATGTTCGACATTAAAAATGGCTCTTGGGGTGAATTGAATCGTTCCAAGATAACGGGGCGATTTGCTTTCTTGCTCAGCAAAAACCCTTATACCGTCTTCGCTTTGTCCTATGGGCGACAAAGCAGACACACCACGCTTAGTTTAAAAAAACAGACATTCCCGCTCTTAAATTCAAATATGCCCTCCAACACTTTCAAAAGCAACAAACAAAGCCAGCAAATAAAATTATTTGTGGAGCGGTTTGCTCAGAGGAGGAAAAATTGGTTGGCTCTGCAAGCGCGGCGGTACGATTCCGGATTCAGGGATCGAACAATCAATAGCATTCGTTTCGAATCCTAGTTACAGGCTCAAACTGTCGACCTACGGATGAAGTGAGCAGAATTATAAAAATTCTTCAATTAAATCAATAACTTAAAATTGTACATGGCAAAGTGTGTAGTGAATGAAACCTTAATTTAAGAAATTTTTTATCTCAAGCGCCTTTAACGACTCTGGCCACATCGCAATGGCATTCGGCGCACTTACCCACTAAGAGCAAATCCCCACTATTAATCACGCCAGTGAAATTGGTGATAGTCACTTCGTGGTGACAGGCCGCGCACCACACATTGGTCAACAACTTTTTCCTGATGTCTTGGGGAATTTCAGCCCAGAACTTGGCCGCTGGTTTGGTGAAATTAGGTAGAGATTCAGTGCTCATTCATCGATAGTACGAGATGAATTTAATAATTTGTTGACAGCCAAGCCCATGTGAGAGTCAACCCCAAGCAAAATTACCGACACTTTTTGATGAGAGCCTAATCACCATCCGCCCCTCAGCTGCATCGGGGGGTGCTAAAAGCCAGCTCTGGACGGAAGATCTAGCTCAACTGTGCATTTAGATCACTCGACACTAGAGTTATTTGCCCATAGTCAAAGAAGATGTGCATTTCCTTTGGTTCGAGCGTAAGGGGTTGAAATCATTGATCCGATAGGTTGGACGGATATCGGTTGCTCAGATTCGATCAAAGAAAACACAATAAAGCTGCTTCATTCAGATTTTGATTTTTGATCGTTGAAATCATTGAAGAAAAAATGAGTGAAAAAATTATCCACAGACTATTCAATTTTACTGCTTTGTGTGGTTTTGGATAGCAATATTCAGCTCTTGATTAGAGGCGTTGATGTGTCCTGTTTTGGTGCACTGAGTGCACGCCTTTGGCGTGGTGCGCACGGTCTTGTGGCATCGATATCGGTGGGAGTTTGATTATGCGGATCATTGTGATTTATCTGATTTGAACAGAGGAGGATTGAGCGGCGTCAAGGGCTGGCCCGCAGCTTGCTAAGCAACTTTAAGGTGGTTTGTCCTTGCCCTAGCTGGCGATGTTTGGGTAAACCGGTGTTCATGCACGAGTAGGCGAGGCCATGAGCCAAGAAGAAGTTTTCCGGAATTTCATGACCGAGATGGGCGATCGGCTTGCCGAATTCGAGCAGGGCTTGGCTGAGCTCGAGCAGAACTTCCGCATGGACACGGTGCATCAATTGTTTCGCGCCATCCACACGATCAAGGGCGGGGCCGGTTTTTTCGAGCTGGGAAATATCACGCGGCTATCGCACCAGCTTGAAGATTTACTGATGAAAATCCGTGAGGAAGATCTGGCGTTTGATCCCGCCATGGTGCCCGTTCTATTTGAAGCGGCAGATGTTTTGCGCGACATGCACGAATCCTCTGACCATGGAAAAGGCCTGGATATTGACGAACTGTGCCTTGCACTCAAGTTCAAGCCAGGCCACAAGCCTGCTACCAGCGCCCCCATCCAGAAACCTGTGGTGAAGACAGAATCTGCCAATCCTGAAACTCAGCCGCAGCGGAAAACCGCGATGGATACGCGACAAGTGGACGCGCAAGGTGCTCCAGAGACCTCTCGCGCAGCACAAGCGCATACCGGCCGCTCAGCGCCGATGTTATCGGCGGTACCGGCCGGCCAGAGACCTCCAACACCCAAGACAGAAGTGAGTCCGCAGAGTGCTATTGAATCAGGTGTCGGTGCGCGCCACGAAACGATCCGAGTTAAGGTAGACCTGCTCGATCGTTTGATGGAGTTGACCGGCGAAATTGTGGTGGCGCGCAACCAGTTGTTGAGACAACTCGATGATGGAGGGCAGACGCTGGCCTTGTCGTCGATGGCGCACATGATTTCGGATCTTCAGCAAGTGGTGTTACAAACCCGCATGCAACCGGTCGGTGGCACCTTCACCAAATTCAACCGCATTGTGCGGGACCTATCGCGCCAGCTCGAAAAACCGATTCGTTTGCTGATCCGCGGTGACGAAACCGAGCTTGACCGCAGCATCATCGAAGCTCTGTCTGATCCACTCACCCATTTGATCCGCAACTGTGCCGACCATGGGGTTGAGCGGTCCGACGCGCGTGTAGCCTTGGGCAAGGAAGCGACCGCTACGATCCGGCTCGAAGCCCGCAATGAGGGGGGGCAGGTGGCAATCACAGTGGAAGACGATGGCCGGGGTATCGACACCGCCAAGGTGCGTGCCAAGGCCTTGGCCAATGGCCTGATCCACGCGGGACAGGCCGCCGAGATGAGCGATAACGAAATCGCCAACCTCATTTTTCACCCCGGCTTGTCCACCGCCGAAGAGGTCACCGACCTGTCTGGGCGAGGCGTAGGCATGGATGTGGTGAAGTCAACCATCGAAAAACTCGGTGGCGTGATTGAGCTGGAAACCCGTGTGGGCTCGGGCACCCGCGTGAGCATCTACCTGCCCACTACGCTAACCATCATGTCTTCGCTAATCGTGCGCATCGGCGAGGACAGGTTTGCAGTGCCCCACTCCGAACTCAGCGAAGTGATCGTGGTCCGCCCTGGCGACGAACTCCAGATTGAGCGAATCCGGGAACAAGAGGTCTATCGCTTGCGTGGTCAGTTGATTCCGATACTGACTCTGCAGCGAATTGCAGGGAATGGGCTGTCCTCGAATTTGCAGTTGGATGAAGAATGCCGCTTCCTGGTGCTCAAAGCTGGTGTCACTACCTTCGGCTTAGTGATCGACGAGATCGACCACACCGAAGAAATCGTCATCAAGCCCTTACCGCAAATCCTCAAGAAAATGACCTTCTACGCGGGCAGCTCGATTTTGGGTGACAGCGATGTAGCCATGGTGCTCAGTGCCAATGGCATTTGCCACAGTCAGAACCTGCACCTGCAAGACTTGCAAGCCGGTAAGGCTGCTGGACGCAGCGTGAGTGACTTGCAATTGCTTGACCTGCAAGAAAAGCAGGATTTACTGGTCTTTCGTTATGGCACTGACGAGCAGTTTGCGGTGCCTCTGTCGCTGGTGTTCAAGGTGGAGATCATCGAACGCCAACAGATCGAAACCATCGCCAATCGCGATTTCATTAACCTTGAGGGACGAAACATTTTGTTGGTCTACCTCGACGAACATCTGGCCCTCAAACCGCTGCCCGAAGACCTGGAGCGGCTATACATCTTCACCACCAAGATCAACAAATTTGAAGTGGCTGTGGTCGCCTCCTCGATCGAGGAGTCCATCCACACCCGCTTGAACTTGGACTCGCCGCCGATGAATGAGAGTGTGGTGTTGGGGGTGACCAAGCTCCATGGCAAGCTCACCTTCTTACTGGACCTGTTCAGCCTGGCCGAAAAAGTCAGTCCAGATATTTTCAGAGGCAAAGTGTTCAGCGAAACGCCTACCAAGAACCGCCTGCTGGTGGTGGACGACACACCATTCTTCCGCGATTTGGAGAAAAAATATTTCGAGTCAGTGGGCTTCCAGGTCACGCTGGCGTTCAATGGCCAGGATGCCTTGGACCTGCTAACGGCCAAACCCCGGGCCTTCGATCTGGTGGTGACCGACATTGTTATGCCGGTGATGGACGGCTACGACCTCCTCAAGAACATCCGAAACCATCCGCAGTTGGCCCATATTCCGGTGATTGCGCTGACCTCCTTTGCCCAGGAAGAAAACCTCGACAAGGCGAAATCAGCCGGATTTTTCAGTTACGCGCTCAAGACGAACAAGGAGACCATCCTGGACGCTGTGAGCCCCTTTGTACTGGAAGGTTGAGAATGCTGTATTCGACCTTTGCACTGGGCCGCATTCAGCTGGCTGTTCCCATCCACACTGTGCTCGAAATTGTGCGTGCTACTCACTTCCATCCGGTTCGCGGCGCGCCTGAATTGATCGATGGCCTAATCAACCTGCGTGGCAAGGTGGTGGCGGTGATCAACACCGGCCTGGCGATGGGTGCGGCACGTGTTGAGGTGAGTAACGAGTCGCGCATATACATCTTCAAAAACAGCAAGGAGCTGCAGGAAGTGTCTGATGAGCCGGTAGACCCGGACACCTCGGCTGACAACCTGGGTTTGCACGTGGATGCTATTGGTCCCGTCATCGACGTTGACAAAGACGAGTTGCAGCCAGTGCCAGCCAACATGGCGAACCCTTTCTACCAACATGTGGTGCGTCGCAACAACGATTTCATCATCATTCTGAAACCGGCCAAGGCCGTTGCCCTAGCCTGAGGAAAACACCATGAACGAACCTCAAGAGATCCAGTTCAACATTTACAACCCGGTCATCACTTACGAGCATCGCGCGGCGTACGACTTGATTGTCAGCCAGTTGCAGGGTGTATTTCCGATCTGCAACCAAGGTAAGTGCAAGGCCCTAGAGGTAACCGATGATCCGCAAAAGCAAAAGCAGATCAATGACCTCATGGAAAAGGTAGAGTTCTTTTCGGACAGTTTGATCAATATCACCAAGGTGTTTTTTGACCAGCTCTACCGGGCCAAGGAAACTTCGGCGCAGTCGATCTCACAGTCCATGGCCAAGATCAAGATCGACATGATCGAGCGCAACCTACTTGAGCGTACCTGCGATGTGCGCTGGTGGGCACTAGAGAAAGCTTTCTGGCAGTGCATCACCCTCTCCAATGCGACCACCTCGCGCAAGGGGACCAAAGTTGCTGATACCAGCGCTTTGTCCTCAGCTGTAGAAATGGCCTGCACACGCCTGGAGGACATCCGTAACTGCTACACGCTTTACCGAGATCTGGTCATAGTCAACGAACAAGGAATCGTGGTGGCCAGCTCTAACGCCGATCGCCGCGGCCAAGTGCTGGGGCGCGATGTCAGCGGTGAAGCCTGGTTCCAACGGGCCATGAAGACCCAGGATGGCACCGAATACGTTGTCCAGGACGTTTCCCCTTCCTGCCTGGAAGAATGCGAATCACTGATTTATGCGACTGCCATTCGTGCCGAGGGCGACGAGCACGGCCCGGCCATTGGTGCGATGGGCGTACTATTTGATTTTCAGGGCGAATGCCAAATCATTTTGAACGATTACCTGCCCTGCGACGCTAGCGGTGAAACGCTCGATGGTTGGTTTTCATTTTTCACTAATGACAAAGACAAAGTCATTTGTTCGAGTGACCAGCACTTCATCCCCTTTGGTGATTTTCCAGGCTTGCCCAAAAGCCACCGCAGCCTACTCAAGGCAGGCGAGTCGATAGTGTCAACGGCAATTTTTGCTGGCAATCGCTCCCTCTTGGT
>Ga0007825_1000411_pt1 | contig 12182 bp, 7 predicted proteins | sample CryBogCBE13Jul09_FD_71229 | JGI IMG/M metagenome (GOLD analysis project Ga0007825, IMG submission 71229) | Freshwater microbial communities from Crystal Bog, Wisconsin, USA - CBE13Jul09 | ecosystem: Environmental > Aquatic > Freshwater > Lake | place: Crystal Bog, Wisconsin, USA | collected... | reverse complement strand
ACCTGGAAATTCAGGGATATGTATAAGTTGCGCGACACGGTCGCTGCCGACCCGGCGGCCCGACTGCTGGTGCACGTCAATCAGGCAGGGCTTGCGCGCGGCATCTCGCCGGTGACGCACGGATCCCAAGTGCACACTGACGTGATGAAGACGGAGGGGCTGAAGCAGGCGTTGGATCAGCACGGCTTTGATGCGGCATTCGGCGGCGCCCGCCGCGACGAGGAAAAGAGTCGCTCGAAAGAACGCGTTTTTTCGTTCCGATCCGCTGCCCATCGTTGGGATCCGAAGCGACAGAGGCCCGAACTGTGGTCGCTCTACAACACGCGTAAAGCGCCCGGCGAAAGTTTTCGCGTTTTCCCGTTGTCGAATTGGACCGAACTGGATGTCTGGCAGTACATCTATCGCGAGCAGATTCCGGTCGTTCCGCTCTACTTCGCTGCGGACAGACCGGTGGTCGAACGCTCCGGCGCGCTAATAATGGTCGACGACGATCGTCTGCCCCTGCTACCCGGTGAAACCCCCATGCTGCGTCGGGTCCGCTTCCGAACGTTGGGTTGCTATCCACTTACCGGCGCGGTCGAGAGCACGGCGACGACTGTTGAAGCGATTATTTTGGAGATGCTGCAAGCGCGGACGTCCGAGCGCCAAGGACGACTGATCGATCACGATGGTGCGGCCTCCATGGAGCAAAAAAAGCAGGAAGGGTACTTCTGATGTCGGTCTCTACCACTGCAGTGCCGAGCGCAGAACTCGAGACGTATTTGGCGGCGATCGAGCGGAAAGATCTGCTGCGTTTCATCACGTGCGGCTCCGTAGACGATGGCAAGTCCACCTTGATCGGTCGCCTGTTGTACGAGAGCCAAATGCTCTATGACGATCAAATTGCGGCGCTAGAAGCGGATTCGCGAAAGGTCGGTACGCGAGGCAGTGAGATCGACTTCGCACTCTTGGTGGACGGTCTTGCCGCCGAGCGTGAGCAAGGCATCACGATCGACGTAGCGTATCGGTTCTTTGCTACGGAACGCCGCAAGTTCATCGTTGCCGATACGCCTGGCCACGAGCAGTACACCCGCAACATGGCGACCGGCGCGTCAACGGCAGATTTGGCGGTGATTCTGGTCGATGCGCGCAAAGGCATCCTCGTTCAGACGCGGCGGCACAGTTACATTGTCTCGCTCCTGGGGATACGGCGAGTGGTCCTCGCCGTGAATAAAATGGACTTGGTTGGATACGACGAAGGGGTCTATACCGCCATTAATACCGCCTATCGCGAACTGGCGTCGCGACTCGGCATAGAAGACGTCGTCGCCATCCCCGTCTCCGCCGTCTGCGGTGACAACGTGGTGAGTTCATCGACAGCGATGCCGTGGTATCGCGGGCCTACGGTGCTCGGTCATCTTGAAACGGTAGACCTGGCCTCGTCGAGCACGGCATCACCGTTTCGGATGCCGGTTCAGTGGGTGAATCGTCCGACTGCGGATTTCCGCGGCTTTGCGGGCACGATCGCAAGCGGAACGGTCCGTCCGGGTGACCGTGTGCGGGTGCAACCGTCGAATCGCGAAACGGCGATCGCGCGCGTGGTCACGGCGGATGGCGATCTACCGTCGGCCACTCGCGGTCAATCGGTGACGCTGGTGTTGGCGGATGAGGTCGACGTCAGCCGTGGCGATGTGCTGAGTACCCACGACCAACCGCTTGAGTGTGCGGATCAGTTTGAGGTCACTATTATTTGGATGAGCGAGGAGCCCTTGCTGCAGGGCCGCCAATATCTGCTCAAGACGGCCACCCGAACGGTGTACGCGACCGTTGCGCCAATCAAGTACAAGGTCAACGTTAACACCCTCGAAAAAGTCCCGACCGAGCGGCTGACACTCAATGACGTCGGTGTGTGTGAGGTCGAATGTGATCGTGCGATCGCCTTCGCTCCCTACATGGAGGACCGCACGCTCGGCGGATTTATATTGATCGACCGCCTGACACACGACACGGTCGGTGCGGGGTTAGTGCATTTTGCGTTGCGTCGCTCCCAGAACATTCATTGGCAAGCGATGGATGTGGATCGTACGGTGCGCGCGTCGCTCAAGCTCCAGCGGGGTTGCGTGGTCTGGCTGACGGGACTGTCCGGGTCCGGCAAATCCACCATTGCTAATCTCGTGGACCGCCGCCTCGTGGCGATGGGGCGGCATACCTACGTGCTGGACGGCGATAACGTTCGGCACGGGCTGAACAAAGATTTAGGCTTTACCGCGCAGGATCGCGTTGAGAACATCCGGCGCGTCGCCGAGGTGGCAAAGCTGATGGCCGATGCCGGCCTTATCACGCTCGTGTCCTTTATCTCCCCGTTTCGCTCGGAGCGGGGAATGGCGCGGGATCTGATGCTGCCCGGTGAGTTCATTGAGGTGTATGTCGATGCCCCGCTCGCCGTCGCCGAGGCGCGAGACCCCAAGGGCCTGTACCGCAAGGCGCGACGCGGCGAATTGCAGAATTTCACGGGCATTGATTCACCGTACGAAGCGCCGGAGGCGCCTGACATTTGGATCGACACGACCGCGGTGGACTCCACCACGGCTGCTGAGAATGTCGTGGCCTATCTGGAGCAACGCGGACTACTGCAATCGCCTTGATTCCTAAAAGGAATAATGACAGAGCGAAGACATGCATGAGCGCTATTCATGCATAACTCGCAATAAGGTTCTTTTGTCGGATGCAACGGGGGCGGGTACAGTTTCACCCGTGGACGACGCGCGAGCCGCGCTCCAACAGAACCCCCTCGGGGCGAGCAGGATGCTCGCCCTTTTTTTTGTTCCAAGCGTCGTGGGTGCACGGGTCAATCGCAGGACAGAAGACGCTTGCCAGCGTCTGTACAACCTTATAAGGTTCTTGTACAGGTTTTGAACGGATGGAAATGAACAATGTCAGCGGTAGAACGGCATGGCATAGAGCCGATCCCTGACAGCGAGCGAACGGCGACCCTGTTCGATTTTTTGCGTATTGCGTGGGGCGGTTCGAACTCCTTGGCCACCGCCGTACTGGGGGCATTCCCCATCATTTTCGGGCTGTCATTTTGGCAAGGAGTGCTCGCCTGCGTCCTTGGCGTCACCATCGGCGCCGCGATACTGGCGCCGATGGCTCTCTTTGGCGCCCTGAACGGCACCAATAACGCCGTGTCCTCCAGTGCTCACTTTGGCGTCGTCGGTCGGATCGTTGGATCCTTCTTGAGTCTCCTCACCGCCGTAGCCTTCTTTTCGATCAGCGTTTGGTCGAGCGGCGACGCTGTGGTCGGCGCGCTCGATTTCGTCGCCGGTATACACCCGAGCGAGTTTCGCTATGGCGCGGCCTACGCGGTCCTCGGCCTAGCGGTACTGGCAGTATCGGTCTACGGATTCCGATTGATGCTCTGGGTCAATAAGGTGGCGGTTCTCGCTGCCACGGCATTGTTTCTGGCCGGATTCGTGGCCTATGGGTCGTTGTTCGACGCGGGTTTTGCGGGCCAGCACCTGACGTGGGGGAGTGCAGCGTTTTGGGCGCCGTTCATTTCCGGTGTGTTGGTGGCCATGGCCAATCCGATCTCGTTCGGCGCTTTTCTGGGCGACTGGACGCGGTATCTGCCGCGGCAGACGGCCCCTAAACGCCTGATGGGCACCGCGTTTCTCTCGCAGATCTTGAGCCTGCCCCCGTTCCTCTTCGGCCTGATGACCGCGACCGTGATCGCCCGTCTCGCGCCTCAGCACCTTGAACAAGTGGATTACACCGGCGGTCTGATTGCCACTGCGCCGCACGGGTTCGCCGTGCCCATGTTGCTCTTGGCGGTCACGAGCGGCATGTCGACAGGCACCACGTCGTTGTATGGCACCGGACTCGATTTCTCCAGCGTTTTTCCACGGCTCAGCCGCGTGAAAGCCACGCTACTCATCGGACTGATCGCGTTTGTACTGATCTTCGTCGGTCGCTTCGCCTTCAATCTCGTCGACGCCATCACGACGTTCGTGTCGCTCATCGTGGTCACGACCGCGCCGTGGATGGTGATCATGATCGAGGGCTATTTTTTCCGCCGCGGCTATTACCTCGCGGATGCCATGCAGGTATTTAACCGCGGCGCCGAAGGCGGAGCCTATTGGTATCGGGGTGGCTGGAACATACCGACCATGCTGGTCTGGCTCGTCTCGTCCGTTTCTGCACTGGCTGCCGTCAATATGCCGGGTCACTACGTCGGTCCAATGGGCGCGCTGCTCGGTGACGTAGACCTCTCCATTGTGTTTGCGATTGCGGTGCCCGCGGTGCTCTACCCGCTGGCGTTGTGGATCGCGCCGGAGCCACGCGCCGTCTACGGGGCGCGCGGGCCCCGATGGGTGCCTACGATTGACGTTCCGATCGCGCCGATCACCACACGTCAGGCACCGCAATGATGGAGTGCGTGCACCATCCCGCCGACTGGTATGAAGTCCGGGCCGTAGGGGAGGGCGTGACCCTGATCCACGAGCCCCACATTTTGCCGTTCTATCGGTGCAATATCTGGTTTGTGCAGGGTCGAGATCGATCGCTGCTGTTTGACTCTGGGCTCGGCGCCCTCAGTCTCTGTGAGCAGGTGCCCTGGCTGCGTCAGCAGCCTTTGATCGCGGTCGCGAGTCACACGCATTTTGACCACATCGGCAGTACCCACGAATTTTCGGAACGGTGGGTGCATCGTGCCGAAGCGTCTATCCTGGCGGATCCGACGCCGGCAGCGACGGTCGCCGATCGCTATGCGACGTTGGAAATGTTTGACCGTTTGCCGCCGGGTGGCTTCGACCCAACCACCTACACGGTCCGGCCAGCTCCGGCGACGCGACTGCTCGAACACGGCGATGTGATTGATCTCGGCGATCGGCACTTCCAAGTTCTGCACACGCCCGGCCATTCCCCAGGCTCTATCGCCCTGTGGGATGCGAAGCGGCACATGCTCCTGTCCGGTGATGCGGTGTACGACGGCCCGCTCATCGATGACGCCTATCATTCCAATACCGATGAATATATCGACACGCTGCATCGGCTCAAGGAACTGCCGGTACGCGTCGTTCACGGGGGCCACTTCCCCAGTTTCGGTGCGAACCGATACCGAGAATTAATCGACGAATATTTGGCCGGCCGCCGGTTACCCGGTTGCCCGGCAGACGCCCGAACAGGCGCCTGAACACGAACGCACTGCTATGGAGTACACGCTTATGAATCCCAATCCCACACCGACACGCCATTCCTCGTTGATTGCAACGGCCATCGCCGTCGTATTAGGTGCGCCGGCCGTATCCATCGCAGCCGCTGGTACCGATTCGGTGGGCGCGCTCGAAGAAATCGTGGTGACGGCCAACCGTCGCGAACAAACGGTACTCGATGTTCCTTACAACATATCGGCCGTGACCGGCGCGTCGTTGCAAAGCGCCGGCGTGACGAACCTGAACGATCTTTCGCGGCTTGTGCCGGGCGTCACCATTCCGGATCTCGGACCGCGCGCCAACAGCAGCAACAGCTTGATCATCATTCGCGGCATGAACGTGAACGACCCGGTCAACTCTGCCTACCTGCCGTGGGGTAGCGTCCCGACCGTGTCGACGTACGTGGACGACGTGCCGCAATTCGTCAATCTTGCGTTGTCGGACGTTGCACGCATCGAAGTACTGCGCGGACCCCAAGGCACGCTCTACGGCTCCGGCGCTGTGGGCGGTACCGTGAAAATTGTGCATAACGCACCCGATCCGAGCGGATTTGATGCCAACGTTTCGATCGAGGGGTCAAAGACGGAGCATGCCGGTTCGCCGTCATCGAACCTGGAAGCCATGCTGAACATCCCGGTCAGCCCCGATTTTGCTCTGCGATTGTCGGCCGGCTACAACCGGATCGCCGGATTCATTGATGCGAAGAATGCGGTGCGCTTTGATAGCAACATGCAGCCGGTGCTCGCGGATCCGTCCAACCCGCTGACCAGCGGGTTTGTGACCGGCCCTGTCGCCCACGTGGACGACGCTCACGGCTTCCATGCGCGTCTCGCGGCGCGTTGGAAAGCGAACGATTGGCTGACGGTCGACGCCACGTACCACCGTCAGGACGATCATTCGAATGGTTTCTCGCATCAGACCGCCGGTGAAAATTATCAAACCGATATGCTGGTACCGTATGAGCCGGAACACCGCACGGTCGATCTGGAATCGTTGACGCTGACGGCTGATGCGGGTTTTGCGACGGTCACTTCGTCGACATCGTATTCGACCGTCAACGTAGCCAATATCTACGACGAGTCGCAGTTCGTAATCGCATACGACATGATCTCGCCGTTTCTCTACGGCAATTATCCGCGCATTACGTCTCTCTTTTATACGACGTCGAAGGATACGAATTTCACGCAAGAATTCCGGTTGGTGTCGAAGAGCGGTGGCGATTGGGACTACACCGCGGGACTGTTCTTCCAGCATCAAACGCAGAATCTTTTCCAATACGAAACGATTCCCGGCTTCGCTGCATGGTCCGAACTACCCGGATCGGCGGACGCGATCGCGAGCAATCCGAGCTACGCGAACTTTGGCGACTTTGTGCAGTATTACAACGGCGGCACACGGCCGAGTGCGCTGACGCCTCGCGACACGAACTTTACCTATCTGCGTATTTCCGGATTCTTGGACCGTGCCGCCTACGGTGAGTTGACGCGACACATCACTGACAAATGGCAAGTGACCGCGGGTGCCCGTATTTTCGCACAGGATTTTTCGCAAGGACTGGATTCCACCATACCGTTCGGCGGTCCACTCTATTCGACACTTCCGGCTCCAGCCAACGCGACCGACCATTACGGTACGACGCTTGTGCAGCGCCAGCAGTCCTTCCACAACCATATCTTTAAGTTGAACACGAGTTACGCGCTCGATCAGCATTCGCGGATCTACGCCACGTATTCCGAAGGCTTCCGCCACGGCGGCATCAACGCGCTACCGCTCGGTGCCTGCATTTTCTGCGAAAGCCCGAACATCGTGCCGTATCGGCCCGACACGGTCAGAAACTACGAAGTAGGCTACAAGGGCGAAAAAGACGGCTGGTTACGCTACAGCCTCGCGGCATACCGTGTGGATTGGAAGGACGTGCAGATTCAGGTGTTCGGTCAAGCAGGGGACCCGGCCGTCGTTAACGGTCGCGATGCGGTCAGCCAAGGGCTGGAGGCCGAATTGACCGGGCAGTTGTCGGATCACTGGGCGGCAACGGTGGGCTACGGGTATACCGATGCGAAGATTACGCAAGGCTTCACCGTGACCGATCCGGTCAATGGAACCGTCTACACCCTTGTGTCGGCAAATGCGGGCGATCGACTGCCGTATGTGCCCAAGCAAACCCTGACCGGCGACCTCGCCTATTCCACACGCCTGAGCGACCGAAAGGGCTTGGAGGCGCACTTGGATGCGTCCTACCGGAGCGACGTGAGCACGCAATTGAACTCTACGGCCCTCGGATACCAGCATTTAGGCGGATTCACGACGGTGAGCGCCTCCGTCGCGATGACCGTCGGAGAGGCTTGGCAGGTCCGTCTGTTTGGTGAGAACCTCACGAACGTCTTGGGTATTACGTCCGCTGGCTCCTTGCTGCGCATTTACGATGACCCACGGTATCGCATTCAGAACCCGACGCGTCCTCGGACCATCGGCGTGGGGGTGAACTATAAGTTCCGCTGATTCAGGGTCCGATCCTGCGCGCCTCGCCGCAGCCCGTCGGGCCGTGGCGAATGCGTTGGTGTCGGGCGATCCCAGCGTCGATCTGGCCATTCGGACGCTCGATGCGCTGTACCAAGCCAGCGCATCGGCGGACACAGATCGTGCTGCGCGCAGCGCCGAAATCGGCGATCTGTGGTCACGGCTCGAGGCGTTCGCGGAAGCGTATGCGGCCTATGATCGGGCCGTAAGCCTCGCGCCCGAGGTCACGGCCTACCGGTTCAATCGAGCGGCGGTGCGGGCGTTTTTGGGGGATACGAAAGGAGCAGAAGAGGATTACGACCGTGTCCTCGAACAAGCTCCCACGGATAGCCAGGCCTATCTCAACCGATCACAACTGCGCCGGCAGCGGCCAGAACGCAACCATATTGATGCGCTGCGTGGGGCGTTGTCAGTAGCGGCGTCGGACTGGCGACGTGCGGTGCCGTTGCACTACGCGTTGGCTAAGGAGTATGCGGACCTCGGTGAGCACGCTCGTGCAGCCATCGAGTTGGGTCTGGGCGCGCGCCTGCGCCGTGCGCATCTTCAGTACGACGTGCAACGTGATCTCGACACAGTCGATTGGATACGTCAGGCCTATCCGGCCGTTTATCCAAACCCGTCGAGTGGTGAGGCACCGTCTACCGCGGAAGCACGCCCGATTTTCGTGGTCAGCTTGCCGCGCACCGGATCGACGCTGGTCGAACGCATCCTCGGCAGTCATCCCGATGTGCGGAGTACGGGTGAGCGACCCGAATTTGCGACGGCATTAGTGGCGGAGGTGCAGCGGCAGCGCGGGCCCCAGTCCAGCCGGGAAGCATTGGTACGCACGTCGGCACATCTCGACTTCCCCGCCTTGGGCGCCGCGTATCGGCACCGCATGCGCCGCTTTATCGGTGACGCACGGCACTTTACCGACAAGATGCCCCTGAACTATCTGTACTGCGGGCTGATCGCACGCGCATTGCCCGATGCACGCATCGTGCACGTCCAGCGCGGGCCCTTGGCCACGATCTATGCGATACACCGTATGCTGTTCGAGCAGGGCTATCCGTTTGCCTACGATCTCGACGAGTTAGCCGCCTACTACATCGGCTACGAGCGCTTGATGGGGCATTGGCGTCAGGTGCTCCCGGGTCGCCTGGTCGAGGTGTCTTACGAAGCGCTCGTGCAAACCCCAGAATTGCAGGTCCGCGGCTTGTTGGCGAACTTGGACTTGCCTTTCGATGCGGCGTGTCTCGCCTTTGATCGTAACCCTCGACCCACCGCGACCGCGAGCGCCTCGCAGGTTCGCGAGCCGTTGTATACCGATGCGCTGGCCAGCTGGCGACCGTACGCTGCGATGCTCGAGCCCGTGCGGGAGCGCCTGCGGCAAGCGGGTATACCCACCGAAGCCGACTGATAGCGCCCGCTGATCGTGGCACCCGCGCAACACACGGGCCCGACGTGTACCCCCTCAATGGCCTTGCACTCTGGTACTGTCGACTCGCGCGGGCGTGCAAGACGATGAGAACGTCCGAGCGGTAGAAGGGTGCTTGGGGGGGCCTCGCGTGCTCCGGCGTGCTAACGCGCTAGAATGCGGCTCCGGCGTAGCCTCTCTCTGGGGTTGCTTTCGTACAACGCCGACCTGACGACGCTGCGTTAACCGGCGTTCGCAGTAGCGGTGATTAGGGGGGATTCAGTCAATGCGTACCATTATCAAGTTAGTACTGTCGGGTGCGGCTGTCGCGGCGGCGAGTGCGTCCTGGGCGGCAGACACCGCAACCGGCACGGTCGAGGAAGTTGTCGTCACGGCGCAGCGTCGATCCGAGTCGCTGCAAAACGTGCCGCTGTCCATCACGGCGCTGTCCGAAGCCTCGCTGGAGCAGAAGGCGGTAACGACCTTTTTTGACTACGCCGGGCAGGTACCCAACTTGGCCTTCGCCAATACGGGCGACGGCGTCGGTACAGCGCGTACGATTTCCATTCGCGGTATCGCGGGTGATGGCACCACGGGTTTCTACATTGACGAGACGCCGGTCCCGGATTCGATCGACCCGCGCGTATTGGATGTGCAGCGCATTGAAGTCCTCCGCGGCCCGCAAGGTACGTTGTACGGCGCCCGGTCGATGGGTGGCACGGTCCGCCTCATCACCGACCAGCCGGACTTCGGCGGCGTCTCCGGACATGTGCACGTCAATGGGTCGCAGACGTATAACGCGCCGGATCAGAACTACGGCGCGGACGCGGCCGTGAACTTGCCGTTGAATGATCGCGCCGCGTTACGCGTCGTCGGCTTTTTCCAGCACGACGCCGGCTATTTCAAGCGTCGCTTCCTCACGCACAGTACGGATGCGGCGAACGTCTGTGCAACCTGCGATCCGACCCAACTGGGTAATTTGTCGACCACGACAGTCGACAACGTGGGGGCGACGGACAGCAGTGGTGGGTCGGCGACATTGACCTTCAAGGTGAATGATTCGCTCACCGTGCAGCCGCGCATCATGTACCAGCGTTCGGACATGAATGGGCTGCCGTATGCGGATGGCGGTACGTATCCCGTACCGAATCCGGGCGGCCTTGTCCCTGCGAGCATGACCCCGAACGGCTACACGCAGTATCGCTTCTTTGATTTGCCAGAGAACGCGACCGATTACTGGACCTTGGGTTCGGTGCTTGTGAAGTACGAGACGGACGCCGGCACCTACACGTCATCCTCGTCGTACTTTGATCGTACGGTGGATGAGACGGAAGATCAGACCGACTTTCTCTGGCAGAACCTGCTGTCGCCGTTCGATGGCTTGCCGTATACCGGCGACCCCTCGTCGTCGATCTATCACGCACAACCGCTCGCTTCGACGATTCGCGAAATCAAACAGATTCATCGCTTCGTTCAGGAGTTCCGCTTCACCTCGAAGTGGCAGGGCCCCACTCAGTTGGTCGCCGGCGCCTTCTACTCCGACACCCGCGGCCGTATGCCGTACGCCGGCTACTACCCGCCGGCCATCGCGCTCGGCATCAGCAATACCGCGGGCGTGACCCTCATTGGCATCCCGGTCAATCCGAGCAATCCCGATGAAATCTTCGGTCAGGATTACCAGACCGTGCAGCAGGAGCCGGCGGTCTACGGCGAACTTTCCTATGAGCCGACGTCAGCGGTGAAAGCCACGGTCGGTCTGCGTGCGTATCAGGTGAAAACCAGCACCGGTGGCTACCTCGAAGGTATCGCTTTTGGTGGCGCACGGATCACCGATCCGACGCAGTCGAGCACCGAAAACGGTATTAATCCGAAGGTTGCGGTCGACTACCACGTGGACGCGGACCATCTGCTCTACACGCAGGCGGCACGCGGCTTCCGCCCCGGCGGTCTCGTCCCATCCATTCCCGGCAGTGCCACGCAAGATTCGCTGGGTTGCTTTGCCCAGTTAGAAGCGCTCGGATACACCAGCGCGGCACAGACCAAGAGTTACCAGTCGGATCACCTCTGGAACTTTGAAGTGGGCAGTAAGAACACGTGGTTCGATCATCGCCTGACGATCGACGGCGCCGCGTTCTACGTGAAGTGGGATTCGATTCAGCAGAGCATCAACTTGCCCTGTGGCTTCCAATTCCGTGCCAACTCCGGTGCTGCGACGGTGAAGGGTGCGGAGCTTGAGATGCACGCTCGCGCGACCGACCACCTGGACCTGTCGGCGGGTATCGGATTCCAGCATGCGCGCATTTCTGAAGCGAGCGCGTTGGTACCGCAACTCACGGTCGGATCGCGCGTTTACCAGACGCCGGATCTGACGGCGAACGCCAACGTTTCGTACACCGTGCCGATGGATGCCGATCGTCGCTGGGTGTTTACCGCCGGCTGGATGTACACCGGCGACAGCATCAGTGCCACGGTGGATCCGTTGCACCCGCGTGTCCGCCCCGCGTACGACATTCTCGACGCGCGCGTTGCGTATTCGATGGGCCCGCACGAGTTCGCGCTCGTGGGCAAAAACCTCGGTAACACCGAAGCCAACCTCGGCGACAACCGTTCGTTGGCTGCTGAAACCGCCGGGCGTCCGCGTCTCGTGGTGAACGCGCCGCGCACGGTGGGACTCGAGTACCGCATCAACTTCTGAGCCCAGACTCCCTCGGGCGTGACAACGCCCGGGGGAGTGGATGATGTGACAGCATGCCGACCGATGTACTGTTTCCGACCCGAATCTATCGCGCCAAACTGGCTGACCGGGGTCTGGCGGCGCTCAATGCCCAAATACTGCGCGAGGCGCATGTCCTGCGCGAGGACGATGGCGGTGGGCGGGTTTGGTCGAAGACCAACTATCCCGGCGGCTACACGTCCTACGGGTCGGTGTGTCGCTTGCAGACCGTTTCGCCGACCTTTGCGCGCTTGGAACAGCTACTGAACCGGCACGTCAGCGCATTTGCGCGCAGTCTGGAATTCGACCTCGCGGGCAAGCAATTGGAAATGACCGATTGTTGGATCAACATCATGCCGAAAGGGGT
>Ga0007825_1000408_pt1 | contig 12240 bp, 11 predicted proteins | sample CryBogCBE13Jul09_FD_71229 | JGI IMG/M metagenome (GOLD analysis project Ga0007825, IMG submission 71229) | Freshwater microbial communities from Crystal Bog, Wisconsin, USA - CBE13Jul09 | ecosystem: Environmental > Aquatic > Freshwater > Lake | place: Crystal Bog, Wisconsin, USA | collected... | reverse complement strand
ATATTATAACATTGACAGAATCAAACTTAACCTAAATGGAATGAGCCCGGTAGAATACCGAGCTCATCACTTTAAAACTTAATTATTAACTTCGTCCAACTTTAGGGGTTCAGTCCATTAGATGAGGGGCTTTTTTTTATTTCGCCTTTGGATGTTTCCAATTAATTCTTCTTCCCACATAGCACTTAATGGTAGTGCCGTTAGAAGCATCTGTTAATCCCTTTCCAATACCTAGATTGAACTCGTATAAAGGGTGCAAGAATAAATCAATCACCGCGTACAATTGGTGTTCTTGTTCTGGGAGTTTGAATGGGTTAAATATTTTACCAGTATTGCCATAATATTCAAAACCTAAACTTGCTTTTGGCGATGCACTAAAAGCATATTTTAAATTGGGTTCAAATAAATACTCTTTATTGGAAAAAGAAATACCAATATTTGGATTGAAAGATAAATAATGCGCTCCGATTGTTTTGTCGACAATGGGTCTAATCTCTGCACCCCAATTATTTTCATGCGTAGAAGGATCAATAGAACATCCAATTTCGGAAGATAAGCTTAAGCCAATTGGAAGATTCCACTCATCGGGTGCTTTTACTCTTGGGCGAATATTTGATCCTGTGTACTGTGTTTTTCCATTGTTATTGTAGGTAAAAACATAAAAACCAAATTCAAAATTTTCGCTAATACCCGTTGTTACTTCTAGGGTTTGTAAAAATGGATGATATTCTTGATTGAATTTAGGTCCAGTGAAAGTATAATTATTGTGAAGCTCAATCATGGTGGTGTATTTAGGCGTAGTTGCTGATCCATAAACTTGAATCTCATTTGCATCTTGTGCAAAACTAGTATTGATAATGCTTGTAGCAAAAAACAACATACATGATTTGATAATAAGGTTCATTCGCATTTGTTATAATTTATTAATTAATATTTACAATTTGTTTCTATTCTATATTTCAAAATATGCCAAAGTCCCACCAACCCAATCTTTATCCGCATTATAACTCACGCCAATCATTTTTCCTTTACTTAACCTCGCTAAATTAAATACAGCTTTGTATTGATTGTTTGTATTGTCCAAAAAATAAAATAATCTTATTTCTGTTTTGGCAGCACCCGTTGGCGTATCAATAATAGGAGCGTACTCCACTTTTTCTTGTAAAATCCAGTTTTCAGGGTCTTTTATATTTTCAATATCATTTTTAGTTACATCGATAATTACGCCTTGACCCGCAAAAGAAAATAAAGGTTTTAAAACATAATTTTCCAAATCGGAGGGGATATTAGAAATCGCGCTTAAAAATCTTGTTGTAGGAACAGCAGTTGAATTTAGTAATGGCATGATGTACTTGCTGATTCTGTAAAAATGATTGGGGTGAGTTACCCATTCAATTTTTAAATCTTGTAAAAGTAATTTCGCCTTTTCCTTCATTGCTTCAGATTGTTTTTCAATCTCATCCCAAACAATCCTATTATAAATGCTATCAATTCTTTTTTTATTTCCTCCCTGCTCGTAAAACAATTCATTCCCTTCCGTATAAATTTCTGAAAGACAAACAATTGGAATACCAATTAAGTTTTGAGTGCAATAAAAGTCAACCCTAGTTTTTTGTTCATGAGGATATAATTCAAGTAAAACAGTATGTCTATCGCCATCACCCTGAATTATATTTTTTAAAAAATGCAAATAGCTTTGCTCGTCAGTTCCATTCAAATAAGGTGAAAACCCTGCTGGTATTTCAAATGAATTTCTAAATGCTCGGTCGTGAAAAACTTCCAATCCAAATAAGGAAGGAAACCCTTGCAATTCAATGAGTTTAGGGTCAATCTCATTATGCGCATTTTTGCAAATTGCAAAGTCCATAACAATGCAAGCTGGTAAGGGAGCTTCATTGGGAGGTGTCGCTACCTTGGAGAACGAATTTTCGGTCTTTGTTTTAAACGCATCACTGGTTATGAAAGCGCAAATCTCATCACCTGCTTTTACTAGTTTATTTTTTGTAGTCCTATCAATGAATACAGGTGTCTCGGCAAGTCTAAAATCCATTTTGCCATCATTCATTTTTGAAACACTAGCAAGCATCTGCTGATATTTTTGATCAGTAAACGCTTGGTTAAATGTATTTCTTACGGAACTAATCATCCTAAAATGGCTTTATCTAAAAAATTGGGCATTAAGTGCTTATGGGTATTGATAATAGGAGAGTCTTGGTCAAGATGGTCCATGATTCTATTCCATTTTTCAATACTAAACTCATTGATAACAGTTTCCTTAGTGGATGGTTCATTAAAATAAATGCTGAGTTCTTCTAAATCTGCTTCAGGATGAAACTGAACACCATACATATTTTCAGAGAACTTGATCGCCATAATGGCTCTCTCCAATGAAATGGCAGGTCTCATTTTTTCTAATGCTAATATTTGAGCCCCCATCTTTTTAATTTTTTCATCATTGGGTGCAATAATTTGATAGGATCTACTCTCTAATGCATAAAATGTTTCTTGCAAATCTTTAAACAGGTCATCTTCTATTAAAGTATGCACTGGCAATATTCCTATTTGCTTTGATTTCCTTAAACAAACTGTTCCTAAATCAAAATGTCTGCAAGCCAATTGAAAACTATGGCATATTAAGAATACTGGTTTTTGTAAAGCATACATTTTTTCCAACCATCCTGTGAATGCAATATCCCAAGCATCGTTTACGGTATCCAATGGAGAGCCAGGCCCTCCACTTGAAATATAAATATCAAAATTTTCATCTGGAATTTCCCCATTACCCCTGGTATCAAAAACCGTAACTAATGTTTCGCGGCCACTTGTAGTACTCCAATCCTGGATAATATTATGAATACAACGCATCCCTAAATTGGGAACGCCTTCGTACATATCTAGTATCGCAATTCGTATGGGGGTCGCACCCATTATAGGTAGCTTAAATTTGTTTTAGGGCTTAATACTAACAATGTTTCATACATTAATTGAATGGTATCAACAATGTCTTTTTTATGAATCATTTCAACAGTAGTATGCATGTATCTTAATGGGATAGAAATTAAAACCGAAGGGCAACCGTCATTAGCATAAGCAAAGCTATCGGTATCTGTACCCGTACTTCTGCTTAAAGCTCTGAATTGTACTGGTATCTTTTTATTTTTCGCCGTTTCTTCAACAACAGCTAATAATTTATTATGAATTGCTGGTGCATAAGCCAATGAAGGCCCTTTGCCACATTGAATATCACCCTCAATTGCTTTATTGATCATTGGAGTATGTGTGTCATGCGTAACGTCAGTTACAATGGCAACATTTGGTTTGATTCTGCGTGCAATCATTTCAGCACCTCTTAAACCTATTTCCTCTTGCACTGCGTTCACAATGTATAATCCAAAAGGTAATTTCTTTTTATTTTCTTTAATCATTCTCGCCACTTCGGCAATCATAAAACCACCAACACGATTGTCAAATGCGCGACCAATAATAAAATCATTTGCTAATTCATCAAATCCTTCTTCATAAGTAACTACTGCACCAACATGAATGCCTAAAGTTTCCACTTCTTTTTTAGATCTCGCACCACAATCCAATGTTAAGTTCTCCACTTTTGGTTGTGGTTCTTTTTGATCTGCACTGCTATAACGAGTATGAATGGCAGGCCATCCAAATACAGCTTTTACAGGGCCTTTTTTACCATGAATCCAAACACGCATACTTGGTGCAATTTGATGATCAACGCCACCATTTCTTTTTAAATAAATTAATCCTTGGTCATTAATATAATTAACAAACCAACTAATTTCATCGGCATGTGCTTCAATTACCACTTTAAATGGCGCATCGGGATTAATCACCCCAACTGCAGTGCCATAAGGATCAGTAAATGTAGTGTCAACATATTTTGAAATATAGTTTAACCAAATTTTTTGACCACTTGATTCAAAACCAACTGGTGAAGGGTTATTGATATATTCTTTAAGGAAATTGTAAGCATTTGCTTGAATTAATTCCTTTTTTGAACTTGTTTTTGTTGTTTTACTATTCGCTTTTGCCATAAAATGGGTTTGAGATTTACGAGTGCAAGATACTACATATTGGAATTATATTTCAGCGCCGTTTTAGGAGAATATTGATACTTTTGCAGATATGACAACTCAGGATGTACAGCCCCCTTTTGATATTGCTCAGCTTTGGAACTTAAAGCCATCTGAATTCCTGTCCTATGCTCAAAAACTGGCCTATTTCCAAGCACAAAACAATCCAGTATACAATCAATGGATTCGTTTGTCGAATCAATCATTGGATAATGGAGATAATGTTAATTCGATTCCTTTTTTACCCATTTCTTTCTTTAAAAACCAGGACGTTTATATAGGGGATAAGCCAAGCACTTTATTTGAAAGTAGTGGCACCACTCAGGACGTAGTAAGTAAGCATTGGGTAAAGGATGCAAATATATATGAAGCTAGTTTTTTAAAATGTTTTGAACTGTTTTATGGCAACCCCAAGGACTATTGTATTATTGGTTTATTGCCCAATTATTTAGAACGCCAACACTCTTCATTAGTGTATATGGTGAATAAATTAATCGAAGTTTCTGGCCATCCTGATAGTGGATTTTATTTACATGATTTTGAAAAATTAGATACGGTTTTAAAAAAGTTAGAAGCTAATAAAGTTAAAACCTGGTTTATTGGAGTAAGCTTTGCATTGATAGATTTTTCCAATGAGTACAAGCAACTACTTCAATACACTACTGTAATTGAGACCGGTGGGATGAAGGGAAGAAAAGAAGAATTAACAAAGGAAGAATTACATGGACTTTTATCCAATAATTTAGGCGTTAAACAGATACAATCAGAATATGGCATGACTGAATTACTGAGTCAAGCTTATTCATTAAGGGATGGCATATTTAAATGTCCACCATGGATGAAGGTATTGGTAGGAGAACAAGAGGATCCAACAGCATTGAAGCTATCCGGTAGAGGCATCCTGCATATTATTGACCTTGGAAATATTTATAGTTGTTCTTTTATTGCAACCGAAGATATGGGTGAAGTATTTGAAGACGGTACTTTTAAAGTATTAGGTCGTGCAGATCATAGTGATCGCAGAGGTTGTAGCTTACTAGTCCTTTAAAAGTTTTTCAATCGCTTGTATATAGATAGGATTTAAAGAATAATTATATTGTCTTTTATCACCGCTATCTCTTGTTTTAATAAATAATGACTCTGCATTTTGCGTAGACATTTTAAACTTTTGATTGATTTTAATAAAGTGATCGCTTCTGCTTTTATTTTGAGTCAATGTGTCTTTTTGTTGTACGCCAATAATTTTATTAATGGTCTTAGTAGAAAGTTCTTCTCCTTTAAGATGGCTTTGATATAACGCTTCAATCAATTCTTTTTCAATAATAGTTAATGCATTAAAAAAGTTGTCATATAAAATGGTGACTACTTCTTTAGGTATTTTTTTGCTTTTAAAAATATTTGAACGAATGATAATGCCAACAAATATCAAAAGCAAAATAAAAATGATGATCGATTTATGTTGACTGTATACACCAACAATCATTTCGGTAAAACTGGCACTCGTGGTGTAAATTTTAGTGATATTTTTATTATTAATCTCTTTTAAATCGAGCTTCGTTTTTACCCAGCTTAATTCATTGTCTTTATCAAGCTTCACAAAATATAAATCACTTCCAAGATTAAATTGGAAGCCTGATTGCAGGCCTCGTTTATCTTTATTGTAGAGACTTAACCAATTTTCCCTAAGTCTATTATTTTCTTTACTATTAAAACTTCCTATTTGATTCTTTTCAAAATCAACCCAGTAAAAATCTAATTGACTTTGAGTGATATATAAATTTTTTACATGCAAATCCATCTCATGGGAGTGCTTTATGTCGAATATCTTTTTATAATCCTCTGTTACTTTTCCTAAGGCAGACCAGGTTCTGGTATTAAAATCAAATGCGTAACAACTATCAGTTGATGCACTTTCAAATGAACTAGGATAATTAGGGTAGTAGTAAGAATTACTTATAAATAATTTTGGGTCTGCTCTTTGGTCATCAAAATGCAGGATTGCATCTTTTTGATTGTCAAAATAGGTTTGAACAGGTCTATTCGCTTGAACCAACTCCCATTGGTTGGTATTTTTACTATAATAATTTAGAATACCTCTTATTTGCCAAAATCCTAAGCCGCCCACTTGGAATAAGGTATCCTTGATAAAGAAATTTTGTGCAAAAAAGTTAACCCCAGAGTGGGTTGTTTTATCTATTCGCTCAAAATTGAGCTTCCCGTTAATGAATTGTGCTTTGTATAATCTACCAGTACCAAGTGGCTGTACAAACACTTCCTTACCTTTTTTAATAATATTTGAGTTGGTAAAAAGTTCATTATCTAAACCAAAACTGAAAGCATTGTTAAGCGTAATGGATGTATAATTTGTTGAGTCGCTTAATAAAAGGGACAAGAGTTGTATTTCATGTTTTTTTAATAGGTTAGTTTCCTTTTGGGCTTGTACAGTTATGGACAAGATCAAAAGGATACTTAAACCTATAATTCTTTTTTTACATGCAATCATACAACAAATGTATATAAAAAATACAATAAGAAATTTACTTATTTGTTTACTATAAAATTATATAATATATTAATATGTAATTATATTGATAATCATATATTAATTATATAAATTATTTTTTCACTTCTTTCTTTATGTAATTTAGAAAATAGTTTAATGATTATTGCATATTTGCTTTGTTCTTGAAAAAAGTACAAATTAAACATTAAAGAAAAATAATATATATAAAAGATATTATCCTTTGGGGGAAGGATAATCGGGGTGATTGAGATTCGTCTTGGTCACCCCAACTTTTTTTATAAGGAGTACCCCTACTATTACAAGTGCAGTTCCAACGAGTTGCTGCCATCTAAATGATTCTCCTAAAATCATGTTCGCTTGAAATAAGGTTGCAACGGGTCCAATACTCGTAATAATGGCCAAATTGTTGCTTCCAACTCTTTTCATTCCTGTACTTAATAAAAATGAAGGAATGACGGTTGCAATCATGGCCAATGCAATTACGTACCAGAATATATTCGGTGGTATATGGTACCAAATTGCTTGGTTTGAAGCCTCATGTTGCTGATTCCAAAATATTTGAATTAAGTAATGGGCAAATATGCCAACACTTGCTGCGAGCATCGCAATACTCGTATAAATACTAGCACCCATTTGAGGCACTAGTTTGCCAGTTCCCACCAAATAAAAAGCATACGTGATTCCACATAAAAGAACCATCATAGATCCAAATAAAAAAGTACTTGTATTGGACATTAAATACAACTCACCCCAATAGGCAATGCCAATGCCTAAATAAGTAATTAAAATAGAAAGCCATTGTCTCTTAGTGATCTCCACTTTAAAAATGATTCTATTAATAACAACTGCAAGGGTTGGGTAGATAAATAATATAATTCGCTCAATTCCTGCGGATACATATTGCAATCCAATAAAATCAAATAAGCTACTCATATAATAACCAAGTAGCCCCATGGCAATTGCCCACCAATAATGTGATTTTGTAATTGGACCTTTTAGTTTGGATCGATTTAATAAAAGTACAATAATATAAAAAGGGAATGCTATTAACATCCGCAACATAAGTAATGTTGTAGCGTTAATAGCACTCTCTTTAAAACAAAGTTTAATCCAAATAGCTTTTGTAGAAAATAAAATGGTTCCTAGTATAGCTATTAAAAAACCTTGGTTATATAATTTATTCTGTTTTATACGGCAACATTAAAATCTCTTAATGCATCGTTTAAGCTAGTCTTTAAATCGGTACTTGGTTTTCTTTGACCAATAATTAAAGCGCAACTTACTTGATAGTCACCTGCAGGGAAACTCTTTTTGTAAGACCCAGGAATCACAACACTTCTAGCCGGTACGCGGCCTTTGTATTCAATAGGAGTATCTCCACTCACATCAATAATTTTTGTGCTTTTGGTTAGTGCCACGTTTGCGCCTAATACCACTTCCTTTTCTAAATGAACTCCTTCTACAACAATACATCTGCTACCAATAAAACATCCATCTTCTACAATTACTGGACTTGCTTGCAATGGTTCTAACACACCACCAATACCAACACCACCACTTAAATGCACATTCTTTCCAATTTGAGCGCAACTACCTACGGTTGCCCAAGTATCTACCATCGTTCCTTCGTCAACATAAGCGCCAATATTTACATAGCTTGGCATTAATACTACGTTCTTAGCTAAGTAGGCACCATATCTAGCAACCGCATGTGGTACGGCACGCACGCCTAATGCAGCATAACCAGATTTTAATAACATTTTATCATGAAATTCGAATGGTGCTAATTCCCATGTTTGCATTTGTTGAATACCAAAATACATTAGGATGGCTTGTTTAACCCACTCATTCACTACCCAGTCATTTTCTTTTGGTTCAGCTACTCTTAATCTTCCTTTATCCACTTCCTCAATTACTTCACGAATTGCATTACTATAGGTTTCCTCTTTTAATAAAGCACGGTCATTCCATGCAGCTTCAATTTTTGATTTTAAGTCCATTTTTTTCAATTTTGGCAAAAATACGCCTCAGTAACTATTTTTTTCTCATTTCTTTTGCACAATAAACACCCCAATTTATTGCAGGTATTGTTTAATTTGCAGCATGTTTCCTTATAATGATGATATACAAGCTTGCATCGAGGTACTCCAACAAGGAGGGCTTATTTTGTATCCAACCGATACCGTTTGGGGGATTGGCTGTGATGCAACCAATGAAAAAGCAGTGAAGCAAATTTTTGAGTTAAAAAAACGTTCTGATTCCAAGGCGATGATTGTTTTGGTTGAGAGTGAAAACGCTATATTGGACTATGTGAATGTAACTGATTTGCAAATCATTGATTACATAAAAGGTATACATAAACCAACTACCGTCATTTATAATCATGCCAAAAACTTGGCTAATAATTTAATGGCCGAAGATGGATCTGTAGCCATTAGAATTTGTAAGGATAAATTTTGTCAGGAATTAATTAAGCAATTTGGAAAGCCAATTGTAAGTACTTCAGCAAATGTGTCTACCTATCCTACGCCACTTTGTTTTAACGATATTTCATTGGAAATAATTGAAGGCGTTCATTATGTGGTGAAGCATCGTCAGGATGAATTTGAAATGCAACAACCATCTGCCATTGTTAAGTGGAATGAAAATGGGGAATTAATTATTATCAGACACTAAATGATTTCCTCATGCAAAAAATTTGTGTAATTCAAACGGCTTTTATTGGTGATGTAGTATTAAGTACAGCATTGTTGGAATCCTTACATGCAAAATATCCAACTTCACAAATTGATATAGTAGTAAGAAAAGGGAATGAGGCTTTATTTGCAAATCATCCTTTTGTAAATCGAGTGATTATTTGGAATAAGCAATCGCAGAAATATAAAAATTGGTTTGCGGTGTTAAAGGAATTAAGAGCACAAAAATATGATGCATTGGTAAATGTGCAAAGGTATGCTGCTACAGGATTGTGGACTGCATTGTCTAATGCGAAATTAAAAATTGGCTTTGATAAAAATCCGTTTTCATTTTTATTTACCCATAGGGTGAAGCATTTGGCAATGCAACCCGGCTTGCATGAGATACAAAAAAATCACTCGTTGATTTTAGCAATGGATACTACTATTGAATTGCAAAAACCTAGGTTGCATCCAACTCATACAGATTTTGAAAAAGTAAAACACCTTCAATCGGAGCCCTATATATGTATTGCGCCCGCATCAGTTTGGTTTACGAAACAATTCCCTGTTGCACAGTGGATCCATTTTTTGAATCAATTGCAGTTGGATGGCAAAGTGTATATTATTGGTGGGCCTGGTGATAAAGCATTAGGTGATCAAATTATTGCAGGAATAAATAAGGAATCGAAAGTTTATCAAAATGTAATAAATGTCGCAGGACAATTTCATTTTTTAAGTTCTGCAGCCTTGCAAAAAGGAGCTGTTTTAAATTATGTAAACGATTCTGCCCCCATGCATTTTGCATCTGCTATGAAAGCGCCGGTGGTTGCTATTTATTGTTCGACCATTCCGGATTTTGGGTATGGACCTTTGTCGGATCAATCATTTGTGGTTCAAACCCAGGAATCGCTTTCTTGTAAGCCATGCGGTATTCATGGGAAGAAAGCATGCCCTTTACTGCATTTTAATTGTGGTTTTACTATACAAATGCAACAATTGAATGCTCCATTGGTTCAAGTGAAGCAACATTAGTACATTTGCGCCATGCAATTAACACTTACATCCAGAGAAACGGAACTATTAAAAGCAGTGGCAGAAGCCGCCGCTAAAATAGGGGTACCTGCATTTGCTGTAGGTGGTTTTGTACGTGATAAAATATTAAATCGTCCAACTAAGGATATTGATGTTGTTTGTATTGGTGATGGTATGGCTTTGGCACAAGCATTTTCTAAATTATTTCATCCCACACCTCCGGTTGCTTTATTTAAAACCTTTGGTACCGCACAGGTAAAATTTGATGATATTGAAATTGAATTTGTTGGTGCTAGAAAAGAAAGTTATGCGCGTCATAGTCGTAAACCCGAAGTAAGTCCCGGTACCATTGAGGATGATCAAAATAGACGAGATTTTACGGTGAATGCATTGGCAATTGAATTAAGTGTGACTCATTTTGGAAATATCATTGACCCTTTTGGAGGCCTTGAAGATTTGCAAAATAAAATATTAAAAACGCCATTGGCTCCTGCGCAAACTTTTGACGATGATCCTTTGCGCATGATGCGTGCGATTCGATTTGCAACTCAATTAGATTTTACCATTACACCAGAAACATTTAAGGGGATACAACAAATTGCAGATAGAATTAAAATAGTTTCTCAAGAACGTATTACTGATGAACTGCAGAAAATAATGATGACCAAGCAACCTTCAAAAGGTTGGTATTTATTAAAAGAGGCAGGTTTGTTACAATATATTTTCCCATTGTTATTGCAATTAGAAGGTGCGGAAACCTTGGATGGTATTGGGCATAAAGATAATTTTTCACATACGCTTCAGGTATTGGATAATGTAGCCGCTACCTCCAATGATGTTTGGTTAAGATGGGCTGCATTATTGCATGATATTGCTAAGCCTAAGACAAAAAGATTTGAACCTGGTTTTGGTTGGACATTTCATGGACATGAAGTAGTTGGCGCAAGAATGGTTCCTAAAATTTTTACACAATTAAAGTTGCCTTTGAATGAAAAAATGAAGATGGTACAAAAGTTAGTTACTCTACATCTTCGTCCTATTTCATTAACTAAAGAAAATGTAACAGATAGTGCAATAAGAAGATTGTTATTTGATGCTGGGGATGATATTGAATATTTAATGTTATTGTGTGCGGCAGATATAACTAGTAAGAATCAAAATAAAGTAAAGAGATATTTACAAGGTTTTGAATTTGTGAAAGTGCGTTTGCAGGAAGTGGAGGAAAAAGATAGTATTCGTAATTGGCAACCTCCTATAACGGGTGAAATGATTATGCAAATTTTTAATATTACCCCTTCTAAACAAGTGGGAATTATTAAAGATGCCATAAGAGAAGCAATTTTAGATGGGGTGATTCCTAATGATCATGATGCAGCTTATGATTATATGTTGAAAGAAGCTGCCAAACAAGGCTTATTTCCTGTAATAAAATAGTAATTTAGCGTTTCAAAATTTAAATATGGCCATTTTAAAATTTAGGGTTTATTGGGAGGAAGATGATGCGATTTATAGAGATATTTTGGTTAAACATACCCAAAGCTTTCAGCACTTGCATCAAATTATTTTAAAGGCCTTTGAATTTGATCAATTACACGCAGCTACTTTTTACCGCAGCAATGATGTTTGGAAAAGAGGAAGAGAAATCAGTAAGGAAGTATATGAAAAAGAATATGTAGTACCTCCATTATTAATGATTGATACTACGATTGGTTCAGAAATTATTGATACCAATCAACACTTTATATATGTGTATGATTTTGCAAAAAATTGGACATTTTTAATTGAGTTAATTCAGGTAATTAAAAATGCGGATGCGGATATGACCTTAGAATATCCAGTGGTGTCAAGAGTAGAGGGCGTGGGTCCCATGCAATATGGTTCAAAAGGATTATTAGGAAAGAATTTTGCGGAC
>Ga0007825_1000406_pt1 | contig 12270 bp, 20 predicted proteins | sample CryBogCBE13Jul09_FD_71229 | JGI IMG/M metagenome (GOLD analysis project Ga0007825, IMG submission 71229) | Freshwater microbial communities from Crystal Bog, Wisconsin, USA - CBE13Jul09 | ecosystem: Environmental > Aquatic > Freshwater > Lake | place: Crystal Bog, Wisconsin, USA | collected... | reverse complement strand
TGATAGTTTTGCACTTGGAGGGCGATTACCTGGCGCCATTTTGTTTACATTTGACGCAACAAAAGTCACATGTTTAAAGCCTAATAAAGACGCACCCGCGGCGAGCTTTTTACCTAGTTCCGTAATGTACCCTTTTCGTCTAAATCTGGTATCGGTGTAACCGTATGCTAGATACAGAGTACGTCTATTTTTTGGAATGAAATCAATATACGCAACTTTAATTCCATTCTTTGTGAGACTCGCTCTGTAAAAAGGTTCACCATCAACGGTAATACGTCTGATGTCCATTAGTATATAAAAATATTTAGTTTAATAAAATGAACGAAAATAAACGCGCTGTTTTAACCGCTTTAGGTAATTTACATTATATTCCTACAGGAAATAATAGACGGGGTATGTATTGGGGGTTTCATTATAAAATCCATGGACGTCCTATTATATTAAAGTCAACATTGAACAATTCCGTAGATAGTCAACGCAATTTAACTAATGTACAAAAAAAAGCGATGCGTTTGTTATTTAGACTTGGAGCAATTAAATATAACAAAGAAAATGCGCGTATAAAATACAAAGGTATAACTGGTCCACATTTTTCAAAAAGCACAAATGATGACACAATGTATACAGCATTTTGGCGCGAAATAATAATACAACAAAAGCAACTAGCCAAAGAGAAACAATTGGCACTTAATCAGATTGAAAATATTAAAGAAACTATACGTAAAGCAAAACCACCTTCACTAAATCGACATAAACGTAGTAACTTTTTTCATAATATAGAAAATTTAGGTAATAGAGCTAAAAACTTACATAAACATGTGTTAAATATAAATTCTAAACTTTCAAATATGAAAAGAGTTGCAAAAGCACATGGATCAAATCCGTATTATTTTAACAAAAATGCATTAAAGCCGAATGGATATGTCAGTTATAACAATCGAAATAATTCAAACTAAGACCGCATCTTTAAACGATACCGTATTAAAGCCAGATATACAATTACATTAAGTGCGACTAGAAACCACGCAAGAATTTTACATTTTCCTTTAACGGTACAATTGGTTAGATATGTTTGATAACATGTAGCAGCGAATACAGCACATCCTATTGCTACACCTAGCTTTTTATCGGGACTAAGTATGACTGATGCACCCGATGCGAGTGTACCTATTACAAACACAGACATTGCTTGTGGAGTAAGTTCCAGCATTTTTATACTCCAATATTTTCTCCAAGAGGGACTCGAACCCCCGACCACATGGTTAAAAGCCATGCGCTCTGACCAACTGAGCTATTGGAGAGGACTCCTCAAGGGGGATTTGAACCCCCGACCACATGGTTAAAAGCCATGCGCTCTGACCAACTGAGCTATTGAGGACTATTTATTTAATGTATCTTTTCCTTAAACCACTTTTCGTAATCAAACGAGTCTTCATAATCGTCCCATAATTTCATAACCTGGTTTCGCTTAATCTTTTGTCGAATCTTTGCATTCCATGTATAGTGATACATATCATTTCCATTAAAATCCTGTACACTAGGAGATGCTCCTTTACGCAAGAGATATCGTATAGCGTAAATGTCCTTGTGAATACATGCGTACATGAGCGGGGTCCTACCAAATTCATTTTGAAAATTGGGGTCACACAGAGTCACGTCGCGGTAAAACGAGTCAACGTAAGGATCACCCTTGTGTTCCGTGGGGTCGTATACCTTGTGATTCTTTTCATGTTCCAGTTTTCGTACAGTTTTCATTTATTTCTTTATCGTTTCTTGTTTTTAATAAATGATTTTATAGAAGGTGCATGTAATATATACTGAACGTTTCCAACAGTCACACGAGCATTTTCGGACAAGTGTTTATTTCTGTATAATTTTGATAAGTATATTTTATTTTGGTTGGATAATTTTGTTCCTGTTCCTGGCAAGAAACGTATACCAGTACCTTGTGTTCGCATTATAGCTCGAATATTTCCACGAGGTGTAATCGATTGTAAAAATTGTTGCATCTTTGCATTATTCTTTAATAGTGGTCGTATATCATTTCTGTGTGATTTGATTATGGACAATATATATGGGTTTGTAAAAACTTCGTATGCAGGATCACGCTGTGACATTATACATCTTACTTATAAAAATTTTTTCATGCCTCGTGAGCGTAACGAGAATTTTAACGCATGTACACCACGCATACACGAATACAAGATACTTGTACATACTATTTTCTAATAGAATCATAATTTTTAATGAACCATTTTATTGTTTCTTCTAATTTTTCTTCAAAGTTTGAAAACTGTAATTCTGTAAATGCACTTTTTAATAACTTATTTGACGCGGTTTTTCTATACTGTCCATCATCTTTAGTATCAGAATTATTATTTTCTAGTGTAGTGTTCATTATTTTAGCAATCATTTTTGCAAGATCATGTATACTTATTTCTTCATCTGAACTGCATATAAATAATTCATGATTGTTTTTAACTTCTTTTTTTTCAACAGCCCATTTAATTATTTTTGCCATATCACCATTATATAAAAATTGTCTCAATGGATTACCACTACCCGATATTTGAAAATTTTGTTTTGATAGATAACATTTATGAATTAGTGCTGGTATTACGTGTCCGTCTTGTAAATTAAAATTATCATATGGCCCGAATAAGTTTGTTGGTATTAGGCAAATTGTTTCTATTTTACTTAAACGAGCGTGCACCTCTAATACTCTTTTTGCTATTGCATACCCTTCATTACTATAATGAGGTGGTCCGTGATGGATCATATCTTCAGTTAATGGTAGTTGCTTATCTGGAAATATACATGTCGATAACATTAATATTAAACGTTTGGTGTTACATTTTTCTGCTGCTTTAATGACATTCGTATTAATTGTTAAATTATCAACAAGCATGTCTTCGTTGTTGTTAATATTATTGAAAAGACCCCCAACTCGTGCAGCTAAATGTACAATTACATCTGGATTAATGTTTGAAAAATACTGTACTGTATCAGTATAACTTAATAAATTTACGTCTTTTGTACTGATAAAGTACCATTCATTACTTACTAGATTCTGTAATGATCTACCAACTAAACCACTACCACCTGTAACTAATATCTTCATATAAAAAAACAACATATATTAATATAAAGTTATGAACGCGGCATTTATAACCGGGATTAATGGACAGGATGGTAGTTATCTATCGGAATTATTACTTGAAAAAAATTATTGTGTGTATGGAATTTTGAGAAGAATGTCTTTAATAAATACTCAAAGAATAGATCATATTATTGGTAATAATAGATTCAATTATTCATATGGTGATGTAACAGATGCAACATGTCTGTATCGTAATATCGAAAAAATAATAAAAAAACATTCATCCATTGAGATTTATCATTTAGCTGCACAAAGTCATGTTCAAATATCTTTTGAAATGCCCGAATACACTAATGAAGTTAATGCAAATGGAACGTTGAAATTACTAGAAGTATGTAGATCAATTAAAGAAACATATAAATTAAATAAAGATCAGATCAAGATATATATAGCATGTACTTCGGAACTATTCGGTGATGTACTAGAGACACCACAAACAGAGACAACGCCATTTAATCCGTGTTCGCCATATGCCGTTTCGAAACTGTATACATATTACATTGCAAAAAATTATAGAGATTCATATGATATGTTTATATGTTCTGGAATATTATTTAATCACGAATCACCGCGAAGAGGACACAATTTTGTAACTAGAAAGATCACATTAGGTTTAGCAAAAATATTAAATAAAGAAGCTGAATTTATCGAATTAGGCAATATTAATTCCGTCCGTGACTGGGGTCACGCGAAGGATTACGTGAATGCTATGCATTTAATGTTAACCCACTCAGAACCTGATGATTATGTTGTAGCAACTAATGAAACGCATACAGTGCGAGAATTTATAGAAAAAGCATTTGCAGAACAAGACATACTAATAAAATGGGTAGGTGAATCTATTGATGAAGTTGGAGTGGATCAAAATAATATCATTAGAATTAAAATAAATTCAAAATATTTTCGACCAACCGAAGTAAAATATTTACATGGTAATCCAGCTAAAATAAAAACTATATTAGGATGGGAACAAAAAATACATTTTGATGAGCTCGTTAAGGAAATGGTAGAATGTGATTGTAAAAAATATATTTCGTCTTTATAAAATGAACTCGAATAATAAAATGCGCGCACAAACACGTGCGTTTATTAAAGCAATGAATAAACGGAAACTATTCAGGCCATTTAACTTTATACAATTATCCCCCAAACCAGGTAGCAAACTCGTATCATATATTAGTATTAGACGTAAGAACGTACCGCCCCTGTATCCTAAAAAAAATAAGTAATGTGAATTGGCACATCACATATGAAAAGGTGAATCAACAAAAAAATGAGGCATGAATTTGCGATGGATCCGTACACGCACGGTCTGGGCTGCTGGATGATGCAGTGCGGAAAGTGCACCAAGGCGCTGGAGAATGATTACATGTGGGTCTGGGATGGATTCAATGCGACGGTGTGCACGACAATCTGTGGTACGTGTTGCAGCCGGTACGAGGCTGAGGAGGAATTGAAGAAATTTTGTAGCCCTTATTATCTCACGTTGTACACTGACAAGATTAAGATTGAGGAACCAGTGTACAAGGTTAGACGCTCATCGGGTGCTGTCGAGGAGGGGTGGTTCGTGTCGTGCCAGTTCAGGGAGGCTTTTCCTCACATCAATTACGTGGTGGGTAAGCCTACCATGCTTCACGGAATGAATTCAGGTCGAATCGGGATTCTCATGAATGATGGCAAGGGGACGAGGAAGTATGTCGAGTGGAAGGAATTTCTTCGCCTAAACGAGATTGAGTATTTTGATCCGCCCATATATGATTCGAGGATTCCTGAGCACGTTACGAAGTTTTGGGAAAAGACCTTGTCTCCACCTTGATTCCGAGAACCTTGCACACCTTATTTGCTAAATTTGCATCATAAACACCCGTTTGATTTTCGAGGCCTGCCATGACTGCAGGAACAACATTACACATCTTTGCCAATTGATCGCGAGTCAACTTTTTTGAAATTCTTGAGTTCATGACTGCGTTTGCCATTTCTTTCGAGTATACCTTTATCCGCTTCGTTTCAATATCAACCTCTTTTGGAAGTGATTGAAAGTGAACCTTCTTCTCAGGCTCTTTCTTTTTGTGAAACACGACTGGTTCCCAGTCCTGGTGACTCATTTATTTCTATGAGTTCGTCAACTTTAAAATTGAATACGAGATGTACTGTTCCACATTCACGAAGTTCTGTTAATTTGGCATCTTCATGCCATTTAAGGAACCAATCAGGCTTTCTATTGAGATTTAAGAATGTCCAATACACCCCATCGATATAAAATTCATAGCGAATAAAATCATATAGGTATACATCTCTTTTATAAATTTCGAGTAAACACATTATTTTCTTTGTACACTATAAATGTTTTTAATTGCATCAGCAAATGTTCCACCACGGACTACTCACCAGCAGAATAAGAGACGTGCAATGGAAAAGGCTCGCATTCAAAAGCTAAAGGTGTGGCATGAAAATGTCAAGAAGATTGCGAGATCCGAGATTGAATTTATTTCCGCTCTATTTAAAGAAGACGATGAAACTCATCACGAGTGGCTCATGGAAACCGAGATTGTTAAAGAGGACCCTTGAAAAGTCCGGTCCCATTTATGTAAAAATAGGGCAATTTATGGCGAATAGACCGGATATATTCGGTAATGATATTTCATCAGAGTTGGCTTCGTTACAAACGAGGGCTGAATTTTTCGAAGCGACGAAACCAAAGGAGGTGTACAAGATGGACCCCAAGCCCATTGCGGCTGCATCAATTGCACAGGTTCATATGGGTACTATGAAGGATGGGCGCCGAATTGCAATCAAGATAAAGAGGCCTATGATTGACGAACAGATGGAGAGGGAACTTTCTAGACTCGAGGCTGTTGCGCGACTTGTGAGTCTCGGTGGATTTCCAAAGGCTCTTACATGGTTTCGTGAGTTTGAACAAGGTATGAAGGATGAACTTGATTTTTCAAAAGAGGTGAGGAACCTTCAAATGTTTCAGGAGATGTATTCGCACAGTAAAGAAATCAGAATACCGCGAGTACTACCAGAGCTGTCAGGCAAAGATCATATAGTCATGGAATATCTTCCGAGTGTTTCGATTAAAACGGGTGATCGTGTCATTTCAGAAAATCTCATGAATGCATTCATTGAACAGATACTCTACATGGGTGTTGTACACGGAGATCTTCACGCCGGAAATCTCGGTATACATGGAGAATATACCATTGTCATGTATGATTTAGGTAATGTCATTATGATTCCAAAGAGTTACATGAAAGCTCTTAAAGAGGTACTAGCCGCGTGTCAGGAAAAGGATCCTCATAAACTTCTTTCAGGTATGAAGAATATGGGTATGATTGTTCGAAATGAAGAGACTGCACATAAATTTGCGATGAGTTTTTTCGAGTACCTTGATACACTCGATCCTAAGAGTTTCAAGTATTCCAAATCTGATTCCATGATTCCTATTGAACTTGATGATATGACTCTAAAAATTCTACGAACATATTCACTCGTTGAAGGACTGTGTAAGACTATTTACCCTCAATTTACATATGAAAATGTGATTCAACAAAACATGGAACTTCTTTTTATTGCATCAATCATCTAAAAAAAATAGACGCATACAAAAGAAAGATGAAACGGTTCACGGTTTTTCCGATTCGGTACCCCGATCTATGGAATCTGTACAAGAAGGCTGTGGCGAGCTTTTGGACTGCAGAGGAGATTGATCTTTCAAAGGATGTGAATGATTGGGAGATTTTGAACAGTGATGAGAAGCATTTCATTTCAACGGTGCTGGCATTTTTTGCCGCTTCGGACGGTATAGTCTATGAAAACCTTGCCAAGCCCAACGGATTCATAGACTCTATAGACATACCAGAGGCTCGTGCATTTTATTCGTACCAGGGATTTAACGAAAATATACACGGTGAGACGTATTCTCTTATGATTGATAAGCTGATTCAGGACCCAATTGAGAAGGACCGGTTGTTTGATGCTATTCATACAGTACCATGTGTTGCTCACAAAGCCGAATGGGCTATGAAGTGGTTCAGTATCGAGTCTCTTCCACAAAGGATCTTTGCATTCGCGTGTGTAGAGGGGATTTTCTTCTCAGGGAGTTTCTGTGCATTGTTCTGGCTAAAGAATCGTAAGATCCTTCCGGGTCTTTGTTTTTCGAATGAACTCATTTCGAGGGATGAGGGTCTTCATCAGGAGTTTGCGGTGGCTCTGCTGAAGTACTTTCCGATTCAAGAGAATAGTGCACGTGAAATCATACAAGAGGCGGTTCAGATTGAAAAGGAATTCATTACCGATGCGCTACCAGTAAAGCTCATCGGGATTGATTCGGTAAAGATGAAGGAGTACATTGAATTTGTTGCTGACCGCCTGATGAAACAGTTGGGGTTCAAGCCTATTTGGGGGTCACAGTGTCCATTTGATTGGATGCAAAATATTTCACTCGAGGGAAAGACGAACTTTTTTGAAAAGAGGGTCGGTGATTATTCGAGGCACGTACCTGAAGAGGGTGATTCAGTTCGATTTGATGAGCCTTTTTAAGGTGCCATACCCTGGACGTCACCTGCCGCCTTGTAGCCCGCGCTCTTCTTGAATAGCGCCTTTGGCTTCATGAGGAGCCAAAGAATGAGGGCTAGGACGAGGCCGTGCACGATGAGACCGGTTGGGGTGGCTAGGCCATCGGCTGAGGCTATGGAGCGACCCACTACGCCACCCACAAGCTTGAAAAACATTGGGCTGAACACAATCAGTGCAATTAAAGCAGTCTGAAGGCTGATCCACATCTTCTTCTTCTCGGAAAGGCAGTCGCAAGAAGACATTTAGTATATCCCAAGATTTAAAGATTTGAGGCCTGAATAGAGTAAGAAAAAATGGCTCCTGTTGTTGAGAACCTGATTACCTTCAACCCGTCCAACTTTTGCTTCTCCGCCATGAAGAAGAATACCAAGGGTGGCAAGTCTGTGTATATCAATGTGAATGGTACGACTGGGCGTGTATTCTTTCGTGTGCCTGAGTGCAGGTCTCCGTTTGGTCTGAGTTCGTACACGGACAATGCGTCTGGTAACACGTCGTACAGCCTGGATATTTCTCTCGATGATCCGGTTCTCATTGATAAGATTCGTGCGATTGAGGAGTGTGTTCTGAATCATGTTGTGAATCATTCAGAGGAGCTACTTGGTCGCAAGTACACTCCTGATGTGATTAAGCAGGCGCTGTTCAAGAGTTGCATCAAGGAGTCTAAGGATGGCAAGTATGCACCAACTCTAAAGCTGAAGGTTATGGCCAACTCTGGTGTGTTTGATGTGGGTGCATACAATTACGACAAGAGTGAGACGACGATCGATACTCTGCAAAAGGGTCAGCGCGTCAAGACGCTGATTGACATTGCACAGATTTGGATCATTGATAACAAGTTTGGGATGTCTATTCGCCTGAAGCAGGTGATGATGTCTCCAACTGCTGACCTGAATGTGTGTGCTCTGGGTGATGATGACGGCGTCGAGAATAATCAGTCGTCTATTCTAGGAGATGAGTGAATATGCAAAAGTGATCCCTAAGTATGTTTTTAGAGGGACTGGAACACCGATTAAACAATGGTTAGCAAAACATCCTAGATTTAGAAGACTCATTATACGTAATATGCATTTGATACTTGTGAAAATTCGTACGAGGTTTCCCTCATTCAGACATATGGATTTACATGCATGTAACGTATTTTATGAGTCTGGGAGGCTTAAACTGAGTCATTTTGAACACGCGCGGATGGACCTAACTGTTCCTGTTGACTACGACATGAAGACGTTTATTGAGTCGCTTGAAGAGTCTGCTGCTGATATTGCTAGGAGACTTACATCCTGAATAGGGCAATGCCGATTGCTAGCAGGAATGTCTCTAGGAGGGTATTCACTGGACGAAGAATGCTGATGTGCTTCACTAGAGTGCCGTTCCATAGATAGCGTAGAAGGAAGGTCAAGATGAGAATGTACAATAGGAAAACCAGAATGTTGCTTATCAGTTCCTTTGCATTACGGGAGCCTAGGATACTCATCATTTTAATATTGTCTAACATAAAAAAATGTGCGAGATGAAATTAACTGGCTCTGAGCCAAACTTTGATTATCGGGGGTGGGGTGACAAGGGTCGCAATCACGACAATTGTTATGATTACGCCTTTAATAGTTACAGCACACGAAGACCAAATAAGAGCGTTCCTGGAAGCAATGGAAATTTCCCCGAGGATAACTTTACGGATTGTAAGAATTTCGTGAAACGTGTCATTTCGGATAACAAAAAGACTGTGTACAGTCTGAGGGATCCGTGTGCCACGTGTCAAAAAGGATACTATAAAGTTATGGGGTTTGTCGCTCCAACGAATAACTATAACGATCCAACTGGAGATTTTCACTGGTACAGACAAAACCAATCCGTGAGGTATCGCATATGTAGAGGTGATACTGTGTATGGTCTTTCAAAATTCTTTCGCGTAAAACCGGTTGTTATTCTAAACGCCCTGAGGAAACGTGTCAAGCCCACTTCACGAGATGATGGATTTATAGCTGATCGTGGAATGGAAATTAATATACCAGAACCTACTTTATCCCTGATAAAGAGATATGAACTATATTGTAAACGACTGACACCTGGGTGGATAATAAAGTTTCCTGTAAATGCGTGGTCTCACAAACAGGGATGGGCCACAGGACCTCTCATGGTTGATGCGAGCGGTAATTTGATTCGTGACCCGCGGAAAGCAAATAGACATTATGGGTATAACTACTCAAAATTCTGTTCAGCCTTCTGTGTCAAAAATAGAGGCGTAAAGACCTAATTCTGTTAAAAGTTCACTGAGATCATTCATTCCGAAAGTAGACATTGTTGCTGTTGCGTGCACGAATGAGGAATCAAGTCCTAATGTATCTACTATGTGTTGAATATTACTAGTCACTTGATTTGACGAAACTCCCAAAGGTTCTATTGTGATGCACACCTTGTACATGTGTTTTTCAAATTCAAATCTACATGTAGGACATGTATACTTACCTTTTCTTTTCCATGAATCTATACATGCGTCATGAAATTCGTGGCCGCATAAAAGGGGTGACATAGTACCTGTATCTTCGAGGCAGATGGCACACTCGGTCATTATCATTAGATGTTATTTTGTCTCGCGCGTCTTCTTCGCAGTCTGGCGTTTTCCTCTTCAACTGTACGAATTGCATCAATATACACAGCAGAAACAGAATCACGAATACTCCTCTTAAAGAGAATCAAAGGATCTGTTGATTGTTCGAGTCGGCACACCGGACACTCATCTGATGAAATATACCACGTTCGTATACATTCACGATGGTAATGATGTTTGCACGTGGTTACATGAATGTCTTTAAATTGAATATCCTCTAGACATATTGCGCATGTATCTGGTGTGTGCCACCTACATGCTGTTTTTCGCTTACAAGGAGACCCCAATCTAGTAACGCCTATACATGGTGCTGACCCTCCGCCCATTCCTTAATCACGGACAATATTTGTTCGTGAATTGTTTCTGGATTTTGGTTACCGTCGAGTACATGTGTATTTTCAGATATGATACGTTCATGGTACTCGTGAACCTTTGTAAGGTATTCCAATGTAATGCACGAGTCACCGGTTTGGTGTCGAGCCGTGATTCGCTCATGACACTTCTCTGGATCTGTGCGAATATAAATGTGTACATCGGGTTTCCATCCATGAAGAGAATACATGTCAGTGCAAAGGGAATCTTCATATGAATTCACAATACCGTCATCAACAAGCATTTTCCAAAATACTGCATGTGATGAATGTGGTGATCGTTCATAAATTTCACCCTTATTGTATGCATTGAAAGTTCCAAGGATACTCAATTGAAGCAAGAGACCCCACCTACTCCTGTCGCTGTAAAAAAGTTCGAGCGGCCATTCCTTAATAGGTTCAGTAACCACTGAATATCCCTTTGCACGTAAAAGTTCAAGCTGTGTTGTTTTCCCAGACCCTATATTACCATCAATTGTTAGCCTACTGTGGCTGGGGCTGAGTGAGTACATTAGTACTTTCTATAATGCTAAAATCTTTATTTGAAAAGGGTTCAATAGTACACGTAAAGGGCTTGTATACAGTCTCTGGTGACTGATTCTGCAGCCACTGACGATAGTGTAAATTATTCTCACTGGGTATGCCCGCCTGCTTTAATATACGGTCATTGAACAGTCTGTCAGAAGTCCAGTCCATGCAGCTGCCGTCAGCCATTCCTAAGCGTGTAGACATTTAACTAAGAGCAAGAAGTTTTCTCCACTCGTCATCAAACGAAAACCCCATAAATACTTCAAATGTCTTCTGAATCTTACTCGGACCCATTCGGGCATCGCGTAGAATTCGAATCAAAAATTCATACGATGTCGTGATGTCCTTCAAACTAGTTGCTCCTGTAATAAGGATACACCCAGAACTAAAAATACTCGCCGTTACCTTTTTCGTTCCACCAAGCGGGATAAACTTCACCTTGACTGCTGAATAATTTTCAGGCTTGAACGAAACGTCACACCTATTTCGTTCACACACATCCATGACCTGTGTCAGATTCAGGTTTGAGTTCATAGAAAAGTTCGTATTAATCATATGAATCATGAATTCGTTCGATGTAACAGGCTTTTCGAAACACGTCCTGGCGATAAGTTCCACGAGTGCCCTGACCCGTGCACAATCATACAAGTCTGAACAACCCGTAACATGCACACGCCCATTTGGGAAAAACTTGATCGATTTGCGAGAATACGAGTCAATAAAGACCGTCGTAACCTGGTTATAAAATCGATTCTCTTTGATGGCCCACTCAAACCCTTGATCATCACCAGTCCGCCTCGTCTTTACACCCCTGTTAAAAAATGCTCGTATTTTTTCAATGTCAATTTCTGTGTCCAACTTAAAAGTCGACGTAATTGTCGTGAGGCTTATATACGACGGGATTGGCCCCACCGACCCCTTGATCGAGTCCCTGACCCGAATCATATCCTTTACATATTCTTTCGTGGCCTTCTCCATCTCTTCGTGTGGTATGATATGATCGCTCGTATCAATTTTGCTTTTGGCAT
>Ga0007825_1000403_pt1 | contig 12308 bp, 12 predicted proteins | sample CryBogCBE13Jul09_FD_71229 | JGI IMG/M metagenome (GOLD analysis project Ga0007825, IMG submission 71229) | Freshwater microbial communities from Crystal Bog, Wisconsin, USA - CBE13Jul09 | ecosystem: Environmental > Aquatic > Freshwater > Lake | place: Crystal Bog, Wisconsin, USA | collected... | reverse complement strand
TGAGTTTGTCGCGGCTTGTGGCGCCAGCGCTGCAAGCGGGTCATTCGGGTTGGTCGCCGCAGGTTTCGGCGTTGTCAGCGTGGCCGCTGTTGCAGGCGCTGTCTTCACGAGCGAAGTATCAAGTTTCGACGACGCACGCGTTCCAGCAGAAATTCCAGCCATAACGATGCAGAGTGCAATAAAAATACCGGCCAGAATGGTCGTTGTCCGTGTCAGGAAGTCCGCCGCACCACGCGCTGACATCAGACCGGCGGGTGATCCTCCGATTCCAAGACCACCACCTTCTGAGCGCTGCATCAGGATAACGCCCACGAGTGCAGCAGCGATAAGAATTTGAACGACGAGCAGGAACGTAATGACCATTGATAATCCGATGTAAAAGCTGCGCCCTCATCTAGCGAGCATGCGGCATATTATCAAGGGTTTGAACCGATGTCCTAAAACCGCGAGGGCGGACTTACATCGGAATAGAAATGCCCCGCCGGTAGAGCGCATTCCGGCGGGGCTAGGGGCAGCAACTAATGGAACTGAGTTGCTGGTCGCTTATTTACCGATTGCGCCGCTGTTGGCGTTCAACTCTTGGTTGAGCGACTTGACCTGGGCGCCGTTGAGATGGCCGTGATTGCCATTTGCGCGCGCATCTGCGCGTTCTTGGGCGCGGATCGAGCGGTCATCGGCGCGCAGCGCATGGGCTTGCGCACCGGTGATGTCGCCTTCGCGGCGCTCTTGCGTGATGCGACGGTTCTGGTTCGCGATACGAGCGTTAATTTCGGTGCGTGCAGGGTGGTGGCGCTGCCATTTGTTAAGTGCAAGCGCGGGTGAAGTCACGAGCGTGATGGCTGCACCGACAAGTGCGAGCGTGGTGAGGGACTTAAGCATCATATTCTCCTGTCAAATGGGGCCGCCTGTCGTGGGGGGCGAACAGGCGGGGTTGCGCTAGGTTTCGGCCTTCGGGGTTAGCAAGCCTTTGCACCAGCGTTTCCAGTTGCTCTACGGATCGCTAAACTATTCCCTTCGCAAAATTTTTGTACCACGATATACAAAACCCACGAAGGGAAGCCATTCATCACGCGTTAAGCGTTTAGATATGGCAAGAGCAAGAGACAGGAGCGCTGACGCTGCGATCGCCAACACAGATGACAGACCCCGAGGGGGATGCTCTGGTGGCACGCGTAATAGCGGGCGATCGAGTGGCGTTTCGCGAGCTCGTTGAACGCTTCGGTCCCGTTCTCCAGCGTATCGCCTATCGAATGCTTGCGGACGCCAGCGAAGCCGAGGACGTGGCGCAAGAAACACTGATCCGGCTTTGGACGTATGGCGAGCGATGGCAAAATGAACGTGCGGGGGTTGCGGCTTGGTTGAAGCGTGTTGCGATCAACCTGTGTCTTGACCGGATTAGACGACGAAAGTTTTCAAGCGATGAAGAAGTGCCTGAACGAATTGATGAAGCACCACTGGCCGATGACGCCATGGCTGTCGATCAATTACGCGCAGCAACCGTCGCGTGCATCCAGAAGCTGCCTGACCGACAGCGAGCGGCAATCGTGCTGACCTATTATGAAGAGATGCCGAATGCGCAAGCGGCGGCAACGATGGACATGCAGGTCAAGGCTTTTGAGTCGTTGTTGTTTCGGGCGCGTGCAGCGCTTCGCGACGCGTTAATGGCGTCCGGTCTTGTTGAACGGTCGGGAGGGCTGTTGGCATGACCGACACGACCTCAAACATGTTTGACGCCCAAATGGCTGCCGCGCTTGATCGGTTCGATGCACCGCCATTGTCGTCGGATTTTGCTGACCGTGTCATGGCGGCGTTGGATACTCAAATACTGACCGAGGAGCATGCACCGTCGCTGCCACCGCTTCCGAAAATACGCCCATCACGTGACCGGCGTTTTGGTTGGGCGCGTCGTCGGATAGCAGTTGTGAGCGCGGCGCTGGCGCTCGGCGTGGCAAGTATGAGTGCTGCCGCTACGGGCTTGCTCACCGATTTTGGTATTCGGATTCCGGTCGTGACCGATTATGTGACGAAGCACCTTGGGATCAAACCGGTTCACCTTTGGCACCATGCACCCAAGCCTGACCTGCATAAAGCGGCGATGCCGGGACATATTCGGGTTATCCATTCAGATGCACCCTTACCGGTTGCCCAAATCCCGGTGCCGACTCCCGCGCAGATCGTTCCCGCCATGGTTGGCGCGCCTACAGCATCGCCAGCAGTATCGAATCGCCGGACCGTGACCTCGGGCGCTGTTGTGGCTGGTGGAGGCGTGCTGGCCATCGCAGGGCGTCTTCATCGCCCAGCCCCCCTGCCCGTCCACCCTCAGACCTTAAGGGCGGATCCCGCATGGCACAGCCAACAACCAATGCGTGTTCAGATGGCTGAACCAGCAGCATTGGGTCGGCGTGAGAACGACGTCGCCAATCCGCCAAGCCTGCGCGTCCATTCGTTCCTCACGCTATTCGGCAAGTACACACGCGACGATAGCAGTGGTTAGAGCGCCAGCCCCTGAAGAGCTGGACGTCTAACAACAAGGAGATGCAAAGCGTTAAGCCTTGGGAATGCGCGCCATTAACGCATTGAGTTTCGGCTGTAATGCCATCGCCGCCATCATGTCAGAGAGTTTCAAGCGCCCCGACATTACGGCACTCATAGGATCTAGCTCACCCTTACCGAGCGCGAGAAAATCGTTGAAGCTCATCGTCATCGTAAGGTCGGCGGGTGCGTCTTCATTGGTAACACTGCCACCATCGATGTGAATGAAGCCGTCGCCCTGAAAGTCATACTTCAGCGATTTGCCAAGCCCGGCATCATCGCCCACTGCCGCGCGCATCAATTCGGTTGCCTCTGCCAAAGTCGTCATTTTCTCACCCTATGTTGTGAACCATCCACTCGCGTACCATAGGAGCGATGTCAGGATGATCAAGCGCCATCGCGATGTTGGCCGTGATAAATCCGGCTTTGTCACCGCAGTCAAAGCGCCGCCCGCCAAACTTGAACGCGTGGAACGGCTGGTGGCCGATCATTTGCGCCATTGCGTCGGTGAGCTGAATTTCATTTCCAGCACCTCGACCCTGCGTTTCAAGCACACGCATAACCTCCGGCTGGAGGATATAGCGTCCCGGGATCATGAGGTTAGATGGTGCGGTGCCGCGTGCAGGTTTTTCCACAAGGCCAGCGACTTCGATCAAATCACCATCCACGCGGCCCGGTGATATGATACCGTACTTATCCGTCTGGTCTGCCGCCACCTCGTAACCACAAACGATATTGCCGCCAACGCGCTCATACGCTGCCACCATCTGCGCCATGCAACCAGGCGAGCCGACCATGAGTTCGTCGGGAAGAAAGATCGCGAACGGATCATCGCCGATAATGTGGCGCGCACACCAGATAGCGTGGCCGAGACCAATCGGCTCTTGCTGCCGAACATAAATGACCTCGCCGGGTCTAAACCTGGTACCGGCAATAGCGTCGAGCGATTTGCCGCGCTCGCCGAGCGTCGTTTCAAGTTCGTAAGAAATATCGAAATGGTCCTCGATCGCCGATTTCCCGCGACCGGTCACAAAGATCATTTGTTCGATACCGGCTTCGCGAGCCTCATCGACTGCATATTGGATCAAAGGCTTATCAACTACGGGCAGCATTTCTTTCGGCAAGGCTTTGGTAGCCGGAAGAAAACGCGTGCCTAATCCGCCGACCGGAAACACTGCTTTACGAAGTTTTTTCATAAAATCCCCAATATTGCTTTATGCCAGCAGCAATATGATCAACGGGTTAATAAAACACTGCTCAACCAAAGTGATACTCGGGCAATCCTGGAACTTCAACGCGAAACGTGAAGAGCGCCCCTGCTGAACGCTGTTCGAGAAGGTCGGCATCGCTAAGGCCAACGCGCGCCGTCGTGACATAGGCCGTGCGTAGATCGTCGCCGCCAAATGCGATCATCGTCGGCCGAGAAACGGGCAGCTCTACAGTCGCGACAATTTCGCCGGCTGGGGAGAGACGAACAACCCTCCCCCCATCGAACAATGCCGACCAATAATATCCATCTGCGTCATGTGAGCCCCCATCCGGTCGTCCCTCACCGAATGGGAATTGGTGCAATATTGTGGGATTCTCCAAGCGACCTTCAATGACATCGTAGGCGCGCAACGTGTGGCTCGGCGTGTCTGTGTGCACAAACCGCATGCCGTCTGGTGAAAATGATGCTCCATTGCATGTGAGCATCCCCCCTTCGACGAAGGTGCACCGACCATCCGGGCTTAGTTTATAAAGTGCGGCATTATGGTCTGACTTTGCCGTATTGACACTGCCGACCCAAAAATTTCCATCGCGATCAGTCCGACCGTCATTGAAACGCAGCTCTGGATTGCCAAGCAATGGGGCATCACCGAACGGCAGGAGCGGAGCAAAGAGATCGCCTATCGTCGCAAACCCGTCTTTCATCGCGAGAATGAGTCCTCCCGCGCGCCGAAATGCAAAACATCCAACCGGTTGATCAAATGTTCGCGAGTCATATTGTCCGCTTGCTGGGTCAAGGCGATGTAATGCGTTCCGCGCGATATCAACCCAATAGAGGCAATGCTCCTCCCGGTTCCAGCGCGGGCACTCGCCCAGCACATCTGGCACATTAAATGCTACTTTTGGTTCGATTTTTATCATGCCCAGACCGCTAAGGGAATTTTGCGCGCGCGACAATTTGAATTTCCCTCACCGTACCCAAACGGCTAGACTGTCTGCATGATCAGACAAATGTTTCTTGTGCTAGTGTTACTCTCGATAAGCGCCTGCGCAGATGATGGCTTGCACCTTCAGAGCCGCGAGCAACAGATTGTGAATTGGCATCGCCGCATAACGGAGGACGACCGCGCCCGCCTCCGCCATTGGCGAACACGTATGATTGCTGCACTCGAGGCTGCCCGCGCTTCGAATTCTCGCGAAATAGACGGGTCAGGTGTAATATTGCAGCCCGACACGGCGTTGGAGCCAGTTACGTTTGGAGTTGGGCAATATCGCTGTCAGGTGTTGAAGATCGGTGCACAGGATACGTCGTCGCCAGCTTTTAGAGCGCTCCCCACAACGCGTTGCGTGGTTACGCAAGAGGGGAGGCTGTTGCACTTCATGACCAGTGGCGGGCCGCAACGGATTCAAGGCATGGTTTATGCGGATAATAGTCGTCGCATGATCTTGCTTGGCACAATTATGTTAGGCGATGAGGCAATGGCGCAGATGTATGGCCATGATACCACGCGCGACATTATCGGGATCGTGGAGCGCGTAGGGGATCACCATTGGCGCATTCTGTGTCCCTCGCCACATTTCGAGTCACTGTTCGACGTGATCGATATCAGCCCAGCCGAGTGACGGGTGCCCTCTCAACGTACCTTGCGATAAGCCACGCGCCGCCGATACAGGCACCGAGCGCGAACAGTCTCGCCAAAATACCCAACTGCGGACTGACGAGTCGTGCAACTAAATCTCCCGCGCCGATCATCGGCAAATGTATCGTGTAGATTGGGTACGAGAGCGCGCCGCCAAGCAAGCCAAGTTGAGTATAGCGTGGTTGCATTTTTGCGCACGCCCCAAGCCAAATAATCAATGGAAACACGAAGGCGACGATCAATGGCTCGACGATCCAAGCCAAGCTTGGTTCGATGACTGCTGCGACTACGAAGCACGCTGGCAGCGTGACAATTGGGATGAATACGGGGAGCACCAAACGCCGCGATCCGCTTTGCCACATGCGCTGAAGGAGCATCCCGATCACATAGGGAAACGCGACACGCGCAAACCCCGCGACGAACGAAACGCCGCGATCTCCGACACCAATCCCATGGTTTTGCGCCGCAATAAAGAGCAAGCCACAAAGACTGACAGCCGACAAAACGAATAACGGCACGATTGACAGTCGCCACAATCCGAGCCGATGCACGAGATTGGCGATGAGCTCAAAGAACAGTGACCATTCCACCCCATCTAGAATGAAAAGACCGGCATCCCCCCGCAAAATAGGCATGAAACAGAGCCCTGCAACAAGATCGATCAAGACGATCATGGGCTGATGCCCATGCGCAAACGCGAGTAGCCCTCCCAGCACAACGCCGATCGCAAGCGTGGGCCACAGCCGCTTGACCCGGACGACCAGAAAGCGCGAGAGATTCATGCCGGACGCAAATCGCGTTGCATAGACGTCGCTGATCACAAACCCGCTGAGCATGAAAAAGAAATCAACTGCGAGATACGCGTGAGCAAAAATACCGGGATGTCCATAAAAATGTTCGGCGTGGTGCATCATCACACACAGCGCAGCAATGCCACGTAACACATCGAGCACTACGAAGCGCTGCTTGATCACATTGGCGGGCTTTTCATCAGATACGCTCGACATTGGTCAGCCCCTGGAATGTCCCGCTGAGATAATAGCGATAATCATAGCTGCCACCCGCACCCGGTGTGAAGGTTTGATAGGTGACGCCACCAATCGTATCGGTAAAGCCGCCGCCAGTCAGGAAAGTCTCGCTCGCTTGGGCGTTCCCGCTTGCATCGTAGAATGTACGCCCGGTACGAACATTGCTACTGCTGTACGTGTCATCGTACGAGGTATAGCTGCCGCCATCAAAATTGATCGCCGCATAATAATGATAATCATAACTGCCATCGGGGCTCGGCGAATAAGATTGCACCAACACCCCGCCTACGAGGACATCAAATGCCCCCCCCGCCCAGAAAATCATATTCACCGATTTCATTTCCCGATGCGTCATAAAATATCTCAGCATTTCGGACACCCGCAGCCGTATATACGTTGCTATAAGATGCATAGTGTTGGCCCATGAATGTTCCTGCCACGTTATAGGTGTAGGAGTACGCATTCGGTGATTCATAGGGGGTGGGCAATCCGGGCGACCAGTTTGCGACGTTCTGTGTTACGACCGCGAGTTGGGACGTTGTGAGCTGGGCAGCCGCAAGCCCGGCGTCATATTGAAGCAACTGAGTGAATTGCTGAATCCCCGGTCCGCCCCCGCCATATTTCAGCGCCGTCTCGATCCAGAAATAAGCCGCAGCAGCACTCGCTGTGACACCTGTTCCAGACAAATAGCGCCGACCCAATGTGTACATCGCATCGACGTTGCCGCCCTCAGCGGCCTGCAGATAATGTGCTGCCCCCGAGACATCGTCTTTTACCGCGCCGAAACCGAGATTATCGAGAACACCGAGCTCGTATTGAGCGATTGGCGTGTTCGCAATGCCGTTGAGCAAGGTTCGCGCTTCAACATAGTCTTTCGCAACACCCGTCCCGTCGATGTACAGCATCGCCAATTGATAGGACGCATCGTTGACGGTTCCGACCGCCTTCTCCAGATAGGTCGCGGCCAGCGCCGCATCACGCGTGATACCGTTGTTACCATTCACTAGGTCTAAACCATAGGTGTAGGCGGCATTGGGATCACCGGAATCGGCGTTTCGAACGACCGAATAAGTCCAGTCTTGGAGATTTCCGGCCGCGAGGTAGAGCGAGCTAGCATCGTCGTACGAGACGAAGTTTGGCGCCGGGCCGGTGGGATCGACAGTGATTGTTACTGTTTTGGTTGCGCTGTTCCGAGCGCCATCGGTGTCATAATATTGGAATGAAGCCGTGCCGGTGAACCCAGCGGCAGGTGTGAAACTATATCGTCCAGACGCTGGATCCAGACTCAAAGTGCCGTTCTGAACCGAATTTGGCACAAGGACAAAGCTAAGCGTCGCTAACGTCGGATTGCTACCGTTTGCTTCTGTCCCGCTAAATAATGTGAAGTTGAGCGTCGAATCTTGGACGATTTCGACATTCTCATTCCCAGTGTACAAGGTCGGAGCGGGTGCGATTGCCCCGACGAAGACGTCAACTGTTTGCGGCGCGTCCGTCGTGATGCCGTTCGACGTCGTATACTGAAAAGATGCAGTGCCGCTAAAATCGGTCGGGCCATAGAAATTGGCGTCAGGCGTGAAACTAAATTGCCCGGTAGTTGGATCGAGGGTGACCGAACCATGCTGGGCCGAACCGGCGACAAGCGCGTAGCTGATATTGTTTGGCCCGAGGCTACCATCGCCATTCACTGTCCCGGTAATCACCTGATTCTCTAGACCACTAACGATCTCGGGGAAATTAGTTACTGACGGTTGCGGGGTGGCGGGTGTTTGGGTCGTGACGCTGTAATTAGCGATATCCAGAAAGCCCGTAGGTGTCTGGCTGGGACTACCCGAAACGAGAACCAGATGCAGCGTCGCGTTAACATTCGTGAGTGTGGTCTGTAGGTCGAGCGGCTGATAGCGCGCGGCCCAATCGCCTTGCCCCGAGGTGTTATTGCCTGCATACGTCCAGTCCGCCGGATTTGTATCCAGCGTCACCGTTAAAGTTTGCCAATCAGATGTGATTTTCGACGCGAGATCATCGCCGGTGTACGCCCAGTTGGTAACGGCAAGCCCTGCGTAATAATTTTGTGTAATGTCGGTGCCGGGAAGATAGCTGCAGATCCAAAAATAGAGATGCGCGCCATTTGGATTGAAGTTTTCACCTTTAATGGTGAGTTTAATGGTCGCTTGGGCGAGATTGAGCGCTCCCGGCGCTCCAGCAACTGGCGATGAGAGATGCGCTACCAGCCACAATGCGCCGATGCCATCGAGATGGTTTGGATCCACATTGCCGGGCGCTTGTTCTTGAAGGTAGCTCGAATACTGGCCGCTCGCGCCGGTCACGACATTCGGTGTTAGCCAGGTTGTGAAGGGCGATAGGCCTTGTCCAAAGCTGAAATTGTAGCTTGTGGTGCCGTTTGGGTTGGAGGTTCCGAGCCCACCCTGCGCGTTTTCTATCCCCTGCGCGACGCCGGCCGAATCATAGAGGGTTCGGCTGAGCATGGTGCCATCGCTGGCAAAGGCATCGTCATAGGAGGCATAAGTCGTGTTGCCATAAGTGACGGACTTATAATAGTGATCGTCGTATGATCCGTCAGCATTGACACTGTGCTCCCGCCACAGATTACCACCGATCGTGTCGCGGTAGCTTCCGCCACCCAAGAATGTTTCTACGGCCTGTGCGACACCAGTCGCATCAAAATATGTGCGACTTTGTTGCGCACCTGAGCTCGAAAAATTATCGTCATAAGACGCATAATTTGTGCCGTAGAGCGAGATCGGCGTATAATAATGGTTGTCGTAAGTACCATCAGCATTCAGCACATAAGAAAAATAGAGAGCACCGCCGATATAATCCGAGTAGTCCGCTGAGCCGGAGAACGTCTCTGATGCTTGCTCGACGCCAGACGCATCATAAAAAATACGCTCTGTTCGAACATTCGCGCTATTATACTGATCATCGTATGAAGCATAAGTAACGCCGTAAAATGCGACTGTTGCATTATAATGATAATCATACGAGCCATCTGAATTAATGGTCTCGTCAAGCTGAAGGGCACCCCCGACGGTTATCGAATAACCACCGGTCGGCTTATTGATTTGGTAGCCGAGTATATCGCCAAATGCGTCATAGTAGCTAGTCTGATCAAGAAATCCGCTCGACGTGTAATGGTCGTCATAAGAGGCATATGGGATGCCTTGGAATGTTCCCGCGACATAGTATCGAGAGTCACTTGAACCATCGGATGCTGGAGTCAACACGAAATATGTGGCACCGCCTATTGGGTCGGTATAGCCGCCGTTGGCGTTGTACGTCTCCGTTGCCTGCGCAACGCCGGTAGCATCATAAAAAATGCGCTCTGTACGTACGCCAGCGGCGCTGTATTGATCGTCATAGGATGCGTAAGCGACGCCGTAGAATGTAATTGTCGTAAATGTGTAAAAATCATAGCTGCCGTCAGGGTTTATCGTTTCGGCTTGCGTCCCAATTCCACCAACTCTGTCAACGTAGCTTCCATTTTCTCCATACGTTTCAGTAGCTTGTGCAATACCTGCACCATCGTAGAATGTTCGCATCGTGCGAATGTTGCTACTGTTGTAAGCGTCATCATAGGATGCGTAATTAACACCATAAAATTGGATCGATGTATTATAATAATAATCATATGATCCGTCGCGATTTAATGTATATGTGACGTTGTTTGGCATTTATTAATCAAATTAAAACGCAATTAAGCGACCGACAGCCAAAATAGGCAAATTCAATATTATTAAATTATATATAAATATATGCTAAATTCAAAATTGATATAAAAAATCGCAAAACATCGAAAACGACATAATGATATTAAGCATTAATTTATGAGTCAAGAGTTGAAAAAAGTTAGTGCTATCTGGAAATATAAACGCAAAATTAACAAACAATTTAATTTTAGGGATGTTTTGCGATTGCCCGATGTGTGATAATTAAACCGGTCGAGCGTGATAAATTTCGTAATATCGACAATTTTATTATAATATTTTCTAACAAAATCTTAGATCAGGATGAATATGACCATGCCCCGAAAGTTGCGTAAATGTGAATAAAATATGTCAAAAATATGACAATGAAGTACAATGTCGTAAGCTCTACTTGGTGCCCGACAAATGACATGCTGAATGGGGACGAGGGACGAAGTTCGGCGCCGCGGTAGAGCGCCAACAATTGTGGCTACTGCCGAAGTTGCGGTTTCAGTCGGTAACGCCCATCCACAAACGCGTCGAACAAGCCGCTGATAGCTGGATGATCTACCGGCCCCTCGTCGTTATCCATAACCAAATTCTGCTGGCTGACGTAAGCAACATAATTGCTCTCGGCATTTTCAGCGAGCAGATGATAAAATGGCTGGTTTTTCGACGGGCGCATTTCCTCCGGAATGGAATCATACCATTCTTCACTATTGGCGTACACCGGATCAATGTCGAATACGACGCCGCGGAAGGGAAAATGGCGATGCCGCACGACCTCTCCAATTGTGAACTGGGCGTGCGAAACGGAAGGGGCGCTAAGCGTTGGTGCGAGATGAGCTGGAATAGCTTTTGTAGTCATAGCTTCAATTTAATCGCTTTTAGGCAGATAACAAGCCACGCCTTGGCAAGCGCTGATTCATTCGCTAAGCGGGCACTCCAATTGACCAGCCGAGCAGTTTCGCTCGGTCTCACCGGAGAGGTGGCAGAGTGGTCGAATGCACCGCACTCGAAATGCGGCGTGCCCGCGAGGGTACCCAGGGTTCGAATCCCTGCCTCTCCGCCACCATTAAGTCCCGTGACATCCGAAATCGTCCAATAAATGGCTGAATTCAGGCGTTAAAATATATTTTTAGTCCGAAGAAGTCCGAGGGCATCTGACCAAATCCACGACCAGTTGGGGGCATTGAAGGGGGCATTGCAATGCGTCATGGGGGCACGCATATCCTGTTTAGGAGGCCCTTTATGCTCACAAATATAGTCATTCAAAAAGCCTTGCCACGCGAAAAGGACTATAAATTGTTCGATTCAGCGGGGCTCTATCTGTTCGTATCGAAGACCGGGCATAAGAGCTTTCGCTTCAAATACCGGTTTGGTGGCAAGGAGAAACGTCAAACCTTCGGCACATACCCTCAGATGAGCCTTGCAGAGGCGCGGGATCGTCGCGACGATGCACGCAAGTTGCTGCGCGATAATCAGGATCCGGGATTGGAGCGCAAACGCCAGAAACTGGTGGCCGACATGTCCAATGACCGCAGTTTTGAGGCCTTTGCGCGGCAATGGCACAAACAGCAATCACCGCGTTGGGTGCCCGTTCATGCCGCCGACGTGATCGGCAGCCTTGAGCGTGACGCCTTCTCACATATCGGCGGGTTCGATGTGACCAATATCAGCGAGCAAATGATTGTGGCGACGCTGGAGAAAGTCCAGAAACGTGGCGCAATTGAGACGGCACATCGCTCTTGGCGACATTGTGCGCTGCCCTCGACATCAGTGTCAAACAGAACGCGCACGGTGACGAGGTTTCCAAGCTTTATGACAGCGGCGAGATCGAGACCATCAAGAAGTATTGCGAAGAGGACGTCGCAGCAACCTACTTGCTGTTTTTGCACTGGATCGCGTTCCGCCATAGCGATCAAGAGTTGCTCGTGACGGGCTGTGCACATCTGGCACGGTTTATTGAAGCCGAGGCCTTGGATCATCTGCTGGCGCACGCCCGTTATGCGCGGACCTACTGGGCGCATGCCGAGCTCAACAAGCGGATGGCGGCGTATTTGGTTCGCGATCTGAAGATCGCCGCGAGCCGCCAGATTGGCCGCTCATCGCTCGGTATCATTGGCGATGATGACGAAGGCAGCAGTGATGATGAAGATGACGATCAACTGCCATTCTGACTGACCATCTGACTGCAG
>Ga0007825_1000398_pt1 | contig 12377 bp, 15 predicted proteins | sample CryBogCBE13Jul09_FD_71229 | JGI IMG/M metagenome (GOLD analysis project Ga0007825, IMG submission 71229) | Freshwater microbial communities from Crystal Bog, Wisconsin, USA - CBE13Jul09 | ecosystem: Environmental > Aquatic > Freshwater > Lake | place: Crystal Bog, Wisconsin, USA | collected... | reverse complement strand
CTGTCAGCTGTCAATGACTCATTGGCATTGCTAATGTCAGGTCAAAAAGGCTAGTTGAAAAAGAGAAACTATTAAATTAACCTGTTACTTCTGTCCTCTGTTGTTGACCTAGATTGAGAATTTGAGAGCTGAATACACCTGAACAGTTTTCAAAATTGTCAAAAAGAATAGCTTCATCATACATATCTATTAATGGATTCATTAACTTTATCCACGTAAAACACATTTTTTTTACATTCTATTGACACCGTCTTATGCCAATTCTTTTATTTAAATTAGGGCTAAAATTGCAAATGGGGCCATTGTTTGCTGTGAGTGTGAGTTACAAGGCGACATAACCATAGGATCTCGAACAGTTATTCATCCCAGAGCAAAAATCATAGCACTATTAGGTCCAATCATAATTGGTGAGAACAACATAATAGAAGAGCAAGTTCAGATTATCAACAAGTAATGATATTTTACTACTGTCAATTTCTCTGACTAATCTTTTATTTGCTATTCAGTGGTGAAGACACTATGGTAATTGGTAACAACAATGTTTTTGAAGTTGATTGTCGAGTTGAATCTAAGAAAATAGGAGATAACAAGTTCATAGTAGAATCAAAAGGTAAATTAAACCAAATTGTATTAACAATCTGTAATTATTTTTAACAAATGAAATTTAGCTTTTGTTGGGAGACAAACATCATTAAGTAATGGTTGTGTCATTGGAACCAAGTGTGAAGTCCTAGTTCATGAGACTCTTCAAGAAGGTTCTCTATTTTATGGATCTGGTCCTGATGTCAAGAGGAGAGTACAATCGGATAAACCTTCTGTAATTATTATTATAATCCAAAATCGAATCAACTACTTTATAACACTCCATGAACTTATTTGATTATTTACAGGCTCAAGGTGCCCAAATCGAATTCCTATCCAAAGTATTACCTAATTACCATCGTATAAGGAAACATCAAGTTTAACAGTCATTTAAAATAAATTTGATTTCTAAAATCATAACTGTGAATTTCAATCATTTTCTAACTATGTGTATATTGAGAAATGGATAAGATTTGAGATTCTTCAGCGAAAAACAATACTGTGCGTAAAACTAATAGCCAATAGGTCGTCAGGACGAGTTTTGGTTTAAGGGAATGATTTCCAGATTTCTAGTCAGACACCAATGTTATGAAGAAATTTTATGACTAAGAAATTAAGACATATAGAGTCTAGGCAGAATTGTGTCCCACAATATTGGCTGGATAGACAAGACAGTTCGCACGTCCAAGGTTAGACACTCCACATGTCCTCATTACCACCTCGTAACCGGGCGAGAAAGCAGCTTTCCCTTCCAGGGTCCCTTGGTTTCCCAGCAACGCCTTATTCAACTCAACAACCTGACCCATTAAAGTATCTAAAAAATTAGCAAATCATCCCGCTTTTGACAAAATCGTTATAACCGTAGAATCTGAAGCTGAATCTGGAGTATCGATGATTTCGGATGAAAAAGAAAACCCCTCCAGCATACGTAAATGAAAGCAGTCAGCAGCAGCAGTTCAGCAGATCATTAGTTTCCTATTGTTCTCGAACACAAAGTAGCATGTCACGACTCACGACCAAGTGTTTCTTTAAATAAAAATAACAACAATTCAGAAATCAACCGTATTTAATTCGCTCAATTTTTTGCATTTTTGAATCTTCACATTTCACCTAATGCACGAGGAAATTAACAAGGAGTTCTCCAACTAGTGCAAACAACACAAGTTATCTAAGTTTCTCCAAGACAGAAAAAAACCAGTTAATAAACGAACAAAAATTATGGGGACAGAAAGGGTAAACGGGTATATCCAAGTTTCAACAGGGAAGTAAATACGAAGGTGTGTACGGGAATATAGGTAAGGTTTTTGGAAGAAAAAAAAACGACACTCTTAAATTTTATTCCCCTTCGTCTGAACCCTTATACATAAGATCACCTTCTCTTAGGCGAATCCAAAGCCTTCAGAACATTCATGAATGGCTTTGAGGAGATAAGTTCTGAGTTTGTCGTAGGTTTCATAGACAGGCAAATCCAACTGATTGAAACTGTAGAAGAGAAAAAGAATTAGAATCAAATATTACAAATCTTAGATGAAAGTAGTTTACCATGTGTGGGCAGAAGGTAATCGATCGGTTGAGCGATCATCCCGATGAATCTGGAATTTTTGAACACCATTCATGCCCTCCAATGCAGAAAAGCCTTGCAGCGGAACTTTGGAAGTGCCAGTAACAAATTGCAAGAATTTTGCTCGATCTGCTTGATCAAACGACCGAAGAGCTCTCCAAAACCATTGAATCTATAGAGTAAAATGAAACGATGGAGAAGAATTAATTAAATGATAAAGTAAGGCCGAGTTTCTCAATCCGAAGTCATACCTGCAGAGAGGTCGGTTGATACTTGTGATACTCGGAGTTTGCTTTCAAATCATCGATATCTATGTTGGGCAGACCAGAGAGAAGGAGTTCCAACTCTTGTTCGTTGAAGATACTGATTAAACGTTTGGGAATTATATCGTAAAAGCCTTCAAGGAAAGCGTTCAGCTGCTTGCGAATGGCGCCTGTCATTTTCATCTGGCAAACCAGACGGATGTATTCCCTTTTGTTCTCCTCTGTAACAATGATATTCCTTCCATTGGGTTTCAAATCCCTCGCCTCAGTCACGCCGAACTCCTGTACCTCTGTTGAAAATGTCAAATCGTAGCCGAGCTCCGTCACTTCATGTTCTATTAAGAAGGCGAGACCCTATAACGTAAAACAAAAAAAAAAAAAACATTAAAGTTGCGTTCTCAAGTTATTGCCCTAAACCTATTGCTTGCCTGATAGAAAGAGTAGTCTTCGCTTTCCATGTCAGTGTATCGAACACACTTGCCAAGAATGTGCTTGTAAAATGAGCGAGTGAAATAACACTCGAGCAACTTGTTGTCGTAAATAGCCTTTGCGATGACGCGACCAACAAACTTGAAGTAACACAGATGGTTGGAATTGCAATGGGACAGTGCGTTGATCATATAAGTAACTCGATCGCCCGGTGAAGTGGAGAACAGCGCGTACATGGGGTTGAAAATTTCACGTGAAATAATCACGTACCTGACATAGCAAATGGAAATTAGATTTAATAGTTGCTAGAGAATTCAATAAGTAAATCGGTATACCATTCTCTCAGTAAACCTCCAGCATCCTGGCCTTCTTCACCCTCAAACACAATGTAGAAACGATTCTTCCATTCCTCGGGAGAACGTCGATGCAATTCACGAAACGAGTCCTCGAATACGTGCTCGCGCTTGACGTGGACGGCGAGATCCTCTCGGCGAATGCCGGCGTCAGCACGTTCAAGTTCGGTCCTGAAGTATCGACGTTTCACGTCAAAGTCCAAAACTCGAGTATGATCCACGAGGACAGCAAAAGGACCATCTGCCAGGTGTGTGGTCGACTGGCGTAAAATCTGAAGAAAATGAAAATGAAAATTTGTACTTTTCAGCCTGGACCAGAAAACCAGATGCGGTTAAAACGAAAATTACCTGATTAAGAACCGTGCGATGACGTTCGGCAAATGAAAGGAATTTTTGGGTGTCCGGAGGAAGGTCCGATGAAGGCGCGCTTGACATTGACAAAGTCAGCTGATTAAGGCTGTCGTCGTTGCTGGCTTGAGCTGCCATAGAAGGAGATCCTGGGCCACCGATTTCTTGCTGCAAGTGAGACAGCTGAGATTCACGGGTCTCTGGACGACGACTTCGTTTCTCACGTTCTTCTTTACTCGTCTGTGCTGCATGTACAAGAAAGAATGCTTCTACGGCTGGTTGGAGAACCAAAACGGCGTGATGATCCGGAGTATCTGCCAACTCCTGTTTTCAAAAGAACAAAAATAAAAAGGATGGTCAATCTCCACGGGTAAAAAAAAAAATGATCATAATAATTCGTTACCTGGAGGCATTCACTTAAAGTGTTCCAAAGGCTATCAAGTAAAAGCTGTTGGCTGAGCCGAGGCAACTCGATATCTCTTCCACCTCCCACTTCGTCAACCTGTTCAATCATGCAATTGAGATATCCATTGGCATTTGAGTATTAAATCTATTTTTATGAAACTACCTCCATTGGTGTTGCTGGTACTTCATTCGGAGCTTCAGTCGCAGCAGCTCCTGCTGTTGATGGGGCACTTGCTGGCGTTGCTGAATCAGACACCTCCGATATTACTGGTTCACTAGGCTCGGTTCCAACTGCAGCAGCGGAGCTGCCATCAGCAGGGGCCGGAGCGGGCGTCGTGGCTTCAACTTGCTTTCGCTTAGCTTTAACTGCAGCTAATCGAGCAGCGTCTCGCAACTGCAGGATTACTTTCAGAATACGCAAGAAGAATGCTTGACTCGATGTTTTACTCGTCAACGATCCCATAGAAGGCAACTGCAATTCATAGCCTCCGATTTTGGGTTTCGTCTGAGCGGAAACGACAACCATGTCCTTTGTAAATCGGTCCTAAGTAAAAGAGTTCATTCAATTCACATTCAAATCAATAAATTTCAAAGAAACCACAATGAATACAACTTACCATTAAGAATCCCTTTGATCGGTCGACACCTTCAAGGTCGGTTTCCTCAGAAGTAGTGCCTGTTTGGGCTGAGACAGCCGATGTGGATGCTTCAGGACGACGCCTCAGAGTGTGAAGTTCATTCAAAAGTGCTCGTATATGAGAGCAAACAATATTTCCAAGTTCACGTGCTCCATCCAAAAGGAGCTTCAAAATTGTATCCCTGCATTAAGAAAACAGTTAACTCGTGTCCACCTGTTTTTATGGGATTGCAATTACCTAGTAGGATGTGGGCCATATGAAAGGCTTAGCAACAGAGAAGTCGCATCTTCCAAACCTTCCTCTGAGCAGCTCTTAGAAGTGAGCACATCTACGGCAAGCTTGAGGTGTTGCTCGAGCAGCTGCAAATCCTGCGGTGACGCTTCAATTCCAGAGAGAGACAGATCGAGTGCTGTATCTCGCTGCTGCTGCAACTGGACAGCCAAAGAGCTGTGCAATTCGCGCCTTTCCCAGTCGCGCATGCGTACACCCTCAGAATGACGGCGTTGCTGTTGTTGCTGCTGCTGTTGATGAAGCTGCTGTTGCTGAGCTGGAGCGATCGCGTTACTGTCTGGTAAACCTTGGGGAAAGGAAAATAAATGGAATAATTCATACACACTGAAGAATAAAACAGAATTAAAGTCGCAGAATACACACCAAGGGAAATGAGAGACAGAAGACGCAACAAGCGATCCGTCAATAGTGAACTTCTTCTGACTACACTCGATGAGAGAAGAGCAAGAAGTTGACCGAACGGCGACGATTCCAGGCTTACATGACGAATCTCCTCTTCAGCTCCAGTAGCAGAAGACGCCGCGCCGTGAGTCGTAGCGCCGCTGTGGGTCCGTGCTAGACCTTTGCCTTTGCGGGACGCGCTTTGTGAATCCAATCGAGCCAAGAGGTCCCAGAAATCTGTGCCCGTCTCCTGTTTCTTCATCGAAGATGCGGCGACTGGTGTGCCTTTCTTGCCTTCAGCTTCTTTCTCTTTCTTGTCTTCAATTCCAGCCAGCGGTGGTCGAGGGAGAAAATGAGAAGGAAAACTTTTGGCTAACGATATCAAAACGTCTAATGTGTGACGACAGATGATGGGTGCGGCTTGACTGTGGATTGTGATGGAACTTGACGCTCCCTGTTTCTTAACTCCACCAGCTGACGAAGGTTTCAGTATGTGGAACACGTTGGCTCGACAACCTAGCGCTGCATCAAGGCTGATATTCAGCCACGACGGAACACCGGCAGCATGCTAAGAAGGAATGGATAAAAGGCAAATTCATTCGATTTCTTTCAATTGAAATAAAATGTTTTTAAAACATACCTTAACATCAGATGGAGGCGTCGCCGTCAAGGCTCTAGAAGTGATTCTTTTCCCTTTGGTGGACGGAGTCGACGTAATCGGAAAGAGCTCTGTGGCATTTGCGCGAGCCTCATTACTGCGTTCCAAAATCGACAACAATGATTTGACAACCCAGTCACGAGTGGGACCGTGATAGCAGAGGTTGCGGAGTACGCGATGCAGCCGCGTCGTGTTCAACTTAGGCTCGTCAACGAAAAGAAGGACTAGCAAACAGGATAGAGCTTCATGATCCAGTAAGTGGCGACCCCTTAGGCGGACTCCGTTTGCAGCAGCCTAACATAATATTGAATCGTTAACCGTCAGTCATTCAGTGCGAAAATTAATTTAACTGTTCCAGTACCTGAGCTACTACAGCAGATGCCCCACTTGCCCCAGCAACAGGTCTACCCCAGCCACCCCAATGACCACGATTGTGGACCGGGTGCACTCCATAACGACTGCCCAATCGACCCATGCTGTTGCGGATGATGGATGAGAGAGCGTTAGCTCCAGAGTTGCCGACGTGAGTAAAGAATCGATCTGCCATCAGCTGCCTGTTGCGCGCCTCCCACTCTCGCCGCAGATTTTGGGCTTCTGCAGCCAAATCGGGAGGCAAAACCGCCATCTGCGAATCTTCCATATCAGCAAGGATGGATTGTCGAAGCGCCGGTGGCAGAGTAGAAAGAAAATCAGCCGGATCAACCGGTTCATTAGGATTAGCAGGAACAACAGTGCGCTGCTGTTCGAGACGCTGTTGGGCAAGCACCTCTTCCTGAATGTTTGGTGGAAGAGCCGCCAAGAACTCGGCACTCACTTCCAAAACGGCCTGCTGTGAAAAGAGTAGATTGAATTACACAAGTTTTAAAAATTGGTTGATTTAAGGTGTTATATACTTGGGTAGTGGTATCGGTGGTTTGAGCCCTTGCACACTGACGCAGTCGTTGCAAACGAAGTTGTTCGGCAATAACTTCTTGTCTCATATCTTCGGGAAGTGCGGCCAAAAATGATGGATCGACGCCTTCTGGTATTTCAATATTACCCAACAATGACTGGTACTCGCTTGGTTGCTGACCTGACGACCCGGCTGATGCTAGGGGTAGCGCAACGGCACCGGTCGGCTCTGCGCTCGAGGGCATCACAGATCCGGCACCTAAATCCATATTGATAGGGTGTCGATTTTCAAGTTGTTGACTTTCAACATCAACCTGCTCACGGAGTTCTACAAATCAAACACAGTCACGATATAGCGTTTAGATGGTTACACAAGATTTAAAAAAAGCATTACCTTCAGCTGAAAGGCCCATAAAACTTTCGTCAGTCGATCGGATGGGTGTGTTAATCTCTCCTTGGAAAGTTAATGGCCGTCGGATAAACTGCACCTGATCTGTCGAGAATGGGTGCAATTCTTCTTGTAATCCAGTTCGAGGGGCGCCAGGCGTAGCATTCGGTATGGGATTAAAAGGCGTTGTAGATTGGTCACTACCTCGGTCAACGTTCGGCGTTGTTTCCGCTTGGATTCTTTGGATAGTCGACATGAGGCCATGTGAGGTAGTGAAACTGCTGTTGTTGGCTGGTGTTTCCACAATAACAGGCACGGAGGATCGGGCAGACGATTCACTAGGAGTGATTGCAGACGTCTGTGGCTGAACACGGAGAGCCGGAGCCATGGTCGGAGTAGCTTCCGCTTGTTCACGATTCTCTGAAGCCTGTGGTCGAGCCTGACTGGAAACAGTTTCCAATGCTGGACCAAGTACAGCTTCAACGATAGAGGTAGCCAAAGTTTCAGCGTGGTCGTTGGAACGCACCAGTGTAGTCGATGACATGGCTGAATTGTTACTGGATCCCGATTGCATATTGAATCCATGGAAGAACGACCCGAATGAAGGCGTTTCTGACACACTGACCGGAGTTTCGGGTTGAGCAACTTCCATCGTGACAGGTGGTGGAACGACCGAAGTAGTTGAAGTTGACGATGCCGTCGACGCCGATGGGGTCGCATCTTTGTTTTTCTCGCGTTCTTTATACTAAGAAACCTCACCAGAAAGCAATATCCATTTAGTCCATTCTGTAATGACTTTCTTCGAAGATTTCAGTGGCTTGAATACAAAAGATTATCATTTTTCTCAAACAAAGTGCTAATTTCCCTCTGACTTGGCTTTTACCTTCAGTAAAAGGGCTACCAGCTACATAAATGTTCACAAACTTCTATCAGTTCTACGTCAGTCAGTCTCATTGGTGAAATCTAAATCAATAAATGAATCAGAATAAAGATGATTTAAATTAAGGGTACAAAGCATCACACACAGTTTGGGGAAAACAAACCAACCCTATACCCAAGGCATGATGGCCTAGTGGTAAATGTATTGTTTGTGTTTGTTTTTTAACGAGGATTAGCTCAATGGTAGCAATTAATGAAACTCATCAATTGTGGTGTGGAATGAGTATGTCATTTAAAAGCCAACAGGAAGAAACAAACATGACAACATAGACCATTTAAAAAAAGGTGAGTCAAATTACCTCCAGACCCTGTTCCATCAAATCATTCAACATCAATATCTAAAAATTTTACAAAAAATACAAAAAACGGATTTCGTTCAGAACAAATTTAACACAACTTAGACTGATCAAAGACAAAGAAAGAGATGATAATAAAATCATACTTAAAAGCCACAACTTCTAGCCGCTCGGTCGACTCGTCCAAAGAAATGCGCAAAATTGACGATGCGTAAGAAGAATCCATCATGACTGTGGAAGGAAGAAAAATGTTGGAAAATATTTATCTGGACAAAACTAAAAATCGATTACTTTTGAATTCTTGTTGATAATCGTTCAATGGCCGAGCCTTGTTAGCGAGCGGGTGAATGAAACCGAGCATACGAGCCACCATAGTGCCTCCCCCACTTCCTCCGGCAGAAGTTGCATGATCACGTTGCTGCGAGTAAAGTCTGGACTGCGGCTGGAAATTTGCCAGAGTCGAATTAACAATGCCGACCTCGTCCGGTTGGGAGAAGTTAGCCGGATGTTCGTAGAGTAGATAAGTGAGGCCAGGTCGGAAATCCCGTGTTCGGCATTCATCCGTCGCTGTTATGTCTGTCCCCTCGCTTCCCCACCAGCCAACGACGCCGGATGGAGTTTCCATTCCAGCCCCGCAGACGCCCATATTGTCGTCACGTCGGTGGCAGCGTGCCGTCTGTACGCACCAGGCGCACTGTCCCAGTTTCACAAAGTCTCCATTGCTGGCCGTCAGTGCATTACCATGCACGGTACAGGAATAACAGTCGCCCAGTGCGGGGCAAATTCCTGGGCACTGAGTCGTCTGCAAGTTGCTTGTACAATTGGCACCTGATGTCCGTTGGTAGCAGACTCCATCGGCTGGACACCACCCGCACTCGGGATTGGCAGTGCAGCTCAACTGTGATGGGTGACGCTGACAGTTTGAGCTACTGGACTGACCGCTTCGACTTCCAACCATTTCCAAAGGCACGACATATGCTAACATGTCACCAGAGACCGAGCCACGGTAGCCGCCAAAGATGAGGAAAACATTTTCGTCTTTCACAGCAGCTGCGAAACTGAAAACCCCTTTGGGAGTCAATAGATCCTTTCCCATTCCGTCGTTTCCGTGGTCCAGCACATGGTGGCTAACCCAAGTGTGACAGCCCAAGTGGTAAAAATACAAACCTGATTAAAAAAAAAAAAAAACGATGAAATCAATTTTCACATACTTCAACAAGAAAGAAAATGTACCTGAATCATAACAGATTTCTTCGCGATTATGCTTATGAGTATATCCGCCGAAGACTACCATGTAAGAACCCATTAAAACGGCGCCATGAAAGGCTCGCTCAAGTGGGATGTGGAGGTCGGGCAAAGTGCCGCGTGGGTATAACAACTCGGTCCAATGTAACTCTTCCAAGTTGAAGATAAAAAGACGATCGCTCAATTTTGAGAAACGAGCAGCATCAGCCAAGATTCCACCGTAAACAATAAGCGAGTGGCTTTCGAGGTGATACACCATACTGTGGCCGACTAGACGGATATCATGTTGTTTTCCTCCTCTTGGTTCTACTTCCTCCCATTCCTCGTTGCCTAGTTCTGTTTTTGAAAAACCAATTAGCAGCTAATTCATTCAATAAAATTAACAGAATGACTTACCAGAAATGTTCACCTGAACACGGAAAAGTTTGGAAGAGAATTCCCCATTGGCCATGCTCCCACCGAAGATATAAATCAACGAATCGTTCACCACGCATAGAGTATGTCGAGTTAGAGGAGGTGGCCGTACTTGACTTTGGTCTGCCAAAAGTGTCCATTCGTTTCTTGAAGAATTGAAATAGAAAAAAATCGTCCGACAGACTTCCATCGACAAATTGCCCTCCATACAGAACAAATCCATCTTCCAAAGCTCCCATGGCATGACCGTATCGAGCTTTGGGTGCAGTCACTTCCAGTAGTGGATCATCATTTTGAATGGATTCCGATTCATTAAATCGACTCTCGTTATTGTGGGCTAGAGAGCTCAAGTTGCTCCACTTTGATGAACTCATATCGAATGATAGCAGATCCCCTAACGGAACGTTCAAATCGAAACCGCCAAACACAAAAAACTTGTTCAAATTTTTGAGGTAGACACCCCCATGAGCTGTTCTTTGCATTGCTTGGCTTCCGCGACCAAGAAGATGCCAAGAATTTCCAAGGGATGATTTCGTATCCAGGCCACAATCGAGTCCAATGTAGCCTTGATTGCACACACACTGATAAACACCGTCGATCTTCTCGCACCAGCCCCTGCTTTCCGTAAAACCACATTGATCTGGGCATGCTTCAAATTCACATGATTCCCCAACAAAAGCAGCTTCACACACACAAGAGTGATTGACACAATGCCCATGATTGGAACAGTTGAGAGGGCAATCTGTCACTGAGTATTCAGCAGAGAAACCTTCCAACACATAATTTGTATCACTGTACAATAACACTACCATCTGCAAAAAAAAAAAAAATTTTGTTACTAAATGTGTTTCTTTCAGACACGAGTTTTTATCAAGATGCTTACTGAGCCAGATTTGGCAATGACAGGTGGAGGCAGCCCACGTCCACTAAAGCTACCTTTCATTGGAGAGAGGACAGAGTCCCCGTCATAGACAAAAACATGATCATATGCACACTCAGTCTGCAGACTATGGAATGTGAGTGTAATGTACTGTCCTGGCTGTTGGGCTGTGGAAGAAAATCATTGTTAAAACCAGAACATAAGGTGTCTTAAAGAACAACAGCAAATACCTTCAATAAGCCAAACACAGTAACTGTCTTCCCGATAGTTTTCAGGACCGTTGGTGATGGCACCCCAAGTAGAATTCACCACAAATCTTCCTCTGTTACAGCTGTGAATTGCACTGATAGTTGTCGACGCAGAGATTACCATGAGAAGGGCTGCAAAGATACTGAAATTCAGGCCCACTTTGGCCGCTGACAGTAAACGGCAGAGCCTAGTCGCTCTCCATCTTTTTCCCCGAGAATTTTCTGGCATTTTAGAAGTACTTGGATTCAAATTCCATGACGAGATTCTGCTGGTTTTTAGATTTCGACTCTTACTCATCAACAACAGAGATTCATCGCGCACCATTAATTCAATAACAAAACGTAAACATCAAGCTTGTTTGACTTTGACGAAAAGTAAACTTTAACGTCGGCCATGCAACAAGACGCGATGCATAGTTGGAATATCGACCGCTAGATCGTGTAGGCGCGCCAGTATTTGATAGATAATCATGGCCAAGTGTAGATAATAAACTGTATCCCGTAACATCATGATAAGACTTAAGCGAACTAGTGCTTTTCGTTTTCGGACGCGCAACAATCGTATTCTAAAATTTTAAAAAATTAATTCTGGAATGAAAAAAAATCTAAACACACTGTCAACCGCCTTTTAAGCATACGTTAAATAATTAAATTAAATAAAAATAATTAAATTAAATTAATTAAGCATACGTAAAATATTCCCAATATAAAAGAAAGATAAAATTGCTAACCTATTATACCTAATGTCGACAGGTGACCGGTAGGGGTGTCGGATAAGGCGTCGCTTAGTGTTCTGAGCACCAGCCACTACTTGACCCGAGTTCGATCCCGGTCGCGGACCATCATCTAGGTATGAAAGTACAGCTGTTCTATGTGTTCCTAAAAAGCGTAGGCGCAGAACTCTAGATGTGGGAAGGTCTACAGAGTGAAATCCCCCAATATTTTTTTTTTTTTATAATTAAAAAAAAATATCGATTAGTATAAGAAAATGGCTATCGCTTGCTTCCGGTCTACTTCCGGAAAATTTGCACAAAACTAACAAGTGAACTTTGTTCTGGGTAAATTTCTAAGGACTTCAAGCCAGAAACTAAGTGAACAAAAGTGCACAGTGTTACAGATCTGTGAGCGTTTGAAGGTCTAGATTGCTTTCGATTTGCATAGCAGACA
>Ga0007825_1000397_pt1 | contig 12394 bp, 15 predicted proteins | sample CryBogCBE13Jul09_FD_71229 | JGI IMG/M metagenome (GOLD analysis project Ga0007825, IMG submission 71229) | Freshwater microbial communities from Crystal Bog, Wisconsin, USA - CBE13Jul09 | ecosystem: Environmental > Aquatic > Freshwater > Lake | place: Crystal Bog, Wisconsin, USA | collected... | reverse complement strand
ACCTATTGAAAATTCAAATATGGCATGGGCCATTGAATATTCATTCAAAACAAAATCACCAATTCACGAAACAATATACAAAGATATCGCATCACCTTTAAAAAAGGATAAAGTAGCAGTTATAGCAGATTGCGGAAATGAATCAGAGTTAATGGAAATACAAGAAATTTGTGATAAAAATGATATACAAATGATAATTTATGATAAGTGTGATTTTGGAAAATTTTGTTTACCTGGTATATATTGCAGACCTTTAAAGAATGTAGGTAGAGACGCTGGAACTTTTATATATTTTGTAATTACATATTATGGTAGATTACCTAGTGACATATATTTATTACCCGCGAGTATAGAAAAACACGACAGAAAGTATAGATTTTTACGTATGATAGAAAACAATGATTACATAGGACTTCTCACTAATAAGATAGAAGGAGAAGATTTTACAATAGATAATTGGGACGGAGATAAACTTATACATGCGAGTATACGTCCATTAAAAAGATGGTATGAACATTTTGTTGGTACGTGGAACTCATCAGAAAAAACATTTGTTTGGAATTGTACTATGCATACAACTCGTGAACGTATAATGCGCCATGAAAAGGAATATTTTTTGAAGCTACAAAGTCAACTCGTACAAGGTAAAAATTTAGAATCAGTTCACTTTTTTGAAAGGTCAATGGCTGTGATTTTTTAAACCATTTACATACAATTCCATTTTCTTTTCTGTACTTAGTGAAAAATCTAGAACATTCACATCTGACTCGACTTCGATACGCGGAAAATCATTGTACTCGACTCTACATGTAAGGAATGAAAACACGATTGTATACACATACTCTACAAGTGTTCTAGGTAGTTTCTTGGGTTTTGGATTGGCAACATACCGAATCTCGAGCACATCAGTTTTCCCGAGAAAAACCTGATACGGACTCACCTCCTCAAAAGATCCATCAACAAAAACACTCCCCTCACCAGGCACAAAACACGGCATCATAACAAGCGGAACAGAAATGGATCTCCGCACTGCATGCGAAACCTTCATGTCGGGTGTCGTATCAACCGACATGTAGATTGTCTTGTCCGTCATGAGATTGTACGTTGCTATATGAAGTTTAATTGGATTATACTCGTAAAGCTCTTTAAATGTCAATGAACACAGTGAATCAATGTACATCTCAAAGTTACGGGTATTTATGAGTCCAAATCGACTGAGAAAAACCTTCACATCAATATGCGCCAACTTGTCCAAAGGGGCTTCAAGGGCCATCTGTAACATCCGATCAATGTCACCCTTTGTGAATACGTAAAAAAGACCTATGATAGACCCAGTTGACGAACACGAAATTGCTTCGAGGTCAAGTGGCCCTAGTTTCTTGAGAACACCAAGGAACGAAAATATTATTGTACCACCGCACCCTATGATAAGGTGTCTAATTGTCATTTGACATTACAATGCGTTTAGTCTCTAATAGTATGCTGGGAACTTGCTCCGAAGTAGGGCAAAGACTATAGCAAACACGAGGGTGTGTACACCCACAGCCGGGGTGGACGTCTGGCCAGACATGAACACACCCTTGGAGCCTGGTGGCAGGGTCAGTAACACACCTGGAGTCAGCACCACATACAGTAGCAGTGGAACAACAATATCCGCGCGAGTCAGGTTCTTCTTGAGAAGAAACTTCATGAGCACGTAATAAATAATGGCAAAGAGCAGTGCATGAACAATCAGTGTGGTACCAATTACACTGGAGCCAGCCTTCTTGGTGAAGAAGAGCACACCTGAACTCAGGGCTGCAAAAAGCAGGGTCGGTACAATAACCTTCTGGCTGGTGATATCAATCTTGTTCATTTATCAACACCACAGAAAAAATTTTCCCAATTGCGATTTTTTACAAAAGGGTGATTCCTCATCGCCTGGACTTCATCTGTGATAACCTCCTCATCATCAGTTTCAAAAACAAAATATGAAAAATCATTAAAAGTCTTACGCAATGGAAGATACCACTCCTCGTGATACTCTACAATTGACATCCACACGTTCAAAAGATCCTCACTGTACCAGTCTTGCCAATCCTCAATAGTAAATTCGTCAAATATCGTCCACGGATCATCCTCGGAATCGCTGTATTGATACAACTCAAACTCCCCGAGGTCACAGTGGTCCATTGGACAGGTGCAAGCACCTGGACAGGCCCTCAGACAGGTGCAAGCACCTGGACAGGCCCTCGTGCCTGGACCCGGGCCTACTTCCCTGACAGAAGCAGGGTAGTACGCTCCTTTGAAGGTGCGTTGTCCACTATAGTCTTAATAACCGTCTCAACCTTAACTGCATCACCTGAGAAGAAAACATTAAGACCGTGCTGAATAACATCCTTTGTGATGCCCACCTTAACAGTCTTTGTGCGGAGCTTAATCTTCTTATCCTGAATCTTCACATCCTCAACCTCATTCTCGAGCATCATAGTCTTGATTTCCTCTGCAAGGGTCTTCTCACGCTTGGAAAGAACTTGCATATCCTTCCGAGCGCTGGCTAGATGCTTCTTTAGCTCGATCCACTCTGTAATAACAGTCTTTAGACGATCAGCCATTTATAAAAAATATAATGTATTCTTTAATAAATGATACTTGTTATCATTCTAGTGTTGCTCGTATTTCTCATTTGTTTTCATACCAATACAAGTATGTTCTCTGAAAATAATGCATATGCTGTAAGTTTTGGTGGAGGTGACCAAAATTTTTTAGATGCAGTCGATAGAGTCACATCTGAATTGAATGATACTCAATTATTTACTAGTATTTTCAAATATACCGACCATGATTTAAAAATTGATAAAGACTTTTGGTCAAAACATGGTACATTTATTGAAAATAATAAGAGAGGATATGGATACTGGATATGGAAACCTTATGTAATAAAAAAATCCATGGAAAAAATAAAATACGGAGATACGTTATTTTATATGGATTCTGGTTGTGAAGTTGAAAATAAACCTGATGAACTTGAGAAAATTAAATTAATATGTGGAAAATATGATATGTTGTATAAGAGTACAGGATATAATGTTATTAGTTACACTAAAATGGATATTCTAAATTTTATGAATCTTAATACTGAAGAAGTAAAAACATCTCCACAATATGAAGCTACTGTTATACTATTTAAAAAGACAGAACTTACTGTTAAATTTGTAGATGATTGGTATGATCTATGCTGTAATTATAATCTCATAGACGATTCTCCATCTGTAGCTCAAAACGACCCCCGTTTTATTGAAAATCGTCACGATCAAGCATTATTTAGTTTATTGCTCGTGACCCCGTTATATAAGGATAGACTGTGCACACCTGATAATTATGGCAGCAGTTATTATCCTATAAAAGGTAGTAGGAGACGAGGTAAATAATTACTGGTATTCCTTATCCTGAATCTCAAAGGTTGGTCTCATGAGTTCTGGTGTAATGGTGGAAAGGTTCCATATACTTACGGGGTCGCGTGGGTTTGCTGGCTCGGAACGGAACTGTAGATTGGCGTTACGTAAGGTGCCGCCAACCGTCTCCGGGTAGCCAACCTGGCCTCTGGGGTCTAGATAATTCTGGTTCGCCAGGATGACGTCGCTAGAAAACTGGCCAAAGTCGTCAGTCACTGGAACCTCCTTGGGTAGAAGCGCGGAAGAAATAACCTGATCCGTCACGGGAGGGGTTGGCACAGCCGCGTCAGAGCCGTCGAGTGGGGCGCCCTCTAGAACGAAGGAGCTCGCACTCTTGGGCTTGAACACCATGTACAGGATGAAAAGTACAAGTGCGATAATAGCGAGAGACTTTCCATCCATCATTTATAGTTCATCGCGAAATTTTTTATTCATCATCTGAGTCAGCCTCGTCTGAAAACATATATTTCTGTGGAACGGATGTTTCCTTCTTGAGTCTTGCCTGAATAACTCTCCACACGGGACCAAATGATTTCTTTACGAACCATATGCCAGTGAGCTCAACGATAATGTCACAACGAACACCTGGGACCAGAACTCTCGGATCAACCTCATTTTTCTGAGAGTCGAATACCTTTGTCTTTTTTGTCAGAGGTGCCTCTAGAATACCAGATGAAATAGAAGAGTCAAACGCACTTTTTAGGTTATCAATCTTTCTGCCAAACCACTCCTCTGATGATATGACAGCCTGCTTGAGAATCTCAGAATCGTATTCATCAAGGGAAGCTGAAACCTTGAAACAGTTAGCCTCTTGAACCTCGGCGCTGTTGATTTGTTTAGGGGCGGCTCCCGTAATCTTCAAAAAGTACCGACCGTCAGGAAGCTTGGTGGGTTTGCCGTACTCCATTTTCTTTATATGACATTATTAGAGGATGGACCTGAACGCATTGTTCCCACCAGACGTTATGAACGTATTAAATACAGGCTTTATGGGATTTAAAGTATGGCACATTCTACTCATTTCCCTCATCGTACCGTCTCCCATAGTACTGATACTTTTGTTTTTTCTCATTCCGGGGTTTAAAGACAAGATAACAAACCTAATTAGAAATGGCGTGCCTGGAGTCTATTCAGGATTATCTAATCTCCCTGGAGAAGTCAGTCAAGGCTCTTCAAAAGGAGGTTCATCGTATTCGCCAGAAGCTGGAAGATCCTGATGGCGAGAAGGCAAAGGCACGATCCGAGAATAACAGTTTCAAGCACCCCCAGAATGTGTCTGATGAGCTCAAGGCGTTCCTGGGACTTGGTAAGGATGACACAATCTCACGATCTGATGTGACGAAGCGCATCTTTGCTTACGCAAAGGAGAAGGGCCTGAACAGCGGTAAGATTATCAACCTCGATGACACGCTCAAGGCTCTACTTACCCCGGGCGAAGGCGTTGACATTACTGTGACCAATCTTCAGAAGTACATTAATCATCATTACCTCTCCAAGGTGGTGGTTGCTCCTGTAGAGTCACAGGACCCAGCCGCACCCACGAAGAAGGGTAAGCCTCGTGTGAAGAAGGCTTAAAATATTGCACTCAAAGTAATATAATGATCACCAGAGAAATTGTAGAGGGGCTTGTAGGTACAAAAATAAATACACTAGAAACGTATGTTCATGCATTTACACACAAGTCGGCCCTCAAGCAATTTCCAACACTAACAAAGAGTTACGAAAATCTGGAATTTATGGGCGATTCAGTACTCGGGTTTATAATTACAAAGTATCTGTATGACAATTACAATTCATGCGAAGAGGAGGGGTTTCTGACCAAAGCAAGAACCAAATTTGTGAGAGGGTCCACATTGTCTACCATCTCAGAACGTTTGGGGCTTTATAAATGGATTATAATGGATGAAAAGGGAATCAAAAAAGGATGGAACCGTAACCCGAAGATAATGGAGGATGTTCTCGAAGCTCTCATAGGTGCCGTATATATTGACCTTGGGTTGCTTCACACGAAACAGTTTATATTTAAACTGCTCGAAGCATTTCCAGTTGATATGAGTGATGATAATTATAAAGATGCTCTCATGCGTTTGTGCCAGAACAAAAAGGTTCAGCTGCCTGTATACACGGTCGATGAACAATGTAGTGGTGTATTTACTGTGAGTGTGTACATTCAAGAAATAAAGTATGGTTCGGGGCAAGGAACCACAAAAAGACAAGCTGAACAAATGGCCGCACTTAAGACTTTGGATTGTTTTTATACTAGCGATGCATCCTAAAGTAAAAGCACTTCTAGAAAAGACATACGATGACCAACGAAGTGATGAATGGTTCAGATTGCGAGGTAACATGCTTACTGCGAGCGATCTCGCATCTGCTCTTGGTATGAATTTTTTTAAAAAGCCAGATGAACTCATACTCGAAAAATGTGGGTACAAGAAATTTTCGGGAAATGAAAATACCGCACGGGGAATACGCCTAGAACCATTTGTTCGTGACATGTATGACGCCAAGTACAATACAAAGACGCATGAAATTGGTTTATTGGTTCACCCAGAGTACAATTGGCTGGGAGGGAGCCCAGACGGCGTGACTGAAGAAGGTATTCTTATAGAGATTAAATGTCCCAAGAAACTTTCACCGAAGATTCCCGATTACTATTTTCCACAGGTTCAGCTTCTTCTTGAGATTATGGATCTTGATGCATGCGACTTTGTACAATATTGTGAAGAGAAGGATACGATGACTGTTATACACGTACCGAGAAATCGTGAATGGTTCGCCGAACAACTTCCGCGAATGAAGGCGTTTTGGGACACGGTTCTTCACAAACGAGTACATGGTATTTGTGAATTGATTAGAGAGTCTCAACCGGAACTTGAATGAGATGTCCTTTGTACCCGCCTACATACTTGGCTTCGAGATTTTTACGAATTGCGTTGAGTTTATCGTACCTTTCCTTGAGTTTTTTAATGTCAGCCTTGTAATACTCACCCTTGAGAGTTCTACGGAGACGGGCAAAATTTATACGGAGATTTTCCAAATGCCTCTTATTAAAGCCGTGACTGAGAATTTGTGCATTCATAAAGTTTTTAACTGTTTTACCTTGTGCATACATGGTTTGGAAATTTTCGAGTTCTTTTTTGGATACGTTTTCGCCGAGTATTTTCCTAAACTTATTCTTCATCATATTGACAAGTTTTGCCTCTGGTACTTTTCCTTCCTTCATCTTGTGCTTGAAATACACAATTTCCTCATTTGTGAAACCAGGTCCCAGCTTCGTAGGCGAGGGACTCGGTGAGGGACTCGGCGAGGGACTCGGGGAGCCTATATTGATTAAATCTTGTTCGAGGGCATCGAGTTTTCGTTTCGTATCAATAAGTAAATCAATAAGCTGTTGTTTCTTTGCACCATTTGTATTAAGAGAATTATCATACGCCTTGACGAAATTCTTCAATTCTGATATTTTAAAGGAATCTAGTAGTCTGGACCGCCCCTTTCTTTGGATTTTGCGTTCATTTGCGAGAATAATATGAGGAACCGAGTTGAATTCGAAATTCTCGTCATTATTAGATTTCTTTTTACGGGGAGCGATTGATTTTTGGATAAGTCCACACAGAACCTTCTTTGATGTGATTCCGTGGTGGGCTATATTAAGATCCTTTGCGATCTTTTGAAGATCCTCCATTGTGTACCGAGAACATTCGAGTGTGTCTATTCTAAACACACCCGAATTATTTATCGTACCGGTTACGGTTCGTTTAGGAGAAGCCACGCGTACAGTGAGCCCGAATAGCGTTTTTACTGAATTGGGTATATTCATACCTGCTTTTGAGTACGCATCGATGACAGTCTTCTTGCCCTTTTCGAGATCTTTTGGTATCTTGTACGCTTTAAGTAGGCCCCCAGGACCGGGGCGAAGGTACATTCCTTCTGGTGCCGCATTTGCAGTTTTTTTCTTTGTGACCTTTTCCTTGAGTTGATTGGTATTCGTAATACCCAACTTGTTTCGAACATTTTTGGGTACAGCAACCCCTACATTTTGATATGCACGAAGTACCTTTTGAATAACAAATCGAGGATTCTTAGGAACTTCATAGAATCTGGGCACCTTATTCGGACCTGGTCTCACGTAGTGCCCCGGTTTTACCGAATTCCAAGATTGTGCTGCATTATATCTCATTGCTGCCATGTGTTCCCGCTTCGCCTTGAGATTTTTACGAACCGGTACGGGATTCTTTTGGAGAGCTGGCCCATATGGTGATGTGTACGAATCGAGAACAGCCTTCACAGCCGATTCAATACCAGTGAGATCACGCCCTTGTGCCGTTACAGTTCCGTTAAAGAATACGTAAGCGACAATTCCCGAATTAAATTCAATCGAAAGTCTGGAAAATATTTCAGGTTCAAAGTACATCTTGTAAGGGAGTCCTCTACGAGTCTTGTATTCATCGTACACCTGTCGCATCCTTACATGCTTCTTTAAATAGAAGCGAACTGCCGTATTCGTTACCTTGAAATGTGTTCCCTTTGCGCGCGGTACAAGTCTCACAAGAACTCTGTACATCATTTCCCACGGGACACTTCCGGAAAGAATTATACTTTTAGGTCTCAGAACAGCAAGCCCCCTAAATGAAAAACGCACCTCGACGCGACCGAGTTTTCCGTTTGTTTTACCTGTAACAGACCCATCAACATCCTTTTGAATAGCTGGAGTTCCGCCAATCGCCTTTGTAAACCCAACTACACTTTTAATATCCTTTGGAAGTCTTCCGGGATGAAACAAATCATCCAATTCCCCTTTGAGATCAACAAGTCCCTCGGATGACGCGCTTTGAAACGTCACCGTCATCTTTCTAAAAGTCAACATTAGAAATTTCTACAGCTTCTTGAGTAACATCTAGACCGTAAATCACCGGTTGCTGCCCGTACATGCGACCCTTATACTGAATGACTTCTGAACGCACAGAAATATCCCGTGAACTGAAAGGACCCGCGTACACATCCGGGTTGAACTTTGACTTTGTGAGGTTGTTCTCTTGGCAGTGTTGATTGAACAAGTGAACAAATAGTTTCTGTGGGATACACTTGTCCGCGCCATATTCGATCTTTTCCGACTCCAAAAAGTGTTGAAGCGTGTTCGTGACAACCGAAATTTGTTTCTGAACCTCCTTGAAATACTTTGGCAACACATTCCAAATATCTTGGTCTCCGTACTTTTGCGCATATTCAATATACGCCTTGACGCACTTACACAGGATGGCGGGTATTTCAGTTTCGAGTTTCTCATCAAGGTGTGGATCCGCATCCATAACCTGTTTCGAAAAATTAGCCGTTACGACGCGTCGCTGTACACTGCCTGAATTATCGCGCCAATTTGGCACCTCGTTACCCGCCAAAATACCAGGGACGTTCCATTGCTTGCTGAGCGCCTTTTGATTCTTGCGTGCAATTGACACATCCTCGCCAGAAACCATAGATTGAAACTCAGCCTGTTCCAGGGAAAGATCACCCTTAACCTCTGGACTTATGAACATGAGACCATCGTGAATACTCCACAGACCGAATTTCTTTTCTATGTTATTAGATAGAGTTCGCACATCATCAGGGTCATAAAATTTTTTAAACACTTTCGTAATGAGCGTAGACTTTCCAGACCTCGCAATACCCTTCAGGAATGGAATACACTGCCAACTGTCCCTCTCATTCACGTCAAAACACAGCCTACCCCCAAACACGTACAGCCAGTTTGAAACTTCCGGCGTGAATTGTTGATAATCGAGGATGCTCTGCATGTACGGTGTAGGTATTTCAGACCAGTGACAATCTTCATAATGATTAAAATCTTGCTCAAAATATTTACATGCTACGATAGTCGGATCGAGTGTCTCAAACTCAGGCGAATCATACCTGTAAAATCGCGTCATGTATCGTTCACCGTTCCACTCTTGTCCTACAAAAAGACCATTTGTAAATGACCATACGTGACGATCCTTTTGAATCTCAGGAAACTGAACATCCTTGCAATTTGAAAGGTGAGATATAGATTCCTTCACGTTACTCGGTTTTGATGTAAGATTCTTCCACATGTCATATTTGTCCTCTTTCTGTGTAAATGTATACACAAACTCTTCAACTTCCATTATTGATTTCCACGCCCTTGTGAGGTACGGTCCATGAACAATCTGCTTGCAACACTTTCCCTTGTACCTCTTCATACCCTGGCGTTTCAACTCGTTCAACAGAAAGAGCAAAAGTCGTTGGTATGGACTACATTCATCAGATTCATTCAGGTCATCCATCGTCTTGACCCTAAAGAGAGACCCATCGATATCACCCTTGATAGGAACCAGATTTGGATGATTTATTCTTTCGTAAATACGAACCCATGTAAATACAACTTCAAAATAATCAGCAGCCGTTTCAATTAGTCGAGTTATCCTAGTACCTAATGTAGACTCATCCCCGTGAATATCCAGAGAACTATTCATAGTGATTCCCAGTTCATTTGAACGGTGATACAACTCAGAAAAGAGCTGAACCAGACGTCTCTTTTGCTCCATGACCCTATCCAGATCTACATTACACGGAAGACCAGAAGTGTCTAACTCATCTTCCCTGAAGAATTGCCTGAAAGGATTAGTAAGAGGTACAAACCTGTCCCCTCTCGAAGCCATACCCATCTGAGATTCAATCTTTGTGATGAATGTGTTTATGCTCTCCTCGTCAAGTTGATTCACCTCTGATTTTAGGATTTCCATTTGAATGTGTTTACCATGTTCAGGAGGCACATCCTTTTCTATCGTATGCACTCCCTCCATTTGTTCATCTACGAGATAATTTTTTAACTGGATACAGCAGACAGGATCTTTACTAGAATTTTATTCTGTGTATCGATTCGGTCTGCAATTCGGTTCAGTGACTTTACAAGTCCATCTGCTATATTGTCACCATCCTCTGTCACCAGGAAATTTTCAAGGGACGGCATGTCCATCATATCGTCATCGTCCTCCTCAAGTTCCAGAATCTCTGGGTCCTTTTCCGTCATATTTGTGTTTTCCCTTGAAAAAAATTCGATAAAAATGGCGCAAATTTTTTTCTAGGGGTATATCAAATGGCCGGTGGTTTAATGCAGCTCGTAGCATATGGTGCTCAGGATGTCTACCTAACTGGTCAGCCCAAGGTTACCTTTTTCCAGGCGGTGTACAAGCGCCACACCAACTTTGCCATGGAGAACATTCAGCAAACCCTAAACGGTACCGCCTCTTCCGGTGGCCGCGTGTCCGTGACCATTGCCCGTAACGGTGACCTGGTCGGTAACATGTACGTTCGTCTACAGCCAAATGTGACCAACGGAAGCAATACTGGTGTGGTGGTACCAACCTCCACTAACCTTATAGCTGACGTGAACTGGATCGCAGAGCGTGCAGTTGCCGATGTGGAACTGACCATTGGTGGCCAGCGCATCGACAAGCATTACCAGGTGTGGTGGCGTCTGTACTCTGAGCTGTTCCTGTGTGATGAGGATAAGATGCTATGGGGCAAGATGTCCGGTTGCTCATCCTCTCCACTGAACACCACCACGGGTGGCACAGCTCCGTCCGTTTTCCTGCCACTTCTATTCTTCTTCAACCGCAACCCAGGTCTGTACCTGCCACTGATTGCTCTACAGTACCACGAGGTTCGTCTGGATTTCAACCTAACCTCCTACTTCAGTACCTTCTTCGTTTCCAGTGTATTCGAGGTGTGGGCTAACTACGTCTACCTGGATACCGAGGAGCGTCGTCGGTTCGCTCAGAAGGGTCACGAGTACCTGATTGAGCAGCTTCAGCACACTGGTGCTGATCAGGTCACCATTGGTACATCCACCCCAATTCGTCTATCTTACAATCACCCAGTGAAGGAGCTCATCTGGTGCTACACGAACCCCAACTACCCAGGTACCATCACCAGCGGTGGCGTGGGTACCAACCTGAACTCCATGTGGAACTTTACATCCAACTGCGCCAACGTAAATATTACATCTAACCTGGCTGCTTTCGTCAGCAGCAACAATTTCGTAATTCCCCATCACATTGGTACCCCTCATATTTACACGAATGCTGCTCTCCCAGCCAGTAACGTTTTCTGGACTGAGGATTTCCTTCCACAGCCGAACATAAACGAGGTGGGTCCACTAGATTCCTTCAAGCTGATCCTCAACGGTCAGGACCGGTTCGCTGCACAGCCCGGTAAGTACTTTAACCAGGTGCAGCCATTCTACTACCACTCTGGTAACCCATACCCAGGTATCTACGCCTACTCCTTCGGTCTACAGCCCGAGGAGCACCAGCCAACCGGTACCTGCAACTTCTCCCGTATCGATAATGCCCAGGTGACCCCAACGATCAAGGTTGGCTGCAACACCACCCAGCAGCGCATGTTCGCCGTGAACTACAACATTCTACGCATCCAGTCCGGAATGGGGGGTTTGGCGTTTTCCAACTAGTCCACCCATATATCTATTTAAAAAATAACATAATACAGTAGAAATGAAGGTTATTCTAGTGGTACTCTTGATTGCTGCGGTGATCATTTTTGTATGGAACCGAAAGAAGAAATCTGATACAATTATTTATGGCAGTATGGGGTGTCCTCATACAGTGAATCATGTAAATAAATATCCAGATGCACAGTTTGTAGATTGTACGACCCAAAAATGCCCAGACTTTGTGAATGCATACCCAACAACTCAGTGGCCGGATGGAAAAATTACTGTAGGTAGTAATTAAATGAAACAGGTGATCATACTTGTACTCTGTATCGTTGCTATTTTCTTCTTAAAGACTCGTGTGTCGTTTCTTTCCTCCGGGTCCTCCGGGTCCTCCGGGTCCTCCGGGTCCTCCGGGTCCTCCGGGTCCTCCGGGTCCTCCGGGTCCTCCGGGTCCTCCGGGTCCTCCGGGTCCTCCGGGTCCTCCGGGTCC
>Ga0007825_1000394_pt1 | contig 12414 bp, 11 predicted proteins | sample CryBogCBE13Jul09_FD_71229 | JGI IMG/M metagenome (GOLD analysis project Ga0007825, IMG submission 71229) | Freshwater microbial communities from Crystal Bog, Wisconsin, USA - CBE13Jul09 | ecosystem: Environmental > Aquatic > Freshwater > Lake | place: Crystal Bog, Wisconsin, USA | collected... | reverse complement strand
CAACAGGTGCTTTTCCGGGTTCGTCGGTTCCGCTCAAAGGGCAGGATGTGAAAAATGCGCTCGGTGGGCTCACGCTCCCCGGAACGAGTTACCCGCAAAGCCAGGCCTATATGGCGTATATCCGGCGGCTTCAGGGAGGCCAAAGCGGCTTCACCTGCTATGCTTCGCTGCAAATGCCGGGACGCTAGGGAATTCGCGAGCCCGTCTACGCCACTGATGCAGACGAAGTGCGGCCAACAGCGCCTCTCGATACGCTGAGCGCGCTTTACCACCGCCGTTCCGGCATCACCCACTTGATTGTAGAGCCGGTACCGGAAATCCTTGCGGCGCTGACCAAAGCCCCCGCCACGGCTTCCCAGCTTACGGAGACGCTCGTTGCGGATTATGGCTTGGAGCAAGACGCCGAGAGCGCGGCAGCGCTGCAGGCGCGGCTGGATGAGCTTGAAGCCATCGGCCTTGTGTGGCGGCTATGAGATTTTCCACCTCCATGCGTGTTGGCCCAGTGGGGTTTCGGATCGGATCAGATTGGCGCGCGCCCATCGCGGGGCTGAAGCGGCTGTATCGCGATTACCCCAAGCCCGCCGATGACATCCCCCATTTCACCGTGCGGCTTGAGGCGACACACTGGTGGCGGCGCTTCGTTCGTCCCTCGGTACGGATTGCGGGTGATCATACGCTGCCTGAAGCGCTGCCGCTGCCGCTCGCGCAGGGTGTGCTCGCCGCCGAAATGGCGATGAATTTGCAAATGGCGCTCGGTCAGCGTCACTTCCTCCTCGTCCATGCCGCGAGTGTGGAGCGCGATGGCAAGGTGATGATCCTGACCGGCGAGAGCGGGTCGGGCAAATCGACGCTTGCGGCGCTGCTCGGCGAGCATGGCTGGCGGCTGTTGGGCGATGAGTTTGCGCTGATTGATCCGCAGACAGGCGAAGCACACCCCTTCCCGCGCCCGATCAGCCTCAAGAACGCCTCGATTGATGTGATGGCGGCGCTCGCCCCGCCCGAGCGTTTTGGCGAGCGGATCAACGGGACGCCAAAGGGCGATATTCGCCATCTCATCCCGAACGCTGCTGCGCTCGCGGGAATGGACAAATCCGCACCACCCGCGCTCATCCTTTTCCCGCGTTTCGGCAACGCCGCCGATGTGCGCGAGGTGCTCCCGAGTGAGGTGTTCATCCGGCTTACCCAAGCCTCGACCAACTATGTCTCGCTCGCCGAACGCGGCTACACGGCCTTGACGCAGCTGGTGACACAGACCCCAGCGCGGGCAATTGACTTCCCCGATACCGCGACCGGACTGAAGCTGGTGCAAGACCTCTGGGCGGAACTCGCATGAGCGCGCGTTTGCTCTGCCAACTCCTGACCGAACCGGGCCGCGCACGCGATGTGACACCAGCGCAATGGCCGAGCGTGCTGACGATTGCGCAGGCCGAGCGGCTGGCCGGAAGCCTGGCATATCGGCTCTCCGGCCTCACGCTTCCTCCCAGCGTGCAATCGGTTCTGGATGCCGCGCGTCTGAATGCTGATACAGGCCGCGTACAGGCGCTCTGGGAGGTCGAAATGGCGGGACGGGCACTCGCGCTCCACTCGGCGTTCCCGTCGTGCTCCTGAAGGGCTCTGCGTTCGTTGCGGCGGGCCTTGACGCCGGACGCGGGCGACAGATCGGCGACCTTGATATTCTTGTGCCGCGCGCTGCGCTCGATGAAGTTGAGGCGGCTTTGCTCGCGGCGGGGTGGGAATGGGTGAAGCCCGATCCGTATGACGATATGTATTATCGCCGCTGGATGCACGAGCTGCCGCCGCTGATTCACCGCGACCGTGACCGGATGATTGATGTACACCACACCATCCTGCCACTCACGGCGCGGCCAAGGCCCGATGCGGCGGCGTTGATTGGGGATGCGGTGCCGCTCTCGCCGTATTCCCGCGAAAGCGGGAATCCAGCCCAAACTGAGGACGCTGGGCTCCGGCCTTCGCCGGAGCACTACACACCTTGCCTCCACATTCTCTCACCCGCTGATGTGATCATCCACGCCGCCGCGCATCTCATCGCTGATGGGGATCTCGAAGGCGGGTTGCGCAATCTCTGGGACATTGATCGGCTGGTGCGCGAGTTTTCAGAGCAGGATGACGACTTCTGCCTCACACTCGCTGAGCAAGCCCATCGCCACAATCTCTTCCCGCAGGTGATGCGTGCACTGCGGCTGTCGCATGATTTGTTCGAAACACCGCTCAAGGAATATGCGAGCCCGATAAGTCTGAGCTTCACGTCACAGCCGAGCGATGCGCTGTTCTGCGCGCGGCTGCTTGCGCGCAACGGCTGGGGCCAAAATACGCGCCGTCCCTTGCGGTTCGCCTTCTACGTCCGCAGTCACCTGTTGCGGATGCCGCCGCTAATGCTGATGCGCCATCTCTGGATCAAAGCGCGCGCGGCGAAATAGTGCGCGGTCGTCGGTCACAAACACAAAGCGCCACAGCACCACACTATACGCACCCGCAATCGCGGGAACACCAAGCGCAAGGTCAGCCCATTCGGGCAATTGCAGGAAAACCAAACCGACTATAATCGCCGCCGCCGCCGCCCAAAGCATCTGCCACCGCAAGACACAAATTGGCGCTCCTAGGAGCTTTTGCGCCAGTCGCGTTTTGATAACCGACGACAAGAGCAATGTGCCGGACAGCACGATGGCCGGTGCTGCGGACTGCCAACGCAGCGACCAGCCCCAGTCGGGCGCCACCGACAACAGCGCATATGTTGCGACAGCCTGCACCAGTATCATCGCCGCCGAAATCACCATATTCTCGCGGCGGGCAATGTAAACCAGCGCTGCCTCACTCACCACGGCGGGCGAGGCGACGACCTCCGCCACCATCATCGCGATCAGCGCCTTGGTTCCCGGAACAAACGCGCTGTGCGGCCCCACCAGCCCCATGACACCACTTGCGGTGAGAATGAAGGTCAGCGCGATGCCCAATTGTGCTGCAATGATCCAGAAGCCAACCTGACTGAGTTGATGCGCAACACCAACAGTATCACCCGCGTACAGCTTGCGCGCAATCACCGGCCCCAGCACCGGCTCAAAGCTCGATTTGAGCTTTTGTGGCAGCGACGCGACCTGTTGCGCGACATAATAGACCCCAACAATCTCGGGCTGCAGAAATAGGCCGAGGATCGCAAGGTCAATCCGCCGCGTGCCCCATTCGATGGCGTCGGCGGCCGAGAGCGGGGCGTTCAGCCACGCCAGCGAGAGCAGCCATCGCGGCTCGAACCGCCAGCCGCGCGGCATGCCATAATCTTTGACGAAGGCGAACACGGCAACGCCAAATGAGGCGATGATCGACGCCGCGTAAGCGGCCACCAAGCCATCTTCACGCGACACGAACAGCATCGCAAACGCGGCAATACTGATCGTCCAAGGCTCGACCACCGAGCGCACACGAACCGTGGTCGCAACATCAAATTTGAAGGCGAGCGCGGCGAGCATAATCTCGGTCCACGCGAACAGGATAATGACGAAGGGTAGCAGCAGGTCCCACCCGTCCACCGCCGAATTGGGGAACATGATGTGCGGAAATGTCCGTAGCAGCGCGATCAGTGGCAGCGACAGAACCAGACTCACCAGCAACGCATTCAGCGTCTCATTCACATGCCGCCGGTCGCCCTGCGCAAATTGCAGCGCCAACCCGCGACGCATTCCATTGGTGGCGAGTTGCGCGCAGAACTCGATAATGAGCACCGCATAGGCCATGCGCCCGAGTGCCGCCGCCCCGTAAATTCTGCCGCCGATGATGAGAAAGGGAATGCGCGCGATGAGCCGCAGCACAAACCCCAATATGTTGGTGCGCCCGCCTTTGGCGAGTTGAGCAATGTCGTTATCACCCTCACCTACGGCATCATTCAATGCGCAGCACCCCAACTCGCGCCCGTTCCGATTTCAACACCCAATGGCACATCAAGTGTCAAATAGGGTTCTGCAGCGTGCGCCATCACCTGTTCAATGACACTACGCGCGAGAGGGACATCTTCCTTCGCAAGCTCAAACACAAGCTCGTCATGGACCTGCAGCAGCATTTTTACGTTTGGCAATCCGGCTTCAGCGAGCGCAGGCAACATCCGCACCATCGCCCGCTTGATCAGGTCGGCAGAGGTGCCTTGAATAGGCGCGTTGATCGCGGCGCGCTCGCTGCCCTGCCGTTCCGCCTGTTTGGGGGCGTTGATACGTTCGAAATGCGTCTTGCGCCCGAACAATGTCGTGGTGAACCCCGTTTCCTTGCAGCGTGCCAACGTCTCGGTGATGTACGTCGAGATGCCGGGGAAGCGCTGGAAGTAGCGGTCAATCATCTCCTGCGCCTCGGCGGGCGAAATGCTCAGCCGCTGCGCCAGTCCCCAGCGCGAAATCCCGTAGAGCAGGCTGAAGTTGATCGTTTTCGCCTTGCCGCGCGTGTCGCGATTGACCTCGCCAAAGAGTTCCATCGCGGTCAGACTGTGAATGTCCTCACCCTTCGCAAACGCCTCCTTAAGCGCTGGGACATCGGCCATATGGGCAGCAAGTCGCAGCTCGATCTGCGAATAGTCCGCCGAGAGGATGACGTTGCCCGGCCCCGCGACAAACGCATCGCGAATGCGCCGCCCCATCGCCGTGCGAATCGGAATGTTCTGCAGGTTGGGGTCGTTCGACGACAGCCGCCCCGTTTGGGCGCCTGTAAGGCTATAGCTGGTGTGCACCCGCCCCGTTTTCGTATTGATCTGCTGCTGCAGCGCATCGGTATAGGTCGATTTAAGCTTTGAGAGCCCGCGCCATTCCAGCACTTTTTGCGCGATCACAATCCCCTCGCCCGCCAGCCGCTCAAGCTCGGTCACGTCGGTCGAATATTCGCCCGATTTGCCCTTGCGCCCGCCTTTAAGGCCCATCTGTTCATAGAGAATCTCGCCCAACTGCTTTGGGCTGCCAATGGTGAACGGCGTTCCGGCAAGCGCATGGATCTCCCCCTCCAATGCGATGATCGCCTCCGCAAACTCGGCCGACAGCCGCGCGAGTTCTTCGCGATCGACCAAGATGCCCTCGCGCTCCATTTGCGCTAGCACGGCCACCATGCCGCGATCTACCCGCTCGTACACCGTCGCCACCTGCTCGCGCGCAAGCCGCGGCTTGAGCAATTGCCAGAGCCGCAGCGTGACATCGGCATCCTCGGCGGCATAACGCGTCGCGTCCTTGAGCGGCACCTTGTCAAAGCTGATCTGGCCCTTGCCCTTGCCGCACACCTCTGAGAACGCGATCGGCGTATGGCCCAGGTGGAGCGCCGAAAGCTCATCCATGCCATGATTATGCTTGCCGGCATCGAGCGCGAAACTGATCACCATCGTATCATCATAGGGGGTGACGGTGAGGCCGTGTTGCGCCAGCACGTTGATGTCGTATTTCAGATTATGCCCGACCTTGAGCACCGCGTCATCCGCGAGCAATTCACCCAGCACGCGCATCGCATCGGCCATCGGAATTTGAACTGGCACATCCGAAAACATATCCGATCCGCCATGCGCGAGCGGCACATAGCACGCACGCCCCGGCGCAGTGGCGAGGCTAAAACCCACCAGCCGACCGCTGATCGCATCAAGCGCGTCGGTCTCGGTATCGACCGCCACCACACCCGCCGCGCGCGCCTCAGCCACCCGTGCTTCGAGCGCGGGCAACGTCTGCACACACTCATAAGCGTCGCGATCAAAGGGCGGCTGCTCCGCGCGTGGCGCTGGAGGGGCAACAGGCACATGCGCGCTCTGATTGATCATCTTGGTCGTCGCATGATCGGGGCGCGCGACCCCACCGACCTTGGCGAGCAACGACTTGAAGCCATGATGCTCCAGAAATTCGCGCAAGGGCGGCTCGGGAATTTCTTGCAGCAACAACGCTTCAAACGGCACAGGCAGCGGCGCATCTTCTTTCAACGTAACGAGCACGCGCGACAACCGCGCTTGTTCCGCGAATTGGAGTAGATTATCGCGCAACTTGCTGACCTTCATCCCCTCCGCCGCGCCGAGCACCGCCTCGAGCGAACCATGCTCCACCATCAGCTTGCTCGCGGTCTTGGGCCCGACACCCGGCACACCGGGCACATTGTCCGCCGTATCGCCCATCAGCGCGAGCACATCGCCAAGCTGCTCTGGCCCGACGCCGAATTTCTCGATCACCGCCTCGGGTCCTAGCCGCAAATTCTTCATCGGATCGAGCATATCGATATGGCCGGGGTCGATGAGTTGCATCAAATCCTTGTCGGTCGAAACCACCGTGACCTTCCAGCCCTGCGCGCGCGCCGCGACCGCATAGGACGCGATCAGATCATCCGCCTCTAGCCCCATCTGCTCGATGCACGGCAACGAGAAAGCGCGCGTCGCGTCGCGGATCATCGGGAATTGCGGCACCAAATCTTCGGGCGCTGGCGGGCGATGCGCCTTATATTCTGGGTAAATATCGTTGCGGAAGCTTTTGCCCGAGGCGTCGAGAATCACCGCCATATGCGTCGGCCCATCGGCCTTGTGCAGCGCGTCGGCGAGCTTCCACAGCATCGTCGTGTATCCATAGACTGCGCCGACGGGTTCGCCGCGAATGTTCGTCAGCGGCGGCAGGCGATGATAGGCGCGAAAGATATAGCCCGAGGCGTCAATCAGGTAGAGGTGGTTTGCAGTCATTTGGCGGGTGTAGCCGACGCTTGGCAGACGGGCAAATCCCCTTTGTCGAGGGCTCACCGCATGTATACGTTTACGCAGCGGTTGGACGTGGTTAAGGGGAGGCATGCCAACTGACCGTATCTACACCGCCGCACTCGTCATCATTGGTGACGAGATTCTCTCAGGCCGCACGCAGGACAAAAACGTCGCACAAATTGCGCTCTGGCTGAACCTGCAGGGCATTCGTCTTGCCGAGGTGCGCGTTGTGCCCGACGTGGAAAACGCAATTGTTGAGGCGGTGAACACGCTGCGCGCGCGTAACGACTATCTCTTCACCACCGGCGGCATCGGGCCGACGCATGATGATATCACGGTTGATGCGATTGCCGCGGCGCTCGGCGTGCCCGTCGTGGTGCATCCGCAAGCAAGCGCGGCGCTCCACGCTTATTATGAAAAGCGCGGCGGCATCACCGAGGCACGGCTGCGGATGGCGCGTGTGCCCGAGGGCGCGACACTGATCGAGAACCGGATGTCGGGCGCACCGGGCATCCGGCATGGCAACATCTTCATCATGGCGGGCGTGCCACACATCACGGCTGGGATGCTCGATGCGCTCTCGGGTACGCTCGAAGGCGGCAAGCCCTTGCTTAGCCGCACCATCGGCTGCTGGGTTGCCGAGAGCGAGGTTTCTGACCTGCTCCGCCTCACAGAAAAGGCACACCCGCTCACGCAGATTGGCAGCTATCCCTTTTTCCGCGAGGGCCGCGTGGGTGCGAATTTCGTGATCCGCTCTACCGAGCAGGGTGCGCTCGATGCCTGTGCCACCGCACTGCTTACTGCGCTCACCGTCGAAGGCCGCGAACCGACCGACGCGGGGATTTGAAGAGAACCAGCCGTTAAAGGCTAAACACGATAATAGCAGCCGCGTAAATCGAGAGCACGATAATCATCGCGAACAACATAACGAATGTACGCCACAGGGCGCTCATCGTTTTAAGCTGATAAGCGCCCTTGAGCTGAAAAAACAGATGGGTCGGAACCGCGAATACAAAAAGCGACTGTCGAAATCCATGTGGCTGCGGAACGCCAGCGAGCAAAGAGATTATCACGATCAAGCTCAGCATGAAGCAGGCCGAATATGTGACGAATACGACATGATCGAACAGCTTTAGATCGCGCCGCCAGAATAGCGTCAGCCAGAGGAAAGGTACGGACAGCGGAATAATGATCCAGCTGTACTTGTGCGCCCCCTCTTCCATTTTGAAAAACAACAACTCGGGATTGTCTTTGGCGCGCTTCGCTTTTTCTTCCAGCTGCTTATCCCAAGCGCTCGACCCAGTGTGAAAATGGATGTCCGACTTTTTGACGACGTCGGAGGAAAAACCCTGCTTCACCGTCAGTCCGTACTTGAGAATATCAACTTCGTCTTGGGTATCCTCGATCTGCTTGTCCAAACGCTCGTCAGCCTCACCGCTATGCGCTGCTCGCTGGGCTTTGAGTTTTGACAGCTTCACCTCATCAGCAGCAACCTGCTGCTGCACCTGTTGTACATTCAGAGTTTTTCCATCCCGGTTTACGCTTGAGTCGGCAGGCGCAAAACTATCAATCCGAAACGCAGAGAACAGAAGGAAAATCGAGAACAGAAAGAGCGCGAGCGGTGAAACAAAGCGAGCGCGCTCGCCATGCACATAACGGCGTGTCAGTTGTCCTGGGCGGAACGCGAGAAGTGGCAGAGTCCGCCAGATCTTGCCATCAAAATGCAGGAGCGCGTGCGAAATGTCATGCCAGAATGACACCAAGGTCCGGTGGATATGCGCGCTCTGGCCGCAGTGATAACAATATGAGCCAATCAGTTCGGTCTGGCAGTTAAGGCAGTGGCCATGCGCGTCGGCATGTGTGCCGCCCGTATCGGGCTCGACCGCGCGCGCCAAAAGCGCGCCGCTCACAATTTCCCCTGCTGCCCCGATTTCCCCGCTCATAACTTGATCTTAATTGCCCGCTGGGCGATTTGGCAAGGGGCTGGTCAGCGATAAACGCGCATGACAGATTGTTCTTAACCCGGCGCTTACCCTTTGCGGCTAAGGGTGTGAGAATGGATATGCTGACGTCTGCCGAAACCCTTGCCGCGTCCACCGCGCCACTCTCGCGCCCGAAGAGCGCGGTAAGTCATGGCGTTGGGCTCATTGGCCTTGCGGGACTGCTCATTTGGATTGCGGGGGCGCGCTTCATGAATGCCCTTCACCCCGAGTTGGGCGTGGGCGAGAAATGGTATGCCTTGGGCGCAGTTGCCGCCGCCGGCCTACCGATGACGCTCTGGTCGATCTTCGTCGACAAGGTGCATCGTAACCCAACAACCGGGATCGATTGGGCTGCGCCGCCCAAGCCCTTCGCCGAGACGCGCGAAATATCACTCACCAAACTCTCAGGCCTGTGGGCGACATGGGGGCTGGGGTTGATGATTTACTGGGTCGCGCGCTGGTATCACACCGGCGCTTACGCCTTCACCATCGATGTAATGGAGGCACGCATTGCCTTCATCCCTGTGATTGGCTGGCTGTTTATCCTGAGTGTGCCCTATGTGATGTGGATCGACCGCCGCTTCATCGAACCGCGCGATGGCGCCTATGCGCTCGGTGCTTGGCTGATGGGCGAGCACAAGGGTGACTGGGACGCCATCAACGCGCATCTGCGGTCATGGGCGGTGAAAGGCTTTTTCCTCGCGTTCATGATCAGCATCGTCCCGGGCGGCTATCATCAGGTGGTCGAAGAGCCGTGGCACCTCATCACCGGCAGGCTCATCGCGCTCACCGACTGGCTCATCAGCTTCATGTTCGTGATCGATGTCTGCCTCGCCACCACCGGCTATCTGCTCACCGCCAAGCCGCTCGACGCGCATATCCGCTCGGCCACGCCCTATGCGGCAGGCTGGGTTGCTGCGCTGATCTGCTATCCGCCGTTCGTGCTGATGGGCAATGGTGGCCCGCTCGATTATCACCCGAACACGGCGGAGTGGGACTATTGGCTGAGTGGATCTTGGCACGCTTATGAACCCCTGCGCGTCGGGCTGATGATCCTCTGGGCTATCCTGCTGGTCGGCCTCACCGCGATGTACGCCTGGGCGACAATGGCGTTCGGCATCCGCTTTTCCAATCTCACTGATCGCGGCATCCTCACTCACGGGCCTTATGCGTGGACGAAGCACCCCGCTTATCTCAGCAAGAACACCTTCTGGTGGCTCTCCACTTTGCCCTTCTTGGCTACGAGCAATTGGCACGATGCGGTGCGCAACACGGTCCTCATGGGCTGCGTGAGTGGCGTGTATTACTGGCGCGCGCGGACCGAGGAATGGCACCTGCGCAACGATCCCACCTATATCGCCTATGAGGCGTGGATGGCCAAACATGGCTTGATCACGGCGCGGCTGAAGCGGGTGCTGGGCTTTTAAAGCAACTAAAAAATTTACAGTTGCTTACACAATATTAAGCGCTGTCAACTATGTCTGTCTCCGTTATTCGTTTGGGGACGACTTTCACATGTTCAAACTTTTTCGATGGCTGCCACTTGTTTCCGCCGCGTTTGCCCTTTCGGGGTGTATCGGATCGGAGGCGCCTGAGGCGACGCTCTACGCGACGTCTGTCGAGAGTGCGAACTCCATCCTGATGAATGCCGAAGTCCCCAAAAATGTTTTGGGCAGCGAGAGCATTCAAGCTGATTATCAGGTTTCAACCGATCATGGCGATGGGCAATCGGTGATCTGGCATTTCTCGAAGCAGAATTACAATGTCATCTCGGTCGAAGCCAAGCTTAGCCCCGAGACCCCAACATCGACACGCGTCGCGCTCGAGGTGCGCTTCATTGATGGCCCCGGCTTTGCGCAACTGCCCGGCGCGCCAGCGTTGGTCGAAGCTGCGAAAAACATGCCGCATCTGAAAGAGGCAATCCGGCAGAACTTCCTCGAGTTTGTCGATGCCACCATGACCGGTCGTCCTTATCAAGCCTCGCACGGCGGCTCCACTTATGCGCTGGTGCATGTGATGGACATCGCATCCGAAACAGCCGCGTTCAGCCAGGCGCTGCGCAAGGCTTCAATCGGCGAGCAAGCGAGAGCTGAAGCCAGCGAAACCTATAATCGAGACGGGACAGTGTATCACAACAACACACGGCCCGATGACTTTGGCAAGCCCGCGATGGACGCGAAGCCAAGCATGACGTTCGATAAAGACCGCGATCAGGAAGAATAGGACCGGAGATAAGCTGGTTGAAGCGCTCGCCTTAGGTGTCCGCGCAATCATTGAAACTCCACTCCCGCACGGGGCGAGCGGCCAGATCAATAACTCAGCTCATCATACACGCGGCTGATATCCCCGCCCCAAGGCCCGTTGAACTTGGCGAGCAGCGTGTCGGCCAGCGTCTCGCCCGACGCCACGATCTGCCGCAGCGGCTCAAGATAGCCGCTCTCGTCATCGCCCGCCGCATTCAGCCGCGCACGCGCCTTCAGGCCCGATGAGGCGATCTCGAGCACTTGCTTGCCGAGTTCCTGAAAGCTGCGGCCATCAGGAGCGGTCGTGCGCAGCCCCATGCGCGGTACTTCGTCGCGGACGCGCTGCTGCTTGGGCAGGCTCCAGCCTTTGACGACCTGCCACGCGGCATCAAGCGAGCTCTCATCATAAAGCAGCCCCACCCAGAAAGCGGGCAGTGCGCAGATGCGACTCCATGGCCCACCATCAGCACCGCGCATTTCAAGGAACGACTTGAGCCGCACCTCTGGGAAAGCGGTCGAGAGATGGTCAACCCAGTCGCCCTGCGTCGGCGTCTCGCCGGGAAGCACGCTCAGCTTGCCTGCCATAAAGTCGCGGAAGGAAAGCCCCGCCGCATCGATATAGCGCCCGTCGCGATAGACAAAATACATCGGCACATCGAGCATATAGTCGCGGTAGCGCTCATAGCCGAAGCCCTCCTCGAACACGAACGGCAGCATGCCGGTGCGGTGCGGGTCGGTATCCGTCCAGATATGGCTGCGATAGCTGAGGAAGCCATTCGGCTTGCTCTCGGTGAAGGGGGAATTGGCGAACAGCGCAGTGGCCAGCGGCTGCAGCGCGAGCGACACACGGAACTTCTTAACCATGTCCGACTCGCTCGAATAATCGAGATTGGTCTGGATCGTGCAGGTGCGCAGCATCATATCCAGCCCCATACTGCCGACGCGCGGCATATGGTTGAGCATGATTGTGTAGCGCCCCTTGGGCATGATCGGCAGTTCGGCGCGTGTCTTGTCGGGCCACATACCAAGGCCGAGGAAGCCGACGCCAAGCTCATCGCCCACAGCCTTCACCTGATTGAGATGACGGCCCGTTTCAGCGCACGTCTCATGCAGGTTCTCCAGTGGCGCACCCGAGAGTTCGAACTGCCCAGCAGGCTCGAGCGAAATACCGCCATCCGCTCCCTGCATGGCGATGACGTTGCCACCCTCATATACGGGCTCCCACCCGAAACGCTCCAGCCCGAGCAATAGCGCGCGGATACCGCCCGGCTCGTCATAGCTCGGCGCACGGTGGTCGAGCTTGCGATAAACGAACTTCTCATGTTCGGTACCGATGCGCCAATCGGCCTTGGGCTTTTCGCCCTTCGCGAAAACGGTGAGCAGATCGCTCGGGGACTCGATAAGGGGGTCGGCTTTGCCGGTGTCGCTGCGTGTGCTCATGGCCGCCTATTAGTGACCTCGTTGACGCGAGGGAAGCAGATTGTTCATCGGA
>Ga0007825_1000391_pt1 | contig 12502 bp, 20 predicted proteins | sample CryBogCBE13Jul09_FD_71229 | JGI IMG/M metagenome (GOLD analysis project Ga0007825, IMG submission 71229) | Freshwater microbial communities from Crystal Bog, Wisconsin, USA - CBE13Jul09 | ecosystem: Environmental > Aquatic > Freshwater > Lake | place: Crystal Bog, Wisconsin, USA | collected... | reverse complement strand
TTTTTTATTTATATAAGGGGTCACCATGGAGATAATTTTTTCAAAGTCATTTTTTTTTAGGGGGTACCCAATCCATTTTATATTACTTTTCCGAATATTCGGTAAGGTGCTACTTAATTTATGTAGCCAATTTCTCAAATTTTTGGCCAGAATTTTTTTATAACAATCGGCTTAATGGGATACATTTATAAGGACAGGAAAAACCAGAAAATATTCATTTTAAGGGATTATGGAAGGTTCTAATAGGCCTAAACTAATAAACAAGGGCGGATTCGGAGGTGCATTCGGACGGAAACCCGGAGGGAGAGGTGGGTATTCTAAATTAGAAAATAAAAAATTTTAAAAAAAAGTTGAAAAATATTTTGTGAATCTCATATTATGGCAATACCTTTGCCATATAATATGGAAGAACAGTATACAAAATATAATCTTTTAAGTGAGTTTGATAATTGGCTAAACCCAATAAAGCCAGTAGTTGACTACAGAATATTATCAAAAAGAGGACATATTTTCCAAGAATATTTAAGATTCGTTAAGAAAATACAATCAAAATTTACTTCAAAAGAATCATTGAAAAATGAAAAAGGGGAATTGTTATCTCCTATAGAAATTTATCACATGATATTGATTTCTAAAATTGTCATTGAGAAATTATCGTTAATGATAAATTTAAAACTATATAAATCTACTAATTTAAATAATTCATCAAAAGCAACTTATATTGTAATGAGGGCATTTTGGATAGATTGGAATGGTAAATTGTATAGAAAATTTTCAAAAAATTTAGGCGCCGATTATAAAGTATTAATTAATAATGAAATACCACAATATAAAATAGATCAAGTAGAGGAAGATATTTTAATGATGATGTGGGATCAATATAATTTAGAAAAAGATTTTACAAATGATTTTACTAAAATCGATGAAATTTTTAAAGAAAAACAAAGATATGAAGGCAAAATAGAAAAAATAAGTGTGGACTTAATTGATGAAGGATACTATTACAAAAAAGAAAAAATTAGTAAGAACATAATAGATGAAGTATCCTATTACAAAAAAGGAAAAAAAGAAAATGATTAAATAAAAATCGAATTTTTTAAGAAAAAATGTGGCAAAATATATGTCATATAATTTTAAACATACAATTTATGACTATGAAAATTGAATGGCAAACATATTATGGAAAAATAGAAAAATTATATTCGTATTTAATTGTCAAATTTTTCTATTTCAAAGAAGAAAATGAATAGTAAAATCGAATTTTTTAAACAAAATTATGGCAAATATTCTGCCATATAATTTCAAAAATAGAAATAAAAAACATGAAAAAAGTAAAAATCGCCTCTTTGATAGAGGTATCAGAATTGAAAAATTTATATTCTGAGCAGTCAATAGATGAATTAAAAAATTCTATTGAAACAGATGGATTAAAAATTCCAATCATCATTTCAGAAAATTTTGAAGTAGTTGATGGTTATCGCAGGTTAGATGCGCTAAAAGCACTAGGTCAAGATACCATAGATGTTGTAGTTAATTACGACAAAGCGACATTAAATCAACGTCGTATCAGAAACATGTATAGAGTAAAGACCCCAGATGATTTAGTAAATGAAGCAAAAATTGTATTTGCCACCTATCCAAAAAAACAAGGAAAAAAGTATAATGGTAAATCAAGAAAGGAGATCATTTCAGGTGCATTAGGTTATAAATACAAGGATGAGGCTACTCAAAATAAGTTAGAATATATTTTGAATAATGACAGAGAAGACAATTATGTTTCAAAATTAATATTTGGGAATAAAGCAGATCTACAAAATGCGTACTTGATGATGACCAATTTTAAGAAAATTGATGAAGAAAATAATTATGGTTTCTTGGAAAGATTGTACAGCGGAGAATTATGTGTTAAGGATTATAATAAAATGGTTCAAGACAGGTATAAATTAGATTCTGAATACAAGGACACATTTGTAATACCAGATAAATGCTATAACTATTGTATGAATTGTGTGAAGATTAGTAATATATCTGAACATAAAAATTCTGTAGATGTAATTGTTACATCTCCGCCCTATTTTAATCAAAGAAACTACATGACTGGTGATGACTACAAATGGCAACTAGGCCATGAAAAGACTAAAGAAGAGTTCTGCAATAATATCGCCTCAATATTTAATGCTATTTATCCCACACTTAAAGAAACCGCAAATGTTTTTATAAATATGGGTGAAACTTATGACGATGGTGTTGGATATGGAATCCCTCAGGCATTGAAAGCAGCAATTGAGCAAAATACAAAACTAATTTATAAGGACACATTGATTTGGTCTAAACCTAATCATAAGCCTCAAAATGAGTGGACCACAAGACCCATAAATAACATTGAATATGTACTGTGGTTTGTAGTAACCCCAAAAAAGGCTAAGTACAAGAACCTAACCTATACATTAAATAATGAAATTCCAAAAATATCGAAGGGAATGAAAGATGTCGATAAGGATGGTAAAGTATGGGAGAAAAATAAATTCTTATTGAAACCATATAAAAAAATGAAAACACATATGGAGATGCAGGAGGTTGAAAATATTATTAAATGTGTTACAGGACAAAACAAGGAAGTATATCAGATTTTCAAAGGTGGTCACCCAGCTATTATGGCTCAATTACTATCGCTAACAATGATATTAATGTGTTCGGATGAAGGAGATAAGGTGTTTGATCCATTTAGCGGCTCAAATGTTGTGGGACGTATGGCTCAACTTCTAAACCGACACTCAATTGCAACAGAAATTGATGAAGAATTCTTTAAAATAGGATGTGAATTAACCAAGCAGAGCATACAAGAATTTGATAGAGATTCACTGGATTATATTAATAGCATTGCTTATGGGAATTCAGATAATCAATTTAATCAAGCAGCTTAAATTATTGATTATGGAAAATAAAACAATAAAGTTCAGCCATATTCAAAATGATGCAATTGAAAGAGGTAAAATTAAACGTGAATGGTTTCTAAAATTGATTAAGTCCTCGATTGATTCCAAAACTAGTGAACTGTATAACAATTTGTATATCTATTCACCTGCTGGTTTAGGAAAAACATTTAGTGTGAGCAGTTTCTTGAAAGAATCAAATGTTAAACACGTTTTAATTACTGGCAATACAAGCTGTTTTGCTTTTGGTATACAATTAGCTACTCTACAATATTTGAATCAAAACTTAGAAGAAATTGTAGTTCATGTGGACGATTGTGACGCATTATTTGCAACAGATGCAAGCTGTAATGCAATGAAAAAGGTTTTAGACCAAGCAAAGCAATTTGTATATGAAAAATCAATGGCTAATACCATTAATGGATTAAATGATTTACAAAGGAATGCGATTGAACATTTCAAAGAAGAAGGGAAAATGGGTTTTTGTGTACCAACCCATAATTTAAAATTCATATTCACCTCCAATATCCAACTTCCATTTGATGATGAAGTTAATATTGCAAGAAAAACAAGTAAATACAAAGCTATAATACTTGCACATCAAAACGCAATAAGGAGTAGGTGTAAAGTTGGTGATTTTGATCTAAACATGGAAGAACATTGGGGTTGGCTTGCAGATGTTACATTAAGTAATGAATTTATAAAATCGGAAGATTTTAAGATCGAATCCAAAATTGAAATATTGAATTTTGTTTGGCATAATTGGAATTATTTAAAAGAACGTTCGATTCGACTCATTGAAAAAATGGCAATTACAAAAACTCAATTTGAAGATTCTTATCAACAGATTTGGGAATTGGATAATTTAAAATCTAGATAGATGGACATTGAAAAAATTCAAACTGAGCTTAATGCCATACAATCAAATTCAATAATTGGCAAGTCTGATAAACAACTTTTATATTATGAAATGCTATCAAATAATAAAAAAGGGTTATTACCAATTTCATTTTCCAAATACCACAGCAATAGGATAACCAAATTAACCAAGAAACAGGTAATGGAAATTAGAAATAAATACAACCCAGGTTTTTATGGTATGAAAAAATTAGCCAAAGAATTTGATGTTTCGAAAAATACTATAAAGAAAATAGTTGAACATAAAATTTGGAGACATATATAAATTGAAAAAATTATAAGTAAAGCTAAAATATTAATAAACTAGCCTTTACTAGTTTATTAATTAAATAATTTTAAATAATTAATTATGAAAAAACAATTTTTAGATATTGAAGCACTTAGTGAATATCTATTTATTTCAAAATCTTGTCTTTACAAGAAAGTAGCAGCAAAAGAAATTCCATATCACAAGATTGGAAGTAGAACTCTTTTTGATATTGACGAAATCAATATGTGGGTTAAAAGCGATGGGACCAAATCTGAAAATGGAAAAATATCATTTATGGACATTAAATCATTTTTAGATTAAAAGGTATGAGACCATTTAAATATTTTAGAGGATACATTTATCTAACAAGAGTTACATATGATTTAGACCATGATCATTTTCTGTATACATTAAGTGAAGAGTTTAATTCTTATTCTGATTCAGTTTATTTTCTGATTTCAGAACTAAATTTTGATGATAATGGTCAACCATATTCCGTCTTAATAATTTTCAAAGATGTTGATTTTGAAATTTATTACCTTGAAATATTTGAATTTAATAGAAGTTTTCTATTTAAGAGAATTATTCGAAGAGATAATGAAGATTATGAACTTGAGGATATAACAAACTTCACTTTTGATGTAACAATTGACTATCGATTTGCTTTAAATCATTTACGATCATTAATGCTTTCAACTCTCAATATTATTTAATGGCAACATTTAAAATCATCATTGACAAAAGACATAAGTTAGAGAATGACAAGTTTCATTTAACACTTCGTGTAATTAATAAAACTGATGTTGTCTATCTCAAATTAGGTGCAAGTATGACAAATAAAGAATATGAAAAGTATTTTGTCAAAATTTCATATAGCAAAGAAATTGATGAAGTGAGGAAAAAATTTGAGAAATATATAAATAGAGCTAAAAAGATATTTTCTACAATTCAGCCATATGACTCTAAAATATTAAGAAAGAAATTTTTAGATGTTAATTTCAACCCTGATAAAATTGTTACAGAAGAACAAATAAAAATGGGAAGTGTAAACTATCTATTTAAAAATTATATTAAAGTTAAAACTGAATCGAAGGAAATTGGTTTATCATATGCTGAACTCTTAAAGGGTACACTAAATAATCTTAATAAATTTAGAACCGGATTAACTTACGAAGATATAACCCCTGAATTTCTTCACTCATTTGAGCATTGGTATTTACATAAAGATGAATTGGAAAGTAAAAGAAATTCCTTGGCTTCCTTTGGTGGGTTGTGCAGAAATATTAAAGCTGTTATTAACTACCATCGTAAAAAGAAGATTATACCTGTTACTTATGAATATCCATTTGATGATTATAAGATTCCGAACTTTGTACCTCCTAAAAAAGTAATCACAAACGCTGAAATACAAAAAATAATTGATTGTACGGAATTTGAGAACGTAATGGAAGAGTATGCACGTGATATTTGGGAAATGCTTTATAGGTTAAATGGTATCAATTTTATTGACCTTCTTAAACTAAGATGGGATAATATTCAAGGTAATAAGTTTGTCTTTTATAGACATAAAACTCTTAAAACTCGAAGAAATAATATCAGACCTATAGAAGTCATAATAAACCCAAAAATTCAAAAGCTACTAGACAGAATAGGTGATAAAGAAAGCCCGTTTGTTATTGGTCAGATTAAGCAAGTTAATTACACCCCACAATACCTTTTGGATAGAAACAAAAAATTAAAAGGAAGATACAACTCTCATCTTAAAAGATTGGGCAGAAGACTAGGTTTAACTTTATCACTTGATATTTCAATGGCTAGAGACGCTTACGCCAATACACATAAACGTGCAGGAACTAATTTGCTAAGAATTAGCGAGAGTATGAATCATTCAGACCCCCGAACTACCACCCTTCACTACTTGGATAACTTCGAGATGGATTCAGATGTGGATGTGAATGATGTTTTATTATAAAAATATTATAATTTTATTAAAAATTAGAGTATGAATGATTGGAAATATAATTACCTTATTAAACAAATTCAAAAAAGTATCATTCAGGCTATTGAGAAGGAAAGCTATGAATGGCTAACTATAAAGGTGGATAATGATGGTAGTATAACACAAGAGTAATTATAACAAATTGATCTCAAATCTTGTATCTCCTCAAACACATGGAGGTTTGCATATGTAACTTAATTTATTTAAGTGGACTTGATTATAAATGCCTAATAAAAAGACAGTAATTGAAAAATTGTAGAAAAACGAGGTTACAATTACTGAGCAGGTTTTGCTAGTGGTTAGAAATTAGCAGAATAAGAAGGTTAAAGAGATGAAGGGGTTTGTTGATACAATGAATCGTTCATTTGATAGTTTATTCAAAACCATTGAAATATAGTGTACGATTTTAATAATTATATTGTTTTATAATGTTAACTTGTATTTTAAAACACAGGCCAAAATTTGGCCGAAAGCTCATGTCAATTTGATAGATTGGGATGATTTTATGGCTGGTATATACTAGTTAGGCGTAAGCAAACCAGACCTCGTGTAAACAATGATAATTTGAATAAATGACAGAGTTTTTAAACCAAATAAATAAGTACACACAGCTTTCAAAAGAGGCTGAATTAGACTTTATATCTAAACTCAAATCAAAATCTTACAAAAAAGGCGACATAGTAAATAAAGAAGGACAAATCTGTAAACAAATGTATTTTATTGAAAATGGACTTGTTAAACAGTATTACAATCATAAAGACAGAGTGTTTGTTTTACGTTTTTTTTCTGAGAAAAATATTTTTACCGCTTTAGACAGTTTTATTAATCAAACACCAGCAGATTTTTTGACCGTTGCTTTAGAAGATACAAACCTGATTTATATTGATTATGAAGATGTACAATTATTGGCAAAAAATCATCATACATTCGAAACATTTTTAAGAAAAATATTTTCAAGTGCTGCATTGTATAACATTAGTAGAATAAAAGAAATGTTTAATAATGACGCAACGGAACTGTATTTAAGTTTTTCCAAAAATAATCAACACTTATTACAAAGAATTAGTTTGGGCGACATTGCAAGTTATATCGGCGTATCGCAAGTAACTTTAAGTAGAATAAGAGCCAACAAATGATTTTTTAACATAGGTAAAAAAATAACTAAAATCTTTGTTTCAATTTTGCACCATTAATTAAATTAAAAATTTAAAAAATGGATAACAACAAAATTGAAAGTCAAAACAGACTTAACACAGCAGTTAAAATAGGCTCAATAGCTTATGTAATTTGGGGAATACTACATATTTACGTAGGTTATATCGGTGTAAGCCAATTTATAACTGACCCAAACAGAGGCTTATGGAGTGCATTACTTGGTGGCGACAAAATGCCTGTTGACAAATTCCAATTCGCCACAGACCCGATGACACTAAAAGTAACCGCTAACTTTATTCTAAATTTTTGTTTAGATGTAGCAGGATATGGATTTCTTGGTATTTTATTGGGAATAATGTTATGGAAAAACACCAAACCTTGGCTTGCGTATTTTATAGGTTTTTTTATAATTGGATTAGCAGATTTATCATTTTTGTTTTTACAAGTAACACCAGGACATATAAAAGGAGACTTGGGAACTTACGGTGGACCTCTTTTATGGTTTATTGCAATTGTTGCCTTACCATTTGGTCTGCCAAAGTTTAAATTGAAAGAATTGTTTTAAAGTAAAGCTTAACGCAATAATATTGCCTACGCCTAACAGGGGTTTTGCAATAGTGGGGCTTTAGTGCTTAATTGAACATTTGTGCGTATATTTAGCATCGGTGTTTAATTGAGCATTTGTGCTTTTAATTACCCACCATCGCAAAGCCCCAAAACGTTAGGTGCAAGCGTAGGAAGACCGTCAGAACTAACATAAACCGACAGAAAAACAGTGGACAAAATGCCAAAGCTTCGAAAAATTAAAAGAGCTACAAGCCGAATCACAAGCCAAGGCTTTTGCAGCACATTTAATTTTACCCAACCGCACCCAAGCCCACCCACCACAAGACAAGTGGACTATTGTCAATTTGAGAGCAACTTTTGACTTAACCAGTGTTTTAAAACCTAACTTTATCGATTAAATAATAAACGAAATAAATGAGTGAAGAATTAAAAGCAAATAATTACACCAAAACAGGAAGTCCTTTTGGTATTTATGAATCATATACAATTGGTGCGACAACTATCAATGAGCTGAAGAAATATAAAATAGTCCCTAATAAGGATTATGTCTCTGCCAGGTTCTCTGCCAGGTTTTCACGAAAAACGGGTTAAAAGAGGTAAAATATGAGAAATATTAATCTATTTCAATCTTATATCCTATTGATTATCAATAAAAGAAAAGGAATAGAATACAACTTTAAACCCTCATAATCAGGGGGTCGTCAGATCATGCCTGACTAGGCCCACTTGAAAATCAACCACTTATGATTCGTTTCATAGGTGGTTTTTTCTTTTGTGCCAGATCGGTGCCAGGTTTTGGATTTTTTGAGGGAAAACAGGGGTTAATAGAGGTGAAGGGATGGAATTGTTTGAACATTATCTTATTTTCAACTATAATATATAAAACATGGAAGTACATCACCCACACCACCCAAGTCATAAAAAGAAATGGTCTGAATATATTCTTGAATTTTTCATGTTGTTTTTTGCTGTTACGCTGGGATTTTTTGCCGAAAATGTAAGGGAGCATCAAGTAGTGATTGAAAGAAAAAACCAGAATTTATTAGCAATGGTACAGGATTTAAAAAGAGATTCTGTACAAATAGAGCAAAGAATTTTAGAGTATACCAAAGCCATTAAAACTTTTGAAAACTTAAAGTACGCTTCGTATCAGTATCATAATAAACAAATGAGCGAACCTGATTTTATAAACTATGTTACCAATCAATACGATTCATCAAATATTGGAGATAGTTTTTTTGCAAACAATTCGGCTTATAAAAACACCATTGCAACGGGTAGTTTAAGTGTAATTACCTCATTACCTATCAAGCAGCTTATTGCAGAATATTACGAAGAACTAAGTGTTAAACTCTCCGATAACAACAGAAATTTAGATGAAGAACTCAATGAGTATATTCATTCGGATATGCAAATTGGGAATTCAATCAATTCAGATGTCACTAAAAAATTTGCTAAACTAACACATGAACAAGTATTGGAGGACTATAAAAAAAATTCTGCATTTAAGTCAGCAATACTAAGTCCAACATTTAGTATTCACACCAATAAATTTGAAATGAGGTGCGATTATTACTTATATCTTATGAAAAGGTTTCAATCTGTAAATATTCAGTTGCTAGCCGCATTAGCAAAATCAGATAGCTAAAATCATTCAAATTAAGAAATGGTTAATACATGTAAAAAAGAGGTTTATTGGATTCATAATGCGGTATTCTATAAACATTTTCTTATTTTCAACTATAATACTAAAATATGGAAGTACATCACCCACACCACCCAACTCATAAAAAGAAATGGTCTGAATATATCTTAGAATTTTTTATGTTGTTTTTGGCAGTTACACTAGGTTTTTTTGCTGAAAATATTAGAGAACATTATGTAGAAAAACATAAAGCAATTGTCAGTATTCAGAATTTATACAAAGATCTTAAAGAGGATTCGGTTAATTATATTACTTCAATACGTACAAGAAATAAACAAGATTCTTGTTTTGAAATAATTAGTCAACTCTATGAAAAAAATGAAATAGAAAATAAAATTCCTTTGTTATACGCTGCTCATTCTGAAATTGCTACAAGAATAATGCCTACAATGAACAAAATGGCATCTGATCAACTAAAAAATTCTGGTGCATTAAATTACATAGAAGATGAACGCTTAAAAAAGGAGATTCAAAGCTATGCAAATGATGCAGAAGGATTAAAAATTAGAGAGCAACGAGAATATAGCTATATGGATAGGATGATAGATCCTATTACAACAAGTTATTTTGAATATAAGTTTTTTCAAAATATTAGTGCTTTTGAAAATTTTGACATTACTCAAAATGATATTAAAATCAAAATAGAAATTCCAAATAATTTAAGATTAAATAAACAAGCAACATTTGATTGGGATAACTATTTTTCAATATTGGCAATGCTTAGGACAATTAGAAAATCTACTGATAGAAGCTATACAATACCAATACAAAAAAAATGCAACAAATTAATTGAACTTGTAAGAATTTATTTAGACGAAAATAATGCTTTAATTAAAGAATAAACGAAAATATGGAAGTACATCACCCTCACCACCCAACTCATAAAAAGAAATGGTCTGAATATATTTTAGAATTCTTTATGTTGTTTTTAGCTGTTACACTCGGTTTCTTTGCTGAAAATATACGTGAACACATGGCAGAGAATGCAAAAAAGAACGAACTCATAAAGTCAGTATCAACTGATTTAAAAAGGGATTTAAATCAGTTGACTTTTCACAAGGAATTCGATTTAAATAAAATTAAAGTGTGTGATAGTTTGATTGAAATTCTTAAAAAAGATCCTTCAAAAGTGGATCAACAAGAATATTACCGCCTATTAAGCAATGTAGTTATGTATTGGCATTTTATTCCAAATAATAGAAGCAGAATTGATGCTGAATCAAAAGGTTATTTATCTATTAAAGAAAATGATGAATTAGCTCAATATATATCAAAATACAATTTCTTCTTATTTGACCTAGAAGATGTAACTAACACATTTGGAAGAACATCAGAGAAAATAAGTATGGAGAAAATGAAATTTATGGTTGACCCTGAATTATATGATAAGGCTTTTAGATATCCTTCAGTTCAACTTCATCATAAAATGGGAATCGAAAAAATTAAACAAGAGGACCTTAAAGAGTATCGTCTTTTTTTAACTGAAACCAAATTTGGTTTTCAAATTGCATTATACAATATTGATTCTCTTCAATTTTATGCTAATAAAGCAGTCGCATTCATTGATAAAGAATATGGTAAAGAATAAAAATCAATTTTAACAAATAACATGGAAGTACACCACCCTCACCACCCAACTCATAAAAAGAAATGGTCTGAATACATTTTAGAATTTGTCATGTTGTTTTTGGCAGTAAGTATGGGTTTTGTAGCTGAAAATGTGAGGGAAAAATATGTAGAAAAAGAAAGGTCTGAAGAACTTATACAAGCTTTTATAATTGATATAAAATCAAACCAAAATCAATTAGATTCATTGATAGTTCAAAATCAAAGGTGTTCAAATTATTTTGACTCATTAAGTATTAATCATGCTAGTATTGATCATTCTATTGATTTAATGGAACTTTCTAAATCCTTGGATTTTTGGATGTATAGATTTATGAATAGAAAAACAATTTTTGAACAGATGAAAAGTTCGGGTTCATTAAGATATATACAAAATAAAGGAAATTTAAATGCAATTCTACAATATGAGGAACATGCTGGAGAAAACGCACATATTGACCCCCTCATCGCGTTTCAAATTGACCACCCTAAGTTGTTGTTTTCTTAAAGAGGGTAAAGAGCAGTTTGGGCATATTAAAAATAAGGGTTTTTATTCTTTTTCACTCTCTTTAGATATTTGTTTTTTTCTAAGTGACTCTCCTTTAAGTTCTATTCGGTGCGCATTATGTACCACTCTATCCAGTATCGCATCTGCGATAGTTTGCTCTCCAATAACCTCGTACCAACCCTTGATTGGTAATTGAGAAGTAATGATAGTAGAACGTTTCCCATGCCTGTCTTCGATTATTTCCATTAAGGAACTACGGCTTTGATGATCAAAGGGTTGTATACCAAAGTCATCAAGTATGAGTAGGTCTTGTTTTTCTAACCGGTTCATTTCTTTGATAGATGAGCCATCTGCTTTGGCCATCTTAAGCTGGGCCATTAGTTTGATAGTATTGGTATAGTATACTTTAAATCCAAGCTGGCATGCCTGATGGCCAATAGCAGATGCTATAAAACTCATGGTCGCTGAGTAGAGCAATATCCTCATAAGTAATATGTAGTGATAAGAACCTAGCAATATACCTTTTAAGGGTATTACGGGCTACGCCCGTAATAATACTGATTTGTTTTTTACTAGTTCCTTCGGTAAAATACCTGAGTACCTGTCTTAACTTAAGCATAGCGATGGGTTTATTAGCCATAGTCTACTGTATTGGTTTATTTACCAACTTCAGTATTTATGGCATCCCAAACAAATACTCTTTAACTCTTTTTAAGGGGTGGTCAATTTGCTGCGCTACAGGGGGTCAACTTCGAGCGCTACGAGTGGTCAATTTGAAACGCGATGAGGGGGTCAGTTTAAGCGTTTTTTCCACCCACAGAGTTAAACTCAACAGAATCAAGGGTTTATGAAGTAAAATTCG
>Ga0007825_1000387_pt1 | contig 12575 bp, 15 predicted proteins | sample CryBogCBE13Jul09_FD_71229 | JGI IMG/M metagenome (GOLD analysis project Ga0007825, IMG submission 71229) | Freshwater microbial communities from Crystal Bog, Wisconsin, USA - CBE13Jul09 | ecosystem: Environmental > Aquatic > Freshwater > Lake | place: Crystal Bog, Wisconsin, USA | collected... | reverse complement strand
AACACCAACTGAGTCCACCAAATGAACGATAACACCTCCAAAAATAGCATTTTTATTGGCCGTGGAGTCACGTTTCAAGGCTCGATCAAAGCCCCCAATCAAGCCAAAATCGATGGCCACATCGAGGGTGACATTGAAGCGCAAGACGTATTCATTGGACCGTCTGGGTCAGTGTCTGGGAACACGACAGCCAATTTGGTGGACGTACATGGTCAACTCAACCAAAAGGTCATCAGTCGCGAGCTTTTGATCATCCGCTCAACAGGTAAAGTCTCCGGGTCCTTGCAATATGGGGACATCCAAATTGAGCGTGGCGGTCAATTCTTGGGTGACATGGATTTGGTTTGATTCAGACCTCTCTAAAACAGGTCACTCGATAGGAAAAGTGGCAGAGTGGTCGAATGCGCTGGACTCGAAATCCAGTATACGGTTTTTGCCGTATCGAGGGTTCGAATCCCTCCTTTTCCGCCAAGATCATTTCGAACTGATTCCAAGTCGATCGAACAATTTCTAACCCGTTAGGGTTCACCTCAGGTGCGATCCTAGAATACTTTCCGGATCAAACAGGCTTCCTCATAGGCCTCATGTCTTTGAGCCGGTACAAGACCCTCCCCACGATCTTCGCTGGGAATTGAGATTGCATTTGTCACAGAAGATATCGCGGCAGCGCATGCAAAAGCAATAGCTGAGGGAGCAGTGTCCCTTAAGGAACCTCTCCTGAAACCGTGGGGTCATACCGTTTCCTATGTCCGCTGTCCTGATGGGACGCTCGTCGAAATTTGCTCCTCGGTAGTAAGCTTAAAAGTAAATCTTTCTAGTTGTAAAAACTTGTTGCATCATGATGGATCAATCTATATCAAGAAGGTGACATTAATGGCTAAAGTTGCACGCGAAAAGTTTTCTTCTCAGGCATCACCTGACGTGTTGACAGCATTACGTCAAATTGCTGAGTTGCAAGGCCGGCAATTTCAGGCCGTGCTCGATGAGGCTCTGCGTGATTACATCGACCGTCAGCAAAAGACTCGACCCTGCCGTCACGTGATGGCGTCGTTTGCGTCTAGTCTTGATGAGTTTGATCATTTGTACCGCGAACTTGCGAAATAGACCTTGCAGCGCGATTATTTAACCGTGGCCGATGTGCTCGGCATGCACGAGATCTTAATGCAAAGGTATGGCGGCGCGGGTGGTGTTCGTGAACCAGGCGCCCTAGAAGCTGCCCTGTTTCGACCACAAACGGGTTACTACGACGATATCATCGCTGAGGCTGCAGCATTGCTAGAAAGCCTTGCTATTAATCATCCCTTTGTGGATGACAACAAGCGTATCGCTTTTGCTGCCGCCGACGTGTTTCTGCGTATCAACGGCTGGTGCTTAAAGAGGCCACCATTGGTCATTCACGTAGAGATGCTGCAGATGTTCGAGGCTGGCACGTTTAATATCGCCCATCTTGAACCGTGGCTGAGAGGGTTTGCCGTCACTCAAGAGTGATGGTGTTTAGTCTCCCTCCCGCAGACCAAAAGCTTTCTGGCCATTGATGCACTGACCCACTATGTACAAAGTGAATCCTGGCAGATCCGTGACATTCACGAGGCATCAAGGAGGCCGATGCAGGCGAATTCGCAACCGACAAGCAGGTCAAAGCGGTATTTGCCAAATACGGCGCTTGATTCATATTGATTAAGTGGACCAAGTCAGCGCTCGCGACTGTTGATGAAATCGCTGGCTTCATCGCCAAAGACAACCCGACCCGCGACACCAGCTTTGTGCTTGAGTTGCAGGCCGCTGTGACCAAACTTCAGGCCCATCCTGGCATGGGCCGGGCTGGCCGCGTCCCTGGCACGCGCGAGCTGGTCCTGTACAAGAACTACATCGCCATTTACCGCGTGCGTGGCGAGGATGTTGAAATTTTAAGGCTGCATCATGCAGCTCGAAATCTATGAAGGACCGGGCCAGCCCCTGAAGCTGACCTTTCACCGCAAACCCACCCGCCCCTGGCTAAAACGTCGGCGGTTTTTTTCATTTCTGGAGTACCTATCACGTTACTTTTGTTGTGATCCCACGTGATAATTTTTCAGCTTATCGGAGATAAAGATAATTTTTGTAAATGATCAATTCTCGAACATTTCCAACCATTCAATCGTGTCTGTCATGACTCCATCCGCCTTCATGGAGTTTGTGGCCAAGGAAGTGCTTTTCAAAATAAAGCTCACCCAATTGCCAGCAGGAATTTCCGCCACGTAGCCAACCAAATTGGTGTCCTTTTTCCGGAACAATTTGAACTTAACGCCCAAATGCCCCCACGTTTTCTCTAAGCTATTGTTCTCGAGCCACCACTTGGCATCTTTGACCTGGTGAGTCACCATGAACGTCTTTTTCATAAAGTCTCCGACTGAACACACTCAAGATACCACAAATGGGCTTGAAGGAACCCTATGTTTGAATAATTGCGATGACAAGCTTTTTTTCTCAATTAAAGGTTCGTGCCTCAACTAAAAAAATCACCAAAGTAAACAAGCATTTCAATAAGCTCACTTGTGTTGGACTCAAGTGAATCACAGGCACGAAAATCAATCAAGCAATTTTCGAAGTAGTTGTTTTGCATTTGGCTCAAAATACTTAGAAATCAAAAAAGACAACATCAATATGAGAGCCAAGCCAGGCAGACTGGTCAAGTGAGCAGGCATATTTGGAAATATCTGATGGGTTTTGATCGTGAATGCGATCAAAGCATTTTCATGTATCAAATAAAGTGGGTAGCTAATGAAACCCAAAAATACCAAATATTTGTTTTCAAAAATACGGGCCATGAACCGGTTGTACAAAGCAAATACAAAAATCATGTAAAAAATTCCACCCACGATCATCTCATCTTCTTTTGAAAAAACAATCAACAGGGTCGGAAACATCATGATAAAACTGAACAACAACATCACGTGATCGCGCTTGGTCAATGCCTTGAATAAAATAGCGCCGACGCAAAATGATCCAAAAAATTGCAATGACAGCACATCAAATAGACAGTAATTGATGTCATAAGTGGTGAATTTTGAAAGTTCAAAAAACTTGATGACATAGGAAAGCAGAAAAATAACAATCAAATTTCTAAGCGCTGTTTTTTTGTTCAAAAAGTAAAGTGAGCCAAAAATCAAATAAAACTTGATCTCAACATACAAGGACCAAAACGAACCTTCGATGGCTTTGAATTGAAAAAAAGATTGAACTTTATTCAAAATGGTTATGTCCATCAACAGCAAACCAGGCAAAACGTCAATCGGGTTAATTTCACCAAAGGGTCGCTCCTTCAAGTAAAAGGAGGTTCCGTATATGAGTGCCGTTGCAGCCAACATGGCTGGAAAGAGTCGCAACCAACGATGCAATAAAAACAGCTGGAAACTTTTCGTTTTCTCAAGCGTCATGTAAATGACAAATCCTGAGATCAAGAAAAACAACTCAACTCCAAAGTTTCCATATTTGAATATCAGTAACTTCCCATCACTTGTCCAAGGGATCAAACTCTCCCAATGAGAGTAAGTGTGAAAGGTGACGACCAACAAGATTGCCAGCCCCCGCATTCCATCTAAGGCATTGATTCTGCTGTTTTGTGAAATTTCCGAACTCATCGTGCTGCTGTGATCCATAGGAAAGCTACTGTCTTTTCAATTTGAGCTTGAAGTTTGTCTAAGCATTTCAAGTTGGAGTAGAATTTTTTTGAAATTTTCGGGGTGTAGCATAGCCTGGTAGTGCGCCACGTTCGGGACGTGGAGGTCGGAAGTTCGAATCTTCTCACCCCGACCAATCCTATCCCTTCTCTTCACTTCATCCACTTTTGTAGAAAAACGGCGTGTCCTTTGTCCGCTTGCAATTGGTAGCGCTCAAAACCAAACGCTTCATAGGCATTCAATGCTTGAGTGTTACCTGTTAGCACTTCCAAAGTCAGCTTGCAGCAACCCATTTTTTTAGCATGCTCCTCGATGTGTGTGAGCATTTTTCGCCCTACCCCTTGATATCGACTCTCTCTTTTGACCACAATGTCATGTACATTGAGTATGGGTTTGGCTTTGAAGGTGGAATAAGCCATGAAACAGTTGATCAAACCTAGCGGCTCATCAGGGTGCTCCTTCTCGAAAGCCATGAAGCTCAAAGCACCAGGCCAATTTCTGAGATCTACGCAAACTTTCTCTAGTGTCGCGATCGGCAAGGACTCTCCCCCACCCATGGGATCCATGGCATAGTGGTTGAGCAATTCACAAAAGTGTTTACAGTCTATTGAATTTGAAAAATCGACTGCTTTGATTTCAATCATTTGTGTTCACTTCCCTATCGTCAAGGATCTGTTCTTCTGCATGGGATCAAATCTAGCTTGTCTTTGATCGATTATCATGATCATATCGCCATTGGAATCTGACATGGCCAAATCAATCAACTCATCTCAAAACCCATGTATTCACTGATCGCTTTCGATGCTTACGGCACCTTGTTCGATGTTTACAGCATGACTCAATTGGCTGAGGAATTGTTTCCCCAGTTTGGAGAGAAGCTGTCCTTGATGTGGAGAGATCGACAAATCGAATACACCCGCTTGATCTCCTTGAGCGACCCCCAGCCCCAGGGGAGTAAACATTACATGCCCTTTTGGGACGTTACCATTTTGTCCCTGCGTTATTGTTGCAAACGATTGGGTTTGAATCTGACGGCTCCTATTGAGCAAAGACTCATGGATCAATATGCCAAGCTTGAAGCCTTCAAAGACTCTAAACCTGTCCTTCAAACCATCAAGTCAAAAGGCATTCCCACAGCCATACTCTCCAATGGCAGTGTTGCCATGCTCGACACCGTTGTTCAAGGCAATGGCTTGGAGCCCTATTTGGACCGCATTGTGAGCGTAGAGCCTGCTCGTATTTTCAAAACTGCTCCACAAGCGTATCAATTGCTTTGCACATCCTTTGGTGTCAGTGCTCAACAAATCCTTTTTGTCTCAAGCAATGCTTGGGACGCACTTGCTGCTTCTTGGTTTGGCTTTGATGTTTTTTGGGTGAATCGCCAAGGGCATCCTTTTGAGGAAATCGGACCCACACCCAAATTCACAGGCTCATCGCTGGATGAGTTGCTGAAAGTGATTTGATCGCACCGCTAAAAGTGCTTTGAGAGGTGCAGCATCGGTGTGTGCTGCACCCCTTGTCTCATCAAGCTCTTTGTTCGCTGGAAGCCGGTATCAACACCACCATCGCGTTGGCCAAGAGAATGGTTCCAGCCAAGAAATAGAAGGCCGCCATCAAGCCCCACTGATCGGCCACGAGTCCCCCCAAAATGGGGGCCACGGACTGAGCAGCCGACTGCATGCCAAACATCAAGCCAATGCTGGTGCCACCCATGTTTTGAGGTGTCGCCTCAAGCATCCATGCTTGCATGACAGGTCTGGCTGCGTAGAGGAAGAATCCAAGCACCGCAATCAAACCCACAAAAAGTGTCGTACCGCCCGCAAAGGTCATCAACACAAGGACAGCTCCACTCATCGCAAAACATGACATCAACAGGGAGCGTCTACCCATTTTGTCAGACAAGTGTCCAGCAATGGGGGCAGCCACAAAGCCTGCAACTTGCAAGATGGCCATGGTGACACCCACCCAAAACACGTTGTAATGCATTTCTTTGGCCAAATACAAAGGCAAGAAAGTCAAAAGTGTGCCTTGTGTCATGGACCTGAAAGAGGAGCTCAAAATGAGTAGCAAAAGACCAGGTGTTTTGAAGAGGTCAACCAAGCCCTTTTTGTAACTGCTCAAACTTTGTTGCTTGCCCGAGTCTGCAATCGCACTGCCCTGGGAAGCAGCGGTGCCATCTGTGGTTTGCGCTCTTTTGGACTTTGGCGCAAAAGTGACGGCGCCCAAAAAGTACAAAATCAAAATGGACATCACCGCACCGGGCACCACGTTCAACATCACAATTTGTCGCCAAGACATGGCAGAGAGCAATGCGCCAACGGCCAAGGGCGCCAGCGCATCTCCCATGTTTCCACCCATCCCGTGCAAAGACAGGGCAAGTCCTTTGCGATCAGGAAACATCTTGCCCAGCAAAGGAATGGCCGTTGGGTGCCACAAATTGTTGCCCATGCCCACCAACATGGCACAAGCCAAAAGCATCCAGTAGGTCGTTGTGAATCCCATTAAAAAGTATGGAAATCCAACCCAAAATAAAGACATGGCCATCAATTGGCCTTTTTTGCCCCACACGTCAACGAGCATGCCACCCGGTAAATTCGAAATGGCACCTGCTGCGTATTGGCAAGTCATGATGAAACCAATTTGGCTGTAGCTCAAGCCGAGCTCTTGTCCAATCAAGGGCAAAAGCATGAAAAAAGTGGCCGGATACCAATGTGTGAGCGAGTGCCCCAGGGTGATGAGGCCCATGTTTCTGAAAGTTTTGGGCGACTCGGGCTGACCACCTTGACCAGAGAGGGGTGTCTCTAATGTTTGTGTATTCATTGTTTATTTCCCTTGATGATGATTTCATCGTACAAGCGCTTCCACTTGTCACGCTGATCCAAGCTCTCGTTTGGATCGACCACATTCATTTTGATTTTTCGAAGGGCCGAAGGGTACTTCGTGTTGCTGGCGATGTAGTCGATCTTCACATAGGCCTCCTGTCCCTCGCCCAACAAATAGTCCATGAGCAACGCTGCTGATGCAGGATGAGGAGCATTTTTCAAAACCGCAACCCCATTGGTTCTCGCAACCGCGGGCTGAAGCACCACGTAATCAATGGGTGCACCTTGCTTTTTGAAATTCTCAGGCATGTAGTTGTAGACGGTGAGTGCCATGGGCACATCTCCTGATGCCACCATGGCGGTCAAGTTGAAGTGACCCTTCCTCACCGTGATGCCATTTTTACTCGCCAAATCTCTGAAGTACTGAAGCCCTTTGGCTTCTCCCATGGCTTTGACCACGGTCACGAACCAATCGATGTTCTCCACCTCATAGCCCAATTTACCTTTGAAGCGGGGATCCAAAAGATCCTCATAAGTGCTGGGCAAATCGGACTTTTTCATCACATTGGTGTTGTAGGCTTGAACCCAAAGTGAGAAGAGGGTACTGGCCCACTCTTTGTGAGCAGGCAATGAGCCAGGCATCAAATCTGCAAAGTGAGGAGATGCAACGGCTTGGAGTAATTTCTCGCGGTGCAAGGCCTCCAACTCCACAGCTCCTGCATGAAAAACATCTACGGTATAGCGGTGCCCTCTTGCCTCCGTGATGGTTCTGGCCAAACAACTGTCTCCGCTGGCCCTCCAAATGTTGACATGAATGCCATACTTTTTCTCGAAGGGGTCAAAAATGCCCTTCAAATCCTTCTCCGCAATGGACGTGTAGATGGTCACTGCACCACCCTCGGCCTTGGCCAAGTTCATGAGCTTGGCGGTTCGATCGGCGACAGGGTTCTTCACCACTTCCCAAGTCTGAGCGTTAGGGTTGACGTCTTGCGCCCAAGCCATGTTGAGTGAACTCTGGGCCACAAGGGCTGTCAACAAAGTCGTTGCTGCACACAGAGCCCGAAGGGTTTGCTTGGGGTTGATCAAGACCGCTCTCCTTTAAGAATTAGACTCCACCGCGGTGGCTGAAAATCTCATCGTACAAACGACTCCACTTGGCGTTGTCATCCAAAGTGACCTTGGGGTCTGCAAACACCAATGGCATCTTATTGAGCGTAGAGGGTACTTTGGTGTTGGTGGGAATGAAGTCGCGCTTGCTCAAAATGGTTTGACCGACCGACAAAATGAAGTCTTGGAAGAGCACAGCCGCGTAAGGGTGAGGTGCATTCTTGTTGACACCCACACCGTTGGGACGAGCGATGGTGGGCTCCAAGGCAAACCAATCCATGGGAGCACCCGCGTTTTTCATCTGTTCGACTTTGTAGTTGTACAAAGTGAGGGCAATGGGCACTTCACCAGAGGCCACCAAATTGGCCAGCAAGGTGTGACCCTTCCTCACCGTGACGCCGTTCTTGTTGGCGATCTCTTTGAACAAAGCAACACCCTTGTCGTAACCCATTTGGGTCACAGTACCAGCCAACCAATCATCGTCATTGGCCTCAACAGCCAACTTGCCCTTCCACTTGGGGTCAAGGAGCTCAGCGTAGGATTTGGGCAAATCTGCTTTCTTGAGGACTTTGGTGTTGTAAGCCAGGGTGAAGATGTTGAGTCTAGAGGCAATCCATTCGCGGTGGGGCAATATGGCTGCGGGGATCAAATCCGCCAAAAATGGAGACTGACAAACTTGCAAGATGTGCTCACGGTGCATGGCCTCCATCTCTGGGCCATTGGTGTCGATCAAATCCACTTCGTTTTTATTCGCTTTGGACTCAAGCACCACGCGCTGCAAAATGTTTTCTGAACCCGCACGCCACACTTTGGTTTTGATGCCATAGCGCTTTTCGAACTCGCTGGTGAGCGCCGTCATGTCATCCATGGGCATGGAGGAATAAATGGTGACCGAGCCCTCTTTTTTGCCCATCTCCACCAATTTATTCAATCGATCAGGACCGCTCAAAGCCGAAGCCACCCCAGTGGGTAAACTGGCTTGGGCGGGGGTTGGTGTTTGAGCAAACGTTGTGGTGAGCGATGCTGGTGCAAGGGTGGCACCAAAGGCCAAAGAGCCAGATTGAATCAGACGCCTGCGAGAAATTTTTTGGTTCATTGAAGTGCTCTCAAAGAATCATCACAAAACACCCATATGCCAACAATGCAAAGTTGGGTGGGGAAAGTAAAAATCAAATCCTCAACGATAAAGGGCTTGTGACCCATGGCCCCAAGCCCCCCAGCGTAAATTGACTATGCGATCAAGTCAACGCGGGCAAGGTGGCCAACTCGTTTTCGTAGGCTTCTTGCATTTTAGGGGTCAAACCGTGTTCAGACAATGCGTTGGCAAAACGGTCACGCACCAATTGGCTCTCATCGGCGTAGTCGATTTGGTCTCCACCCACACGGCGGCTGATCCAAGCTTTGGGCACGCCCTGAGCATTTCTCACTGACACCACCTCGTGCTTGAACGCCAAGTAGCGTGCAGGTGTGGTCCCGGTGTTGAAGTGCTGGTGGAACCACATGTTGGGTGGCACGATCATGGAGCCCACTTGCCAGTCGTATTGACGTGGCTCTTCTCCCTCGGGCCACATCAAGCTGTAGCCTTCGCCACTCAAAATGATCACGTGAGCGCCTGGTCCATGGCAATGGGCCTTTTTATAGGTGCCAACGGGAAATTGAGAAATGTGGCTGTTCATGGAGCCGCGCGCCATGTTAAAGCGAATGTGACCACCACCTGCTCCGCGCTCTTTTGCGCTGATCAAAGGCAAATTCACAGCATCGGCCACGAAATTGGTTTCAAGCAACAAGCCCTTTTGCTCGCCTTGGCCGCTGAAGTAATCGGGCTCACCATTGAAGCGGTTGGCAAAATCATGCTTGGTGTTGAAGACGAATTCCAAATCTTCGTACAAATTGATCACAGGAGGACCATTCGTCACAGCGACATAACGTGCAGCGTCTTTGCCAGAACCATTGAAATGCTGGTGCCAGCAGTTCAATGGAATTGCAAACAAAGCACCCGCTTGCCACTCGAACGTGATGCGGTGACCTTCATCGTTCCAAACGGTGGTGGAACCACGACCGGACAATACATAGATCATTTCCTCAAAGAGTTGCCTTTGGGGTTCGAGTTGTTTGCCTGGCGCGATTTCCATCACGTAGCAATCGTTGGAGGTTCTGGAGGCCTCGTGATTGATGAAAACACCCTTGCCCCCACGTCTCGCCCAAGGCTTCACGTCCACGGTGTTCAAACTGGGCACATAGTGTGCACTGATGATGTCCAGGCCCTCTGCCTTGACCCAACGGGTATAAGGTGTTTCCTTTTCAGTAGCAAACTTTTGCGCCAAGTCTTCTGATACTAATGCGTTTTTACTCATGGAATGATGTGTCCAACAGGTTCAATGGGGGTTAAGAGAAAGATTAAGCTTTGCTTTTGAGGTACTTCAAAATGGCCTGCGCATCCAAAGTGATGCTGGGGTCGTACTCAGGTGCATTGTCGAGTTGCTCCATGTCGTTCAAACCGCAATATTTGAAAATGCGGTTGGTTGAAGAGATGAGGCGCACGGGATGATTGGGGTCTGAGTTGAAGTGCTGGTGAATGGTGTTTGGTGGAATGTAGATCACGTCTCCAGCTTCCCACTCATAGCGCTTGATCTCGTCTTGGGGTTTCCAGTGATAGGTGTCGGTGATTTCCACATCGCAGTCTTGGTGCAAATCGTAACCCTTGCCCTCGAGCACATAGACGCACTCTTCGGCCAAGTGGCGGTGACGACCTGAGTGCGAGCCCGCAGGAATGATCTGCATGTAAGCATCCACGGTCTCAATGCGAGTATTCATTTGCTCATTGATCAAATGCTTGAGCAAACCTTGGCGAGCCATCTCCCAAGGCATGTCGCTTGGGTGAATGACTTTCTTGCGCTTGGAGTTTCTGACAGGTGCTTGCTCAGCATCGTCCAACAGACCTTGATAGTAAGCGCCTTGGGCTGAGCCCTCTAACCATGATTTTGATTCGTCCCATGCCATTTCAATACCCTCCTTCAGGGTGGTTCAAGTTGTCTTCGAATTGTCTTGCCTTAAAGCCTTCGCCACCAGGTGCTGGCTCGCTTGGGCGGGGTTCCACTTGGTGTTGGAAGAGCATGTTCATGAACATGTACATGGGCTTTGTCTTGATGACCAGCGCACGAGCGGGACGCTCATTGCTGGCGTTGAAGTGTTGGTGCACGCAGTTGTTGTGCACGATGGCAACGTCTCCGGCCTTCCAGTCGTAACGGATGCCGTCATGAACTTCGTAGCCCGTGCCATCCAAAATGTAGAAAGCGGCTTCGTTCACGTGTCCGTGCTTTTGAGAGTGGCCGCCTGGACCGTACTCTTCCAAGTGCATGTGGAACGTTTGGGTGATGCCGTCTTTGGGCTCCACGTAGTGGCGGCTGAAGGCTTGAGGACCATCGCTGAATTTGAGGTCGCGACCTTTTCTCACACGGGGCATGGCGCGCAAACGAACGAGCTCATCTTTGAGGTTGTAGGGACCCGCAATGGCTCGCACAAATGTGCGATCTTTCTTGCTGTGGTAATGCGATTCATTGGGCACGTAGTCCGCTGAATTGGTTTCAATCGTTTTGACAGTCATGTTTGAACCTTGGTGGATGAATAAAGAAAAAAGAAAACGGAGATCAATTGCGTGTGGTTTTGAAGATCACACAATTTTGTGGATCAAAATGCAAGTGAATGGTGTGCCCAACGGGCGTTTTGTGGCTGGGGTGTACACGAGCCAAAATGACCTTCTCTCCCAACTTGACTTGGAAGTCGAGCACTTCGCCCAGGAAAATCTTTTGATCAACCAAACCGTTGAAGCGGTTGTTGTGAGGCACTTGAGGGGTGTCTTCACTCAAATGCACGTTCTCGGGTCTGACGCAAATTTGAACCGCATCACCCACTTGGCTCGTTGGATCAAAGGGCACTTGAACCACTCCAATTTCGCTCTCAAGCGTCATCAAATTGTCGCCTGCATGAATGGCCGTGATGCTCGCATTGATGAAGTTGATGGCACCCACAAAATCGGCAACAAAGGTGTTCTTGGGTGTTTCGTAGATCTCACGCGGCGTGCCGCGCTGCACGATTCGACCCTGGGACATGACGGCAATTTCGTGTGAAAGGGCCAGCGCCTCTGCTTGGTCGTGGGTCACGTAGATCGTGGTGATGTCGAGCTCGCGTTGGATCTTTTTGACCTCAAAGCGCATCTTTTCTCTGAGTTTGGCATCCAAATTGGATAAAGGCTCATCCAAGAGGAGGAGTTGGGGCTCCATCACCAAAGCACGAGCCAAGGCCAGGCGCTGCTGCTGACCACCTGACAAGCGGGTTGCATCTCGGTCATGGTACTGGGCCAACTCAACCGATTCGAGCACGCGCATCACGCGCTCTTTGATCTCACCGGGCGAGAACTTCTTTTGTCCCACTTCCATGGGAAAGCTTGCATTTTGGAAGACCGTCATGTGAGGCCAAATCGCATAGGACTGAAACACCATGCCAAAGCCACGCTTGTTTGGAGGCGTGAAGAGATTTTGCTCAGAGCTAAAGAGCGTTCTGCCACTCACCTCAATCACACCTTGGGTGGGTTTTTCAAGACCCGCGATGGACCTGAGGGTTGTGGTTTTTCCACATCCACTGGGCCCAAGAAGGGTGAAGAGCTTGCCCTTGGGCACCTCAAAGGACACATCCTTGGCAGCTTGCACCACCACCCCTTTGTCGCTCACATATTCGGTATGAAGACCAATGACTTTTAGCACGACTTACTTTCCTTTTGACAATTCAAACAAAGAGGCACGGACCAAACCCGAGCGGCACTTTAAGAAACTTCCTTGACACCGAAACGCTTACCAATGGCTTGAGCGATGACGACCAAAACCAAGAGCATCAAGATGAACAAAACCGACAAAGCTGACAACTCAACGTATTGACCGTTTTCCCACAATTCCCAAATCACAATGGAGATCACTTCCTTGCCTGGGCTGTA
>Ga0007825_1000384_pt1 | contig 12607 bp, 11 predicted proteins | sample CryBogCBE13Jul09_FD_71229 | JGI IMG/M metagenome (GOLD analysis project Ga0007825, IMG submission 71229) | Freshwater microbial communities from Crystal Bog, Wisconsin, USA - CBE13Jul09 | ecosystem: Environmental > Aquatic > Freshwater > Lake | place: Crystal Bog, Wisconsin, USA | collected... | reverse complement strand
AGCAAGGCAAAGCACTCTATGTGGTGAGCCCACAAACCACTCAAGAAGTGTCCTTGGTCGTAAAGTCTTGTCTCGCGCATGGCGTCTCCATCGTCCCCCAAGGTGGCAATACTGGCTTGGTCGTGGGCTCAATACCCGATGAGAGTGGGACTCAAGTGGTGCTGTCGTTAAAGCGCATGAAAAAAATTCGACACTTGGATGCCTCCAATCTGAGCTTGACGGTAGAGGCCGGTTGTGTGCTCCAAACCTTGCAAGAAGCGGCACAGTCCCATGGCTTGCTCTTTCCTTTGAGCCTGGGCTCAGAGGGCAGTTGCACCATTGGTGGCAATTTGTCGACCAACGCCGGCGGCACGCAAGTGCTGCGCTTTGGCAATGCAAGAGAGTTGTGCTTGGGACTTGAAGTGGTGACGGCACAGGGCGAAATCTGGTCGGGTCTCTCGGCACTTCGAAAGGACAACACTGGCTACGATTTAAAGGATCTCTTCATCGGCAGCGAGGGCACTTTGGGCATCATCACGGCTGCAACCCTGAAGTTGTTTCCTGCCCCCCAAAGCACCCTTACCGCATTGGCAAGCGCACAGGACTTGGAGGGGTGCATACGCCTTTTGAAATTGGCCCACGAACACTTGAGCGCTGGACTGACTGGCTTTGAGGTCATGAACCAGTTCTCCTTGGAGCTGGTGAGGACTCACTTTCCACAACTGGCGCCTCCCTTTGAAGGATCTCCTTGGTGCGTGCTGCTGGAATTGTCGGACCCACAGGACTCAGACCACGCGGCTAGCCTTTTGGAGAACTTGCTCAGCGCAGCCCTTGAGCAAGGCGCTGTCCAAGACGCCATCATCGCCAAATCACTGGCCGAATCCAAACAGTTGTGGCACATCCGAGAGAGCATCACCTTGGCTCAAGCTCAGGAAGGCTTGAACATCAAGCACGACATCTCGCTGCCTGTGTCACAAATCAAATCCTTTGTGGAGCAAACCGATCGCGCTCTGGGTGAGCTCATCGAAGGCGTCAGATTGGTCAATTTCGGTCATTTAGGAGACGGTAATTTGCACTACAACGTGCAAGCGCCACGGGATATGGATCATAAAATCTTTTTGGCAGAGTATGAGGAAAAAGTCAATGAGTTGGTCTACAAGCATGTCAAGGCACTGGGAGGCTCGATCTCGGCCGAACATGGCATCGGCAGCCTAAAGCTCAAAACGCTTCCCCATTACAAAGATCCTGTGGCCTTGTCCTTGATGAGATCCATCAAAACCTCTTTGGATCCCAAAAATCTCATGAACCCCAACCGAGTGATCGAAGTCAATCCCTCTTGAAAGGAGTGCCGCAAGCGAATTGCGCCTGCCACGCGATACACTTGCAAGTGGCCAAGACAAAACACTTGGTCGGAAATTTTGATTGTTTCATTCTTCATTTGAATACCATTTCATGCAAAGCTCACGCCCCATTCGAACCCAATACGAAGATTTCATGCGCCAGGTCTACACCCAAGGGGTGTCAAAAGAGGATCGCACAGGCACTGGCACCCTCAGTGTGTTTGGAGCGCAAATGCGTTTTGACCTCAATGAAGGCTTTCCTTTGGTGACCACGAAAAAAGTTCACTTGCGCTCCATCATTCAAGAGCTCTTGTGGTTCCTAACAGGCTCGTCCAACAACAATTGGCTCAAAGACAGAGGCGTCACCATTTGGGACGAATGGGCCAAACCCGACGGCGATCTCGGTCCAGTGTACGGTGTGCAATGGCGCAGCTGGCCCACCCCAGAGGGTGAGCACATTGACCAAATTGCCCAGGTCATTCACACCCTAAAGACCAACCCAGACTCCAGACGCATCATTGTGAGCGCATGGAATGTCGCCGATTTATCAAAAATGGCGCTCATGCCTTGTCACGCTTTTTTCCAATTCTATGTGGCGCCCAGCAGCACCCCTGGTGGCAAGGGCAAATTGAGCTGCCAGCTCTACCAAAGAAGCGCAGATATCTTTTTGGGCGTGCCATTTAACATCGCAAGCTATGCGCTCCTCACCCACATGGTGGCACAACAATGTGACTTGGAAGTGGGAGATTTCATCTGGACGGGGGGCGATTGCCACATTTACAAAAATCACTTCGAACAAGTTGAGCTCCAGCTCTCTAGAGCGGCTTATGCTTATCCTGTTTTGAACATCAAAAGAAAACCCGCTTCCATCTTTGACTACCAGTATGAAGACTTCGAGGTCCTCGATTATCAGTGTCACGAAGCCATCAAAGCACCCGTGGCGGTCTAAGCGGTGCAGATCAACCTCATCTTTGCCCAAAGCACCAACAAGGTGATTGGCCATGAGAACAAACTCCCTTGGCATTTGCCAGAGGATTTGGCTCATTTCAAAGCCCTCACAAGCGGTCAAACGGTTCTCATGGGCCGAAAAACTTGGGAGTCGCTGCCCGCCGCATTCAGGCCCCTACCGGGGCGTCTGAACTTGGTGCTGAGCTCCAACACTGCACTTCATTTGGATGGCGCGCTTACAGTCAACACACCAGCACAAGCCATTGAGCAAGCGCAACTGCAAGCCGCCCAGAGCCCAAACACTGCTGCCTTGCCCACACTTTGGGTGATTGGTGGCGCTCAGGTCTATGATCTTTTCATGCCTTTGGCCTCTAGAATTGAGGTCACAGAAATCGAGCTCACCGTTGATGGAGATGCCTATGCGCCAACCATCGATGCCACATGGCAAGAAGTAACACGCAATCGTCATCAATCTGCCAAAGGTTTGGGTTACAGTTTCGTCTCTTATCAAAAAATTTCACAAAGGATTGAACATGTCTGAAGAAGGATTTGAAGTCAAAGGTGCTCATGAAGATGAGCTCGAACACGCTGGCGAGGGTCACGGCTCGAAGATGACCAATCAGATCGCCATGTTCACGGCCATCATCGCAACCGTCGGTGCGATTTTTGGCTACATGGGCGGTGCCACTCAAGCCGATGCGGGACTGTTCAAAAACAACGCGGCCATTAAAAAGACCGAAGCCTCCAACCAATGGAATTATTACCAAGCCAAGAGCAGTAAACAAAATTTGAGCGAATTGGCACTCAACATCTCGCCCGCAGCCAAGGCTGAGTTCTACCAAGGTGAGATTGCTCGCTACAAAAAAGAAAAAGAAGAGATCAAAGCGGGTGCTGAAAAATTAGAAAAAGAAAGCTTGGAGTGGGACGAGAAGTCTGACGAACAAATGCATCAGCACCACCGCTGGGCACAAGCCACCACGGCTTTGCAAATCTCAATTGCGCTGGCTGCGATTGCTCTGCTCACGCGCAAATCATGGCTTCAAAAGGCCATGATGGCCATGGCCAGTTTGGGCGTTGCATTGGGTGTGCTGGCTGCTCTTCACATCTGAGCCCAAAACCCCCAGCAGATGCAGCCGTTGTCATTCAAAAGCGCATGAAACTCGCCACCTGGAATGTGAACTCCTTGCGCGTGCGCTTGGAGCATGTGCTGGAGTGGTTGGCCCCAAAGGAGGGCGGACCCAGTGCGGGCAAAGACATGGATGTCTTGGTGCTACAAGAGTTGAAACTGAGCGACGATCAATTCCCAACTCAAGCGTTCAAAGACATCGGCTACGAAAGCGTTTTTCTGGGGCAAAAGACCTACAACGGCGTTGCACTCTTGTCACGACACCCAATTGAGGGTGTTGTCAAAAACATCCCCGGCTTTGAGGACGAAATGGCACGCATCATCAGCGCAGAGGTGCTGGGGGTGCGTGTAGTTGGCGGATACTTCCCCAATGGGCAAGAACCTGGGAGCGATAAATTCGCCTACAAGATGCGATGGCTTGACGCATTGCAAGGCTGGCTGGCTCAACTTTGTGAGGACAAGGCCCCTCTTGTCTTGATGGGTGACTACAACATCACTCACATTGATTTGGACGTTTGGGATCCAGTCGGACTGGCTGACACCATCCATTGCACGAAAGAGGAGCGTGCTCACTTTGAAGCCCTGCTGAACTTGGGACTCGTAGATGCGTTTAGAACACTTCATCCCGATCAAAAAACATTCTCTTGGTGGGACTACAGAGGGGGTGGATTTCGCAGAAACCACGGACTGCGAATTGATCACATTTTGGTCTCCCAAACGCTCAGCTCCAAACTGTTGAACTGCGAGGTGGACACAACACCTCGCAAGCTAGAGCGCCCAAGCGATCACGCGCCAGTCTGGGTCGAAATTCAAAGCGACTAAAAAATCAAGGACACAGGTGTGTTTGTCCTTTAGTTCTCCAACCCCAACTCTTGAATTTTTCGTGTAATGGTATTGCGCCCAATGCCCAGTTTTTGCGCAGCCTCTATTCTTCGACCTCGGGTGTTGAGCAGCGCGGTCTGAATGAGCTTGGCCTCAAAGCGACGGGTCAACACATCCCACACATCGGTTCTTCCAGCCGCCAGCAAAGCGCTCGCCTCTGACTCCAAAATGCTTTCCCAATTGCCTGCAGTTGATGCCGTGGCGTTGGGGCTGACTTGCGAGACAGTGGCGGAGTTGAGTGCTGAGAAGGGATTTGAAACTGCGCGCTCAATTTGCTCTTGAGCACTTGCATCAAAGGCCTCAAGTGCATTCGCAGACGGCATGCCACTCGGTGAAAGAGGAGCAATAGCCTGATTTTTATAAATGATTTCTCCATACACATTGAGCACGGACTCTGAAGAACTCGACACACCAGAATGCGTCGACTCACCCCTTGGACTCAATGCATCACCTTGTGGGAATGCTTCGGAGAAGTTGCTCGGGCTAGGCGTCGTTGTGAATGAATGAAGTTGAACCGATTGTTGGGCAGCGGCCTCAAATGCATGTTGATCCTTCAACACTTCAGGCGGCAAGTCCTTTGCCTCCACCAATTGCGTGGGAGCCATGACACTAAGCCAATGGCAAATGTTCTCCAATTGCCGCACGTTTCCTGGGAACTGAAAGTTTTGCAAGACAAGCAAAGCAGAGTCTGAAATCCGCTTGGGCTCAACCCCGAGTTGGACGGCACTTTGCTTTAGAAAATAGTGGGTGAGCACAGAGATGTCCTCTCGCCTCTCTCTGAGTGGCGGCAACCTCAATCGAATCACATTGAGCCGGTGAAACAAATCTTCCCTAAAGGAGCCTTCCTTGACGCGTTGCTCTAAATCTTGATGGGTGGCGGCAATCACTCGAACATTCGCTTTGATGCTCACGTGACCACCAACCCGGTAGTAATTGCCGTCGCTTAAAACTCGCAGCAATCGCGTTTGCAGATCAAAGGGCATATCACCAATTTCATCCAAGAAAAGAGTTCCACCCTCGGCTTGCTCAAAGCGGCCTCGCCTCATGGTCTGAGCACCTGTGAACGCACCCCGCTCATGACCAAAGAGTTCACTCTCCAATAAATCCTTGGGGATCGCAGCTGTGTTGATCGCCACAAAGGAACCATTGGCTCTCAAGGAGTGTTTGTGCAAAGCCCTTGCAACGAGTTCCTTGCCAGAGCCAGACTCACCGGTGATCATCACAGTGACATTGCTTTGACTCAATCGTCCAATGGCTCGGAAAACATCTTGCATGGCTGGCGCTTGCCCCAACATCTCGGGCGCCTCCTCTGAGCCCACGGAGGTGACCACCTCTTGCAGAGTCTCTTGAACGGCTCTTCTGATGAGCTCTACAGCTTTACCGATGTCAAAGGGTTTGGGCAAATACTCAAACGCTCCGCCTTGAAAGGATGAGACTGCTGAATCCAAATCAGAAAACGCGGTCATGATGATCACCGCAATTTGAGGTTGCTTGGACTTGATTTGCTGCAACAAATCAAGTCCCGATCCTCCAGGCATTCGGATGTCGCTCACCAAGACTTGTGGCATTTCGGCTTGCCCCACTTGATCCAAAGCCAAGAGCACTTCCTTTGGATTGGTGAAACTGCGGGTTGGCATTCCTTCTCGCAGCAACGCCTTCTCCATCACAAATCTGATGGATTGATCATCATCTACGATCCAAATGGGTTTCATTTTTTCTTCACCTTGTCAATTCTTGCTTGGGCTCAATGTGTCAATTTCATTGCAGGGGTATCAAAATCTTAAAATCTGTTTTGCCTGGCACGCTCTCACACTCAATCAATCCTTGATGCTGTTGAATGAATGTTTGAGCCAAATTCAAACCCAATCCTGACCCCCCCTCACGTCCAGAGACCAAGGGATAAAAGAGCCTGTCTTTGATGGACTCCGAAATCCCTGGACCATTGTCAATCACATGCAATTCCAATGCCAATCGGTTGCGTTGCTTGCTAAAAGTAACTTGTCTGGCAACTCGAGTTTGCAAAATGATTTGAGCCTGTGAGGTTGCGATTTTTTCACTCAGGGCCTGGGCAGCGTTGTGCGCAATGTTGAGCACGGCTTGGATGAGCTGCTCAACGTCGCCATTGAAGTCGGGCAAGGACGTGTCGTAATCACGCTGAACCTTCAATCCTCTGGGAAACTCTGCCAAGATCAGTGAGCGAACCCTTTCGCAGACTTCATGGATATTGACTTTGGTGACCACTTGGGGGCGGCGATGAGGCGCCAACAAGCGATCCACCAAGGTTTGGAGTCGATCGGCCTCTCGAATGATGACTTGGGTGTACTCGATCAAATCTTTGGATTCAATTTCAAGTTGCAACAATTGCGCTGCACCTCGAATACCGCCCAGTGGATTCTTGATTTCATGGGCTAAATTTCGAATGAGCTCTTTGTTGGCCCGAGCTTGATCGATGATTCGCCCCTCCCTTTCTTGTTTGGCCATTTGATCAAAGGGAATGAGCTCGACCAAAACTTCGCTGGCTTGGTTGGAGGGAGACACGATCACATGAACGGGCATGGACTCGATGCTTGAGCGCTTGAGCATGCCATCGAATCGAAGCGCTGAAAAATGTTCTTTTTGTGAGCTGGCCAATGCATTGGAGATGCTTTGCGCATCGATGAAATACTCCAACAAAGAAGTCCCTACGATGGATTTACTCGGTAAGCCAAAGAGCTCCTCCGTTGCGGAATTGACAAACTCAATTTGCCCATCCGATTTGACCAAGAGGATCAATGTTGCAAGCAAGTGAAGCAAGCTCTGCGTACCCTCGGTTTTGGCAAGGGCGCGAGCACGGGTACTTGGTTTGATGGTGGATGGCATGTGTCTCGGAAAAAAATTTGCATAAAAAAAGGGGACGGTCTTTCCGCCCCCTTTGATTGATCCCTCAAAAGAAGGGTCGGGTGTTTTACAGTGAGTAATACATATCGTACTCAATGGGGTGAGTGGCTTGTCTAAAGCGGGTCACTTCTCCCATTTTGAGTTCAATGTATGCATCAATCATGCTGTCAGTGAACACGCCACCTTGGGTCAAGAAAGCACGGTCTTTGTCCAAATACTCCAAAGCTTGATCCAAGCTGTGGCAAACGGTTGGGACCAATGCATCTTCCTCGGGTGGGAGGTGGTACAAGTCTTTGGTTGCGGGCTCACCGGGGTGAATCTTGTTCTTGATGCCATCAAGTCCAGCCATCAACAGTGCAGCAAAGCACAAGTAGGGGTTGGCCATGGGATCAGGGAAACGAGACTCGATGCGTCGGCCTTTGTCGCTGGCAACGAAAGGAATGCGGATCGAAGCTGAGCGATTGCGGCTTGAGTAAGCCAACTTCACAGGAGCCTCAAATCCAGGCACCAAACGCTTGTAGCTGTTGGTGGTGGGGTTGGTGATCGCGTTCAAAGCACGAGCGTGCTTGATCACACCACCGATGTAGTAAAGAGCTGTATCGCTCAAACCCGCATAGCCAGATCCAGCGAAGAGGTTTTTGCCATCTTTCCAAACAGACTGGTGAACGTGCATGCCAGAGCCGTTATCGCCAACCAAGGGCTTGGGCATGAATGTGGCTGTTTTGCCGTAAGCGTGAGCCACGTTCCAAACCACATATTTCAATTTTTGTGTCCAATCGGCTCTCTCAACCAAGGTTGAGAATTTGGTACCGATCTCGTTTTGACCAGCGCCAGCCACTTCGTGGTGGAAGACCTCAACGGGGATGCCCATCTCTTCAAGGATGGAGGACATCTCTGCCCTCATGTCTTGTGTGCTATCAACGGGAGGAACTGGGAAATAGCCGCCTTTGACAGTGGGACGGTGACCTTTGTTGCCGCCTTCAATGGTCTTGGATGAGTTCCATGGTGCTTCGTATTCGTCGATCTGGAAGAAAGCTCCAGACATCTCATTGCCCCACTTCACATCGTCAAAGATGAAGAACTCTGGCTCAGGACCGAAGTAAGCTGTGTCGCCAATGCCGCTGGCTTTGAGGTAAGCCTCAGCGCGCTTGGCAATGGAGCGAGGATCGCGGTCATAGGCTTTTCCGTCACCTGGCTCGAGCACGTCGCATGAAAGAACCAATGTTGGCTCTTGGAAAAAGGGGTCGATGAAGGCTGTGTTGGCATCAGGCATGAGCAACATGTCTGAGGCCTCAATGCCCTTCCAGCCTGCGATAGAGGATCCATCAAAGGCGTGGCCATCGGTGAATTTGCCTTCATCAAAAGCAGAAATGGGCACGCTCACGTGCTGTTCTTTTCCACGGGTATCAGTGAAGCGAAAATCAACGAATTTAACTTCGTCATCCTTGATTTGCTTCATCACATCAGCGACGGTCTTTGCCATCAGTTTCTCCTGAATTTACGGTAAGTTTAGAAAAAAGTCTTGAAGCTATGAGCAGAATTTGTGCCATCTCCTAAAGAAGACTTCCAGCTCCAGCAAACCAAAACAGCCCCATTGTAGGTCTTCCCACGCGCCAATAAGAACAATAAAGGCCTGTTTTGAGTAAAATTAAGCCCCGAGAACCCTGTTATTGTGCACCATTATAGTGCAATCAAAAGAGTCAACTTTGTAGGGATTTTTAACGCACCAATTCAGGGCCCAAAGATGCACCAAATTCATGCAGGTAATGAAGCATCATCGGATAGGCTTGCGCGACAGCTTCAGGGGGTCCTTTGACGCCGAGCTCGATGTGACGGCCATGAACAGGGTGGTCAACGCTTGGGAGGCTGAAGACCTTGATGAGAGAGAACTGCTCCTCAAGTTTGAGCATCATGGGTGTCAGCGACGCCTCCATGGAGCCGTACACGATCACAGAGTGTTCGCTGAACGATGACTTTTCAAACCAAGCTTGACAATACTCATCAAGAACCCACTCCATCATGGGCCAAGCCATCACGGGAAAGCCAGGTAAGAAATAAACGCGAGCCCAAGGATGTTGGGCAAGGACCTGGGGATCTTTTGTGGAGCACTGAAAACCAGGAATTTTGTTGTAAGGGTTGGGGATGATCTCAGCACCCATGGGGAACTGCCCCATGTTCAAGCGGTGGATGTGTTCAGGCAAATCCGGCTCATAAGGCTTTCCCGCCTCGAGGGCTTGGTCCTTGATGCGCTGTCGGATCAACTCTTCAGCCTGTGCATGCAAGGCCAAGGGAACTCCCAAAGCTTTGGCCGCGCATTGCCTGGTGTGGTCATCAGGCGTTGCACCGATGCCACCACAAGAGAACACGATGTCTCCACTCTGGAAGGCGCGCTCAAGAACGAATTGAATTCTCTGTGGGTCATCCCCAACGTATTCCGCGTAAGACAAAGAAAGGCCCCTTTGCGAGAGCAATTCAATCGTTTTGGGCATGTGCTTGTCAGCACGCTTGCCCGATAAGATTTCATCTCCAACGATGATCAAACCGAATTTGGGTTTTTGCACAGAAGAGTGCTTCAATGGGGACTGAATGGTGTTCATGGACGCTTGAAAAAAAACAGTGATGTATCTCCAAGCAGTTTACACGAGCGAGCACCACCCTTATTCTGAGTGGGCTCTAAATGGCGACCATTTGCCGAATGCCTTTGCTCACCATCTCTGAGCCTGGGCCACTGGCAACGACCTCACCTCGCTCCATGACAAAGTAATGATCGGCCAAACTTTCTGCAAAGTCGTAGTACTGCTCACACAACAAGATGGCCATGTTGCCGCGCCCGGCTAACATTTTGATGACGCGACCAATGTCTTTGATGATGCTGGGCTGAATGCCCTCGGTGGGCTCATCCAACACCAACAATTTGGGATTGGAGGCGAGTGCCCTTGCAATGGCCAATTGTTGCTGCTGACCGCCCGACAAGTCACCGCCTCTGCGGTGTTGCATCTCGCGCAAGATGGGAAACAACTCAAAGAGCTCCTCTGGCACCTTGGCGGTGGCCGATTGCGTGGCCAAGCCCATTTGAAGGTTTTCAAGAACGCTCAACCTTCCAAAAATCTCCCTGCCCTGAGGCACAAAGCCAATGCCCGCTTTGGCCCTTTGATAGGGAGCCATGCGCTTGATGGATACACCATCGAGCTCGATATCCCCGCTTTTGATGGGCACCAATCCCATGAGGGATTTGATCAATGTGGTTTTGCCAACCCCGTTCCTGCCCAAAAGCACGGTCACCTCGCCCAACTTGGCCTCCAAAGACACGGAGCGCAAAATGTGTGAGCCACTGTAATACTGATTGAGTTGATCAATTTTTAAAAACATTTACCGCCCCAAATAAACTTCGATCACACGCTCATCGTTTTGCACTTGATCCAGTGTTCCTTCTGCCAAAACGCTGCCATCACACAACACAGTGACCTTCTCGGAAATGGTCGCAATGAAGCTCATGTCGTGCTCGACCACCATCAAAGAGTGCTTGCCTTTGAGTGTCAAAAAGAGCTCCGCTGTTCTGGCCGTCTCTTGATCGGTCATCCCCGCAACTGGCTCATCGAGCAGCAAGAGCTTGGGGTCTTGCATGAGCAACATCCCAATTTCAAGCCACTGCTTTTGTCCGTGACTCAAATGCCCAGCATCTCGGTACACCTCAGATTCGAGTTGAATGGTGCTCAACACTTCGGCCAATCGATCCGACTTCTCAGAGTCCAATTTAAAGAACAATGAGGACTTTACATTTTTATTGGTCTTAAGAGCCAGCTCCAAATTCTCAAACACAGTCAGTTGCTCAAAAACAGTCGGCTTTTGAAACTTGCGACCCACCCCCAGTTGCGCGATTTCAGGCTCACTGTATTTGAGCAAATCGATGGTGCTGCCCAAAAAAACTTGCCCAGAATCAGGCCGTGTCTTACCGGTGATGATGTCCATCATGGTGGTTTTGCCTGCACCGTTTGGACCAATCACACAGCGCAACTCTCCAGGAGCTATGTCCACACTCAGATGATTGATGGCTTTGAATCCATCAAAGCTCACATTCACATCCTCCAAATAAAGAATTCGTCCATGGGTGGTATCGATCTCATGGCTCTTGTGAAGCCTTGAGTAGGATGCGTTGCGCCCCCCTGATTCAGTGCTCTTTTGAAGGTTTTGTTTTTCTTGAACAGCAACAAGCCTTTGAGCACCTTGCTCCATGAGTTCAGGTGTCATTGTTGACCTCCATGCTTTTTAATGTGTTTTTGGACAAACCCAACCACACCTTGAGGCAAGAAAAGGGTCACCAAAATGAACAACGCGCCTAAGAAATACAACCAAAATTCAGGCGCTGATACGGTGAGCCAACTCTTGGCCAGGTTGACCAAAAAAGCTCCGACAATTGGACCAATCAAAGTTCCTCTTCCACCCACCGCAGTCCAAATTGCAATCTCAATCGATTGTGCAGGACTCATTTCACTGGGGTTGATGATTCCAACCTGTGGGACATACAGAGCCCCCGCCACAGCACACATGAGCGCAGACAAAGTCCAAATCGCAAGCTTATAAGGCATGGGAGAGTAGCCTGAGAACATGACACGACTCTCGGCGTCTCTGATGGCCATCAACACTCGACCCAACTTGGAGTTGATGATCCATTTGGCAAGCAAATAAAACCCAAACAAAACCAAAGCTGTGATCACAAACAAGGTCATGCGCATCTCAGGCGTGGCAATGGGAATGTTCAAAATTCTTTTGAAGTCCGTAAATCCATTGTTTCCACCAAAACCCGTCTCATTTCTGAAGAACAATAGCATCGCTGCATAGGTCATGGCTTGTGTGATGATGGAGAAATACACACCTTTGATCCTTGAGCGAAAAGCAAAGTAACCAAAGATCCAAGCCAATAAAGCTGGAACCACGATGATCAAAATCAAAGTGGCCACAAAGTTATCGCTCAATGCCCAATGCCAAGGAAACTTCTTCCAATCCAAAAACACCATGAAGTCTGGTAGTTCAGATTTGTAATTGCCATCGGTACCGATTTGACGCATCAAATACATCCCCATGATGTATCCACCCAGCGCGAAAAAGAGCCCATGACCCAAAGACAAAATACCGGTGTATCCCCATATCAAGTCCATGGCCAAAGCACAGATGGCGTAACACATGATCTTCCCAATCAGTGCCACAGCAAAATCGCTCATGTGAAAAAAACTGGTGCTGGGTATCACCAAGTTCATGATGGGAGCCCCGACACAAAAGACCAGCAGACAAATCGTAAACACGCGCCAGCCGTTGGCACTCAACATGGGTTTAGGTTGATGGTTGATCAATGAATTCATGATGGGTTTCTTTACTGAGTCAATGAGGTGCAAATTCGCAAAAGGTTGAGTGGTGAATCTTTCATCATGACTCGGCGCTTCGGCCTTTCATGGCAAAC